>OLOU01001662.1_pt1 | contig 14696 bp, 17 predicted proteins | sample 1672101 | NCBI WGS metagenome assembly OLOU01 (sample SAMEA3136645, study PRJEB25190) | human gut metagenome | biome: human gut; feature: human-associated habitat; material: faeces | place: Austria | collected 2013
AACTTTTTCGATGCGGATTTCACTTGATCCGATGTATCAGATCAAGTCTGCGGATGCACTTCGCCGCCGAGCAGTCGCAGCGAAGTGAACTGTACAGCGCGCGGTTTTATCACACCGCCGCGCTCCCTTTCCGCCGCGCTCCCTTTGCGGGAAACACACTCTGCGCTTTTATTTAACATATTGTGTATTGACTATTCTCGATTTTGCTGATAAAATTTATTTATATAAAATTCAGTGAAAGGGCAGACTTTCATGGCAGAAAAAAAGCAGGACGGCATCGCCGAACGTGAAGTAAACCGCCCGGGCATATTTGCTCCGGACCCTCACGTCGGACTCACCTCAAAGATGGCGGACGAACGCATGATATGCGGTCTCGACAACCGTGAGATCGAGCCGCCGACCAAGACCGTCAAGCAGATAATCCTATCGAATACACTGACATACTTCAACCTTGTTTTCACCGTGCTTGCGCTCGGAATCTGCATTGCGGGCTCATGGCGCAATCTGACGTTCATGGGAGTAGTCATCGCAAACACGCTGATCGGAATTTTTCAGGAGCTGAAATCGAAGAAAACCCTCGACAAGATGGCTCTTCTGACGTCGCAGAAATGCATCGTGATCCGCGACGGGAAGGAAATAAAGCTCGACACCCACAAAACCGTGCGGGACGACATTGCCGTTTTCTCGGCAGGCTCGCAGATCTACGCCGATGCAGTCGTTGTGGAAGGCGAATGTATCGCAAACGAGGCGCTTATAACGGGCGAAGCCGATGAGATACGCAAAAAGCCGGGAGACGAGCTCATATCCGGAAGCTTTATAATGAGCGGGCGCTGTCTTGCGCGGCTGACCGCAGTCGGCGAGGACAGCTTTGCCTCCCGCTTGACGATTGAAGCGAAGCAAAGCAAAAAGCGCGGCAAAAGCGAAATGATGCTCTCTCTTACACGGCTTGTCAAGTGGATCGGAATTCTTCTCATTCCGATCGGCGCGATAATGCTTATCAAGGAGATATCGTGGCTTGGTCAGGATTACCGCGAGGGCATAGTCTCCACAGTCGGGGCGCTCGTCGGAATGATTCCCGAGGGGCTCTACCTTCTCACAAGCCTTGCGCTTCTCACGAGCATAGTCCGTCTCGCGCAGAAAAAGACCCTTGTGCATGAGATGGACTGTATAGAAACTCTTGCCCGTGTCGACACGCTTTGCGTTGACAAGACGGGAACCGTCACGGAAAACAAGATGACTGTCGAGGACGTCGTGCCTCTGATGCCCGACAGGATCGACGCGTGCGCCATCGAAGCGATAATGGCGGATTACGTTTACGCAATGCAGGCGGACAACGACACCATGATCGCGCTGAAGAAATACTTCACGGGACAGGCTTCCCACCACGCACAGCGTATCTATCCGTTCACCTCATCGAAGAAATTCGGTGCCGCCGTATTCTCTCCCGAGCTGACATATGTCCTCGGTGCGCCCGATGTGATCCTCGGATCGCTTTACGGTAAGTATGCGGAGGTGATCGACGCTTATTCCGAAAAGGGATGCCGCGTGCTCCTTCTCGCAAAATACTCGGGCGATGTCGAAAGAATGCCTCTCACCGGGCAGATTGTGCCGATCTCGCTTATCCTCCTTGCAAACAAGATCCGCGAAAATGCCCCCGAGACCTTCCGCTTCTTTGCTGAGCAGGGAGTTGACATAAAGGTCATCTCCGGAGACAACGCCCTGGCGGTCTCGCAGGTCGCGCTTCGCGCCGGAATCTCGGGCGCCGATCGGTATATCGACGCGCGGACACTTGACACCGACGAAAAGATACTCAACGCCGCCTGCGAATACACGGTATTCGGGCGCGTCACTCCCGAGCAGAAGAAAAAGCTGATCCGCGCACTTCGCAAGAAAGGACGCACCGTCGCAATGACCGGAGACGGCGTGAACGATGTGCTCGCTCTCAAGGAAGCGGACTGCTCGATAGCGATGGCATCCGGCTCGGACATTGCGGCGCAGGCGTCGCACATCGTGCTTCTCGATTCGGATTTTGCGTCCATGCCGAGCGTGGTAATGGAGGGCAGACGTGTCATCAACAACATAGAGCGAAGCGCTTCGCTCTATCTCACGAAGAACATCTTCTCTATAGTTCTCGCAGTGATAACGCTTTTCTTCACTCTTCCCTATCCGCTCGAGCCCGCGCAGCTCAGTCTGATCAGCGTACTTACGATCGGTATCCCTTCATTCGTTCTGGCGCTCGAGCCGAACAAAAGCCTCGTCCGCGGGCACTTCATGCAGAACGTGCTTTACCGCTCCCTTCCGGCGGCGTTCACTAATCTGTTCATGGTTATCGGAGTACTTCTGTTCTACCTCGCCTTCGACATTCCGAAGGATGAAATGTCTACGATCTGCGCGGTGATAATGGGAATCGTGGGAATGCTGATGCTCTTCACGACCTCGATGCCGTTCAACACGATCCGCCGGATCCTGTTCATCTCGATGGGCGCGCTCTTCATTATTCTCGCGCTTATAATGCCCGATTTCTTCTCGCTCGTTCCCCTCACCTTCCGGACAGGGCTGATCCTCGCTGTATTTGCACTGATGTCAATACCGTCATACATAGGCATATACCGCCTGATTTCGATGACGGGGAACGCTTTCAAAGCGCTTAAAAGAAAATTCAACGCCGCACGCCGTGCATAAGCCGCACGCCGTGCGTAACGAAAGAAGGGTTTGAAAACGGATAACACAATGTGCGCTTCATGCGAAAACTACGACTACGACGAGGAGCTTGAAGCTTATGTATGCACGAAAGACCTCGACGAGGACGAAATGTATTCCTTCATCACAAAAACGGTTCGTGACTGTCCGTATTTCCGTGAATACGACGAGTACCGCACCGTAAGAAAGCAGAATTGAAAAAGCGGACGGAATTTTATTCCGTCCGCTTTTCTTATTGAAGATTCAGCTTTTTCTTGAGGAATGCGTTTATTATCAGGAATTCGGCGATCGAAAGGATCGCAAAGAACACGAGCCCGACACAAAAACCACCTGCAGCGCTATGTAGGGATCCTCGACCTCTACTGAATTCGTTACGCAGATCATGGTAAACGCCGTCATGATCGTAGACACGATAGAATTTATAATATAGTAGAATCCGACGGACGCAAGTATCTTATGCTTCTTTGCAACGATTGAGCCGATCGTAACGGCAAGAAAGAGCATGAACACGCTGTGCACCACCTGAAGAATGACACACACGACCGCTTCGGAAAGGAACATTGCATCGGAAAGTTCAAGCTTGCTCATAACGATTTTCAGCATCTCTCCTAAATCCTTATAAAAAGCGGTGTTAAAGAATTCTCCGTGCGGAGCATTCCCGAAACTCACATATATGAATATGCACACGACTATCGCAACGGAGGCAATTGCCATCCAAAGAACCGTCGCCCAGAATTTCGACATGATGATCGTCGAAGTGTTCACCGGAAGCGTGAACGTAAGGTAACCTTCGTCGGTGAAAAGATTCTTATAGAATCTTGCAACCGTAAAGAGTATCGCCATAACGGCAAATGCGCAAAGCACGAACACCGATATCCCGAACACCATGTATAGCGACGACAAAAGCACATTCTGCGCAACGCCGCTTTCCATCGGTACCACAACCTCATTTACCGTCTTGAGCGCCGCGGTGCCGAAAAGCGTCGTACCGAATGTAAGGAGTACAAGGGGAAGCATGATCCTCGAGATCTGCTTCATATCATATTTAAAAAGCTTTCCTAACATCTGAATACCTCCCTGAAAAGCTCGTCGATGCTCTTTCCGCGCTCCGCACGGACTTCATCGGCACTGCTGTGCATAACAAGATTTCCCATATTGATGAACACGAATTCGTCGAGAACCTTTTCGATATCCGCGATAAGATGTGTAGATATAAGAACCGTGGAATCCTGATTGTAATTCGAGACGATCGTATCCAGTATATAGTCTCTCGTTGCGGGGTCAACTCCTCCGATAGGTTCATCGAGAAGATAGAGCCGCGCATGCCTCGACATAACGAGAACAAGCTGCACCTTCTCCTTGTTTCCTTTGGAGAGAGTTTTAAGCCTGCGTCCCGTATCGACATGAAGCCTTGCAAGCATATCCTCCGCTTTCGCCCGTGAGAAATCCTCGTAGAAATCTTCGAAAAAGTCTATTGTTTCACGAACCGTCATAGACTCATTGAAATACGTCCTCTCGGGGAGATATGAAACTATCTTCTTTGTGTCGATCCCCACGGGGCGCCCGTCAATGAGTATCTCGCCGTAGGTGGGCGTAAGAAGTCCCGCCGCCATCTTTATAAGTGTCGTCTTTCCGCTGCCGTTCGGTCCGAGCAGACCGATTATCCTCCCCGCGGGAAGTGACAGATTGAAATTTGAAAGTGCCGTAAACGATCCGTAATTCTTACTCAGCGCACGGCATTCAAGAACCGGAATTGCCATCTGTATTGTCCTCCTTTGAAATGTTGAAATTCTCTACCATCTGCGCTCCGTCGTGCAGAGTGTAACCGAGCCCGGTTATCTTGCGGGCGAAATCCGCAACAAGAAATGATGCGATCCTCTCCCGCGCTTCCGCGATCACACGGTCGTCGTCGGTCACGAATCTGCCAAGCGTTCCCGCGGTGATCACAAGCCCTTCGTCTTCGAGGCACGCAAACGCTCTCTGCATGGTATTCGGATTGACCGATGCCGCAAGCGCAAGCTCGCGCACCGCCGGAAGCTTATCTCCTTTTTTGTAGACTCCGCAAACGATATCCGCTCTTACTCTCGATGCAAGCTGAGCGTAAAGAGGGGTTGCGGAATCAAACTCCCATGCCATTCTTTCTTCTCCTTTCTGTATTATTGTATTAGTGTATTAATCGACTAACACAATAATACACCTTTTCGAAAGGTTTGTCAATAGGAAAATAAAAATTTTTTCAATTTTTTTCGGACGCGCTGCAAGACAGAGACGTGAGCTGCTGTCAAGAACTGTCCGACGGCATAGCTCGGCTGCCGAATGTGCCGCGGCGCATATCCGCTGCGAGTCGGTTCGGTCGGTACGGTCGATCATCGGCATCATATGTGCGCGGAAAGCTGACGAAAGCGCGTTCCGCGTCCGCCCGTCCGTCCTCGGTCGTCCTCGCTCACCGCGGCGCCGGATTCCCCGTTCACGATGCTCCGCGTATCGCAGGAAGCACAGAAATCAAAAAACGGACGCTGCACGGGGAACGCTTTATAATAAAAATCCACCCGCGGAGCGGGTGGTATTTCATTTTCGGGCAAAGCCCTAAACGATACTGGCAACGCACAAGTGCGTCTTTTATTGGCCTGCCAGCCATGCAACTGTTACTTATTACCCATAAATGGGTCCTGCGGGTCAAAAAGCGATAACTGAATCTTGTTTCAACTGATTTGCTATGTACTCTTTTATTGTCTTTGTGTTTTTCCCCGCAGTATCCACATAATATCCCTTACACCAAAATTCGCGGTTTCGGTACGCAAACTTCATATTTCCCCACTTCTGGAATATCAGCAATGCACTTTTTCCTTTCAAATACCCCATAAAGCCCGAAACGCTCATTTTGGGCGGGATGCTTACCAACATATGTATGTGATCCGGGCACACCTCTCCCTCTATTATCTTTACTCCTTTCCATTCGCATAGCTTCCTCAGTATTTCTCGTATCTCCAACCTTTTATCTTCGTAGAATACTTTTCGTCTGTACTTCGGCGCAAACACTATATGGTACTTGCAATCCCATTTTGTATGTGCTAAACTATTTACGTCAATTGATTCTTTTTTCATTTGATAAAACTCCTTTTGTGCTTTTTTTGTTTTGACTGGCAGGTCTCTTCTATTTTAGCACAAAAGGAGTTTTTATTCATCGGTTAACCTTTTTCCAACCACGCGACTATCGCGTGGTTTTCGTTATACAAAAAGAGCCGCAGCGGAATGATAAAATCCGTTGCGGCTTGTGGTTTTATTCAGTTGCTTTCACTTTCCTCGGTTGTGGGCGGCTCGGTCAGAACTGCCGTTGTGTTTTCCGGTGTTGCGGTTTCCGGCGCAGAAGATGGTTCTGTGTCGGTGCTTTCGGACTGTGCCGGGTCCGGTGTGGTCGCCGCAGGCTCGGATGCGGTGGTTTTGTTTTCTGCCGGAGAGCTGCCCGGCGTTGTCGGTGCGGTCGGTGCAGTAGGCTCGGCGGACGGCTCGGCGGTTACGGTGTTATCCGGCGGTTGGGTGTTGCTTTGCTGTGAGCCGGTGGCGGTGATTTCGCCGTCTTTTGTAATCGAGTTTGTATTATCTCTTACAGCGCAACTACCCCATTTCGGAGTGAGGGTGATAGTTGTGCCTGCGGCTGCGTTTACGGTAAAAGTGAATGTGCCGTCTACAAAAATCCGCTCGGTGTAGTAGGTTTCATCGCCGATTTTTATACTGCAATAGCCTGTTGCGCCTGCCGTTCCGGTGGCTTTCAGCGTTATCACGGTTGTATCGCTTGTCAGCGTATAGGTGTTGTCCGTTTCGGCAAGCTCGGTTGCGGTGGTATTATCGCCAACCTGATACAGCAGCTTATAAGACGAGCTTTGAATCGTCGTTGTGCCTGTGGTGGTGCTTGCGGTAAACCACGCCCAGCTTGCACCGCACAGACAGACAGCGCAGATGCAGATAGCAAGCATCGAGGGGGCGAGGATGTGCATAAGACCGTCCGAGCGTTTTTTCTTTGCTGCGTGCTTTGCCCGGTGGAAGAATACGGGATACACCTTCATTACATTGCGCTCGGTCACGAACGGAATAAGGCAGAGGTAAAGGCAGCGGAGTTCTCTGCGCCAATAGCGATATTCGTTGTAGTCTGCTGCACGGTGCATCTCGGTCAAAAGATGCTGCTTTTCACGGCTGAAATGGTTGACAAACTGTGCGAGTTTTAGAACGATCAGCAGAAAGGCAGATACGATCAGAACGATCAAGAGTATCAAAGCGCCGCTATCGTTGCCCATAATGATGTATCTCCTTTCGATTGTGTTTGTGTGGGCAATCAAAAGGCATAATACACAGTTTATGCCCTTTGATTGCCCCTCCACCCGAAGGTGGAGAGGACTTGAAAAAGGTTACTGAACCTTGCTTCCGTCAATAGTAACGGTGAGATGTGCTGCATCCATGCTGTTTTTGTTTGCCCACAGCGTGGAATTGGTGTTTTTGCCAGCGGCAAATCCGTTAACAGTAGCGCTGTTAACAGTCAAGGTATAGGTGGCGTTGTAATCATTACCGATTTCAATAGCCGCTTTTCCGGCAGTACCGTTGTTGCGATCGTTGAAAATGCAGTTGTTTACAACAAGATTAGTGGGCTTGGATTCAGTTGCCTGCCCATAAAGCAGGATTGCCTTGCCATTTGTATTGAATGTGCAGCCCTCAAATTTGACATCAGTACCACCCCAAGTCCAGATGGAATACTGGTTAGCCATATCGTTTTCAAAGGTGCAGTTGATGAATGTAGCTTTTCCGTACAGAGTAAACTTGCCCTTGATGGTGCAGTTTTTATAAGTCACTTCGTCGCAGACAATACCATCAAAGTTGCCCTCTCCTGCCTGAATATTAAGATTCTCAAAGGTAAAGGTAGAGCCTCTCTGATAGTTCAACTGTCCGCCCTCTGCACTGACAGCATTTGTGATAACATCTACAGTCTGGCTACCGTCGCCGCTGAAAGTGATATTGCGGCTCTTGTTCCCCTCATTTGCAATGCCGTTGTCAAGAGTGATGGTTTGACCCGAAGCAATAGAAATGTTTGCCTTCTTATCGGTAGCATTAGTGATTGCATCGTTTGCCTGCTGCTGATTAGAAACGATTACGGGATAAGTAGCATCCTTATCGTACTGATCGTCAATGCTGTCTTTCTCATATGTAGCCTGTGTAGCTACAACGGTCACGCAGATTCCGGTCGCGGTTGCGTTCTGGTATTCATTGCCAGCGGATTCTAACATATGATAGCCAAAGGACCATTCCGGAGAAGCTTCACCGGGCTTGAGAACTTCAGGTTCGATATTCCCATCAGTCTCGGGTAACACGAGTTCAAGAACCTCGGCGAGCTTGCCTGTCACGCCCAGTGCCTCGGGGATATACTCAAACTTAACTGCAAGATTACCCTTATTGAGCACACGAATTTGAGGAACATAGTAGGTGCAGCCCGGCTCCCAAAGGATCTGAGTGCCTTCGGCAGGAATTTTGCCCTCTACGAGGAACGGAAGCGTTTTGCCTTCTGCATTTACCCAATTTCCGTCGTTGTCCTTCATCTGCAACTCGATATCCAGATTTCCGGACACAATCTTGTTTACCGCGGTGGATGCGGTGTCGGTGAACCACGCAAAGGTGGTGCCAATGAGCATTGCCACGCACATAAGGATAGCCAGTGCGCTGGATAACAATGCCCGTTTGGTAGATTTGCTACTTGTCATTGTGTTTTACCTCCTTATTATATTTCAATGGCAATATGTAAACACTGGTTTTACAGTGATCACATCATAGTTGTGTTGAACTACGATCCGTTTTTTTGCGTGAGATTTATATGGACAATCAAAAGGCATAAACATAACTTTAATTTATGCCCTTTGATTGCCCCTCCGCCCGAAGGCGGAGAGGACTTGATTTCTTTGTGATTTTCAGTTAATCGGCAACAACATTGAACCAGTCGCCGTCTTGTACTACATGGTAGCCTGCAGCAACGACAACTTCGTTGTCTCCAAGGGTCGGGTTAGACGGGTCATACTTATAGAAGCTACCGCCCTTAACGGTGATCTTCGCATTGGAGCCGTCCTTGCAGTTCAAGGTATTAGCGGGAGTCACTGCCTTGAAGGTACCGCCGTTGATTTCGATCGTAGCATTGCCGAGGGCATAAATCAGATCGCATACAGGGTCGTCGGCAGGTACACTGACCTGACGGAAATCACCGCCATTGATGATAACCTTGCTGTCTCCGTCGGCGCAAACAGCCATGGCTCCGCCGGTAGTGCCGCTCGCATCCCTATTGTACACGGCATATACATCGGCATTGATTGTAAACTGAGCTGTTCTTTCAGCCTGTACTGCGCCAAAGCGTCCGTTCGCCTGCATATTCTGGGTGATTTCGTGCTTTCCGGAAGAAAAGCTGATTGCAGACAGAATGGTGGCAGCATCTTTATCGTATGTATTGTCAAACGAATCCGATTCAGACATTGCCTGTGTAGCGCTTACACTGATACCGAAGGAAACCTTTGCCGCCCAATACGGATCATTATTTTTCGGGTTAGCTTCGTTTCCGACTTCCGTAGGCATATAAAGCACCATTGCATAGACCTTTGTAGTGTTGGTAGCAAGGTCTGCACCGACAACACCGGTGTCTCCAATACTATTAAGCGTTTTGGCGCTGTCTTGCACAGCACTGATAGCCGCCGCACGGTCTGCATATGCAGCATCGGCTTCCGCTGCGCCCAGCTTCACATAGTCGCTGAGACTATATTTGTTGCCCAAAACATTTTTGCCGGTGCTATTGTAAAGGTTATAAATGCCGAGCGTATACTTCAGTGCAAGCGTTCCTGCGTTCTTGACGCGAAGATATACGACCTCTGTACGACCGGGTTCCCACAGTGTGCTGTCCTCGAACACCTTAGTCGTATCGTTCACCTTTTTCCATTCGGTGAAATCTTTGCTGTACTCCAATTCCACATCCAGATTGCCCGCCTGGATTTTGTTTACCGCAGAGCTTGCGGTGTCGGTGAACCACGCAAAGGTGGTGCCGATGAGCATTGCAGCACACATAAGGATTGCAAGTGCGCTGGTAATCAATGCCCGCTTGGTAGATTTACTGCTTGTCATTGTTGTTTTACCTCCTTATGCTAAATTTTTCAATGACAATATGTAAACACTGGTTTTTCAGTGATTACACCGTAGTGGTGTCGGACGGAGTGTCGTCCTTTTTCGGCGTTTCGCCGCCGTTTTGCGCCATCTGCGCTTTCATTTGCAGCAGTTCCTGCATCATACGCTGTGTTTCGGCACGGTCAGCCTCGATTTTATCCCGCTCGGCTTGCAGCTCTGCCTGCTGTTCTGCCTTATATTTGCGGAACAGACGGATGCAGCGGATGCCCTCTAACAGAATGAGGAGCAGAAACGGAATGAGAATACAAACGATATAGCCGGGGGTCGATTTCAAAAACTGAAAGAATGTACCCACCTTCGGGATACGGCTGCTGTATTTGCCCAGCACATACGGATAGGTAACGACGGTTTCATCATCGGTGTCCGTTGTTGTACCGTAGGTGACAAAGCCCGGTTCGCCGTTTGCATCGGTTGTGATCTTGCGGATCTTATGGGTTACGGTTTCGCCGTAATTGGATGTATTCTGCGAGGTGTAGGCGATGATATCGCCCTCTTTTAAGGTGGAGGGGTCAACCTCTTTCACAAGTACCAAATCGCCTGCGCTGAAGTCGGTCTTGCTCATGGAGTCAGACAGAACAATGAACGCCTTATAGCCGAACAGATTGCGGTCGGCACGGTCAAAGGTGGATACCGAAACAATGGTGAATATCATCATTCCCACGGTAAGAGCTACCATCAGCCACACAAATATACACCGGATTATTTTTAATGTTTTCATTTGCTCACTCCTTATCGTTTCGGCATAGACGCAGGAGCAGATTCATTTCTTTGTCCCGCTCCGGACTATACGATTCATCCGGATAAATGTGCAGCTTTATGTAACAGTTTCCGCAGAGCTGACCGCTGCCGACCTCATAATACTTGCGTTCGGAAACAGGCATATCAAACGGAACGCCGGTATCGCAGCCGCAGCAAGCGCATTTGTCGGTTTCTTTGTTGGGTGTTTGCATTGCTTGGTTCTTTCCTTTTTTAATCGAACAATTTGTTCGGATTATTCTTGGTCTGCGTTGCCTCGGCGCACAGCGTAAAGGTGAGGTTGAGGTTCTGCGTTTCATTGCCGCTGCTTTCGGGGTAGTGGAACACTACGGTTAGGTTGCGGCGCTGCCCGATTTTGAGGGTATCATCGGCGGCTATAACATTCTGTTTTGTCAGTTCGTTTGCCGTGCCGGAGTAGAGGGTCTTATCGCCGTCCTTTATCGTCACGGTCAGCACACGGCTGAGCCCGCCCGAAACATTATCGAGATAAAGGCGGTAATACACATCCCAGGTGCTGTCATTCTCAATAAAGAAGTCCTTTACAACGGTCATACCCGGCTCAAACAGAAATTCGTGTTCCCGAATGACGGGCTTGCCGTCGTTGAGGTTTATCTTGACCCCGCCTGTGTGGAACAGGTTATTCTCAACGGAAACGGAAGCATACACAAGAGCAAAGGTGGTGATGCAAAGGCAAACGGCAAGAATAATAATGGCGATAATGCCGCCCGTCAGCCTTTTAGCGGTTTTTGTTTCAGACATTTTCCTCATCCTCCTTACGCCTGCGGGTTACAAGCAGGATGATTATCATACCGAGTGAGCCGGCTGCAAGCACCGCCCACAGCAGAATGTTTGAAGTATCGCCTGTCTGCGGAGAGTCGTCGAGGTTTCCTGTTTCCTCGACCCACCATTTGAAATCGGCAATCAAGTCCTTATTCTGATAGTCATTGCCTACGCTTGTATCTAAATACGCTGTGATTTCATAGTACAGCTCGTCGGTGGCGGATTTCTTGGACGCCAATTTGTGCGTCAGACTTTCGGGCATATCCCGCATAAGTCCGTCATACATCGTTTCGCCCGCGGAGAGCAGCCTGATTCGTACTTTCAGCACTTCGGCTAATTTTTCATAGCCGGGACGGACGGTGGCTTTGTAATGCACGGTGATTGTATCGTGATAGGACACCCGCACACGGAAGTATTTTGTTTCGCTATCACCGGGGAACATATTGCCCACCTGAAACGGCGTGTTTTCCTCCGCCTGTTTGTTATACAGTTCGATGGTCGCCGCTTTCTTGGTTTCGGCGGTCGTGTTTTGCGCAGACACGGCAGAGGAAGAAGCATCGGCGGAGCTGCTCGGTGTTTGCGTATCGGAGCTGTCCGGCTTCTCGGTGTCGCTGCTGTCGGGATTGCTCGTGTCCTCGTCCGGCGTAATCAGATTATCCGGCACGGTCACGGTGGCAGGCGTATTGTTCGCTATTTTGTTGTATATAACCGTGCCGCCGAGCGCCAAAAGGCTAAGTCCGAGCAGGCAGGCAAGAACGATGATGATTATTTTGATTTTCTTTTTCTGTTCCACTTCGGCTCACTCCTTTACTCAAAAATTTGCTGAATGTTCTGCTGTAAGAAGCGGTCGGCGGTTATTTGCCGCCCGCTTTGTTTTCATCGCCGTTATTCTGTCCGAACACGGAGAACACCGGCTGAAAGACCATATGATACACGGTGTTGACATTGACCTCATCGTTCGGATAAATGCCCCTAAGTACCTTGGCTGCCATTGCCACCGTGTTGTCAAGGAGATTCCAAACCAGCATTTCCAGATTGCACCTTTCAGAAAACGGGGACAACCCATTCACCGACTGCACAAGCTCCCAAAACGCTTTTCCGTTTTGCATACGCTGCTGAACGACCGTCGGTGTATAATACTCCGAATTGCAGAAGTGCCAGTAGAAAAGGGTGCGGTCATAATCGGCAGTCAAGTAGTTCCAGTACGGCAGCCACAGCAGCCAGCAGAGATCGTCTAAGCTCTGCAAATCTTTTACTCCGGCGGATAGGCTTTTCGGGGCATTGGCAATTTTGCAGGCAATTTCATTGTCGATGGTCAGGAAGCAGCTGGTGAGCAACGCTTCTTTGTTCTTGTAATGCTCATACACCGTCGGTGCATTGATTCCCGTTTCCGCTGCCAACTTTGGGTAGCTGAAATTCTGCATACCTCCGACAGCAACAAGATGCTGCGTCGCTTTGAGAATAATGGATTTTAACTGTTCCGGAGTTCTCTGCGAAGGCATACTGCGCTTCCTTTCGTCATTCTTTTTGCTACAACTTAAAGCCCTTTATGAAGCATTGCAAAATATATTTCCCGTCATTGCGGGAAATACAAAATTACAATTTCTTTCGCAGAGTTAGCCACTCTGTGAGGGCTATTCACCCATTAAGCGGAAATATTATAGCACCGTTCTGCGAAAAAATCAAGTAAAATCAACGGGTTTTTGCCATTTTCCAAAAAAAGTTCGGTTTTTTGGTTGTCAAGAAGCGTTACGCAATAAGTAAATGCTACCGAACAAAGGGGAATTGACAGTCAAACGGGCAGTCAGATATTCGTTAAAATATAGATTGTCCAATCGGGCAAATATAATCAGGAGGCTTCAATACCGCAGGGTTAGTAGACGATTTTTCAAAGGAGCTGTTGGATGCAGACAACCTCTCCGTAAAAACGGTACACGATATTTTGGTCGTACTGCACGGCATTTTGAAATATACCGCCGTACAGTTTCCGGGCGTTTTCCCTGCGATTGAAATTAACTACCCGAAGGAAAGCCGTAAAGAAATGCGTGTGCTTTCCCGTGACGAGCAGAAACGGTTTGCCTTATATCTGCTTGACGATGCAGACTCCTGCAAATTCGGCGTGCTGCTAATGCTGTTTACGGGGCTTCGCATCGGTGAGCTGTGTGCGCTGAGGCGGTCGGATATAAACATAAAGGAAAAGGTTATCTCGGTCAGTGCCACTACCCTCACATAACCGTATTCTTTCATTCTGTTTCACCTCCAAGTATAGATAATTTTATCAAAACAATGTGTTGCGGTCTTTTACTTGTTCGCACAACACCCTGCTGTATTTATTTTGTACAAAGTCAATCGAAAAAGAAAAAAGCCGACAGAATCTCAACCGAGAAGCTGTCGGCTCCTTTAATTCGCCGTTAATATGCAGGCGCACCGTAACCGAGTATCTGATACTCTCCGACGGGTCTGCACGAGATTTTACATTCATCGTCCCAGTTGCCCTCGACGGCATACACATTTCCGTCCTCGACATTCCAAACGATGGCGGTATGGTCGGGCTGTCCGTCAAGTCCGTTGCTCTCCCAATCGTAAAAGATAATCATACCGGGCAGGGGTTCGGCAGAGCCGTCAAGCCATTGCCCACGGTCTTTGAACCATTGAACACCCGTCGGGCAATCTGCAAACTTAGGAATTATGCCCGTATCAATATAGCCGCATTCATTTGCACACCAAGACACAAAGCAGGCGCACCATTCCACACGGCTTCCGAAGCCGTACCATCTCCAATAAGGCTCGCCGCCCACATTGCCGACCTGTGAGAGCGCCACTGTGGTAATCTGATCGTCGCTTGTGTTAATACCGTAATGGCGATGTATCTCTTATTTGAGGAAGTCGCCATCAATTACCGCCCCGTACTGATCGACGGCAATCTGGAGGCTTCGTATCCATCCTCTACGACGATGCTTGCGCTGTGTGTGCTTCCAACCGCCATGATGCAGCTGAAAAGCCGTATTCGCCACATAGCCGTTCGCCGCGCCGTGCTTGTGACCCTCGGCGCGCTCACTGCCTTTATGGTCGTCGGGCGGCTGCTCTCCGGTGTGCATTGGCTGACCGATATTATCGGCGGTGTGTTACTGAGTGTTGGGCTTGTTATGTTATATGCGTTCGCAATAAAAAGGCAAGGAAAGTCGAGAGATAATTCTTTTGGCACGGTATAATATTCCGGTAAGGAGTTAAGAAGAATGACGGAACAGGTTTTGGCAGTC
>OLOU01001666.1_pt1 | contig 14676 bp, 15 predicted proteins | sample 1672101 | NCBI WGS metagenome assembly OLOU01 (sample SAMEA3136645, study PRJEB25190) | human gut metagenome | biome: human gut; feature: human-associated habitat; material: faeces | place: Austria | collected 2013
GTGTCAATCTGTCAGGCGGAGAATCGCAGAAGGTCGCCATTTCCCGAATCTTTGCATCTCCTTTTGATGTAATAATAATGGATGAGCCTTCTGCCGCTCTCGATCCGAAGGCGGAACACGATCTCAGTATCAATCTTGCGGAGCATGCGAAAGAAAAGACCGTGATCATCATATCGCATCGGCTGTCGACGACATGCACAGCGGACAAAATATATATGTTTGACGGCGGAAAAATAATCGAAGAGGGTTCTCATGCCGAATTGATGGAAGCGGGCGGGAAATACGCGCAGATCTTCAACATGCAGGCTGAAAAGTATCAGTGATGCGGGAATAAGGTCTATATACGGGACATTTTCAAGCGGTCGGGCGGAAGGCGGATTTCATCGGCATGACCTTTTTCAGAAAAGACGCTGCCGCGCCGGGCGATCGAGCCGTTTTCCGTTCTGCCGATTTCCCGCGTTTTATAAACCGTCCCGCATATCTCCGTGTCCGGGCTTCGGCAGCTTCCACCGAAAAGCCGCCGCCAGAAGTCTCAGCGCGACGACTGCCGAGCCGCCGATAAACGATGCTGCGGTAAGACCTGTGTAATTTCTGAAAAAAACGCAAAGCACCGCACCGATGAGTGACGCGCACGCATAAAAATGCTTCACGAAGACATACGGGCGCTCACCCGCAAGGACATCGCGCAGAACTCCTCCGCCGACTCCCGTGAGCACACCGACGCAGACGAGAAGGAACGGAGCGTAATCACCGTTTTTCTCAAGTGCGGTCTGTATTCCGACGACGGTGAAAACGCCGAGTCCGAGCGAATCCATGACGAGCATGACGATATCGTAGGCGCGGTTCCCTCCGATCAGACGCCGGACCTGCGGGATGAAGACCGCGAGCGACGCCAATGCGGCGACGGCGGCATAAACGGGATTTTCAAACATCGCGGGCGGCGTTATTCCGAGCATGATATCGCGCAGAACTCCCCCGCCGAGCGCCGTACACGCGCCGAGCATAATTATTCCGAAAAGATCCATTTGCTTTCTGAACGCACTCACTGCGCCCGAAACGGAAAACGCAACAATGCCGATAAGCTCAACGAAAAAAAGCAGTTCACCCTTCAAAAGATCAGCTCCTCCAAAACAAACGTATGCATTTATTTATAACATATTCCCTGCCAAAGCGCAAGAAGAAGATAAAAAATTCCGACGCAGAAAAACGTCGGAATTTTTCTTTCCGTATCGGATATTGCGTACAGCATTCGGGCACTTGGCGCGAGGCGATCGACGCAGCGGCGAAAATCCGTCGGTACGGGCGCAAAGCGTCATGTCAAAGCCGTAACGAAACTATCGCGCCGAGCCCGAGATCGTACCTCCGCCGACCACCGTATCTCCGTCATACAAAACGAGCGCCTGACCCGCGCAGACGGCGCGCTGCGGCTCGTCGAACGTGACGGTCAGCTCGTCCGCCCCCGTCTGCACGACTGTCGCGCTTCGTTCTTTCTGACCGTAGCGTATTTTTGCGCTCAGCCGCATCGGCCGTTCGATACTTTCGCAGGCAATGAGGTTGATATTGTCCGCGGTGAGGGTCTTTGAATAAAGCTCCTCTTCCCTGCCGAGGGTGACCGTGTTTGAGGCGGAATCGGTCTTACAGACGTAAAGCGCTTCGCCGAACGAGATCCCGAGCCCGCGCCGCTGTCCCACGGTATATCTCGCAATGCCGCGATGACGTCCGAGGACATTTCCGCAGCGATCGACGAAATCGCCGGGCAGGAGGGCTCTTTTCGTATATGATTCGATAAAATCCGCATAGCTTCCGTTCACGACGAAGCAGATATCCTGACTGTCGCGCTTTTTTGCGTTCAGAAATCCCCTCTCCTCGGCGATCTTTCGCACCTCCGGCTTCGTAAGCTCGCCGAGCGGGAATTTCGTATGTGCAAGCTGCTCCTGCGTCATCGCATAAAGAACGTAGCTTTGATCCTTATTGAGGTCATAAGCCTTTTTCAGAAGATATCGCCTGGAAGAATCGCGTTCGATTCTCGCGTAATGCCCCGTCGCGGTGTAATCGAAGCCGAGCTCGCGCCCGCGTCTGTAAAGCCTGTCGAATTTCAGAAAGCGGTTGCAGTCTATGCACGGATTCGGGGTGGTGCCGTTTTCGTATGCCCGCACAAATCTTTCGATGACCTCGCGTCTGAAATCCTCGGCAAAGTTAAAGACGTAGAACGGCATACCGAGCCTGTACGCCACGCTCCGAGCATCTTCGGCATCGTCAGCCGAGCAGCATCCCCTTTCCCGAGAAACGCCGACATCCTCATTTTCAAAAAGCTTCATCGTGACCCCGATGCAGTCAAATCCGCGCTCCTTCATCAGGTATGCGGCGACCGAGGAATCGACTCCGCCGCTCATGGCAACTATCGCTTTTTTATTCATCCTTTCATTCCTCTTGCGGTACGCTTTCCCTCTCAGATGCTTTCGTAATCCTTCTCGCAGCTTCTCATCGCAAGAATCGTGCGGTCGATCAGGTCGTCAAGCTCCCATCCGAGCATCTCGGCGCCTCTTTCTATCACCTCGCGCGAGCATCCGGCGGCGAAGGCGGGAGTTCTATACTTCTTCTTCACCGACTTCACCTCGAGGTCGGAGACGCTCTTCGAAGGACGGACGAGCGCCGCCGCGCCGATAAGCCCGGTAAGCTCATCGATCGCGTAAAGCACCTTCTCCATCTCATGCTCCGGCTTCACATCGACCGTAAGCATATACCCGTGGCTTGCCACGGCATGAATGAGCCTTTCGTCGATACCGCGCGAGCGCATTATCTCCTGCTCCTTTATGCAGTGCTGATCGGGATATTTTTCAAAATCGAGATCGTGCAGAAGTCCCGCGATCCCCCAGAAATCCTCTTCGTCCGCGCAGCCGAGCTCCCGTGCAAAATACCTCATAACTCCTTCGACCGTCACGGCGTGTTTCAGATGAAAGTGCTCTTCGTTGAATTCCGTAAGCAGCGCCCATGCTTCTTCTCTTGTAATCACGTTATCACGTCCTTTTTATCCGGCGGCTTACCGTTTTTATATAAACCTATCGTTTAGATATGTTTATTATAATATCGCGTCCCGGATTTGTCAATACCGAATCCCGATAATAAATATTTTCTCGGCGCATTTTTGAAAAAGCTTCGGTTTCTATTGATATCCGAAGCTTTTTGTGGTATCATTTGTACAGTAAGAAATAACCTTCACGGGGAGAAACAACAATGCTTGTTATCGGACTTGACGTAGGCACCACCGGAACAAAAGCCATCTTATGCGATGAAAAAGGAAAAATTCTCGGCAGCGGATACAAGGAGTACGAGCTTATCTGCGATCGCGCGGGATTCGTTTCCCAAAAGGCTGCGGATTGGTGGGATGCCGCAATATATGCGGTACGGCATGCGACGGAAAACATCGACCGTTCGCAGATCGCGGCGATATCCCTCTCGACGCAGGGAGCAAGCATGCTTGCCGCCGACAAAGACGGCAATGCGCTCTCGGAGGTCATCACATGGATGGACAACCGCGCGGTAGCCGAGTGCGAAGAACTCGACCGCACCGTAGGCTCCGAAACGATATACAAAAAATGCGGCTGGCGGCTCACTCCCGCGGGAGATGCCGCGAAGATCATGTGGCTCCGTGCCAATATGCGCGACGTATTCGATTCCGCCGCGTGCTTCCCTTCGACGATCGAATACATGAACTTTCATCTCTGCGGAAGATATGTGACCGATCCGACAAACGCCGCAATACGCCAGCTTTTCAACATCGAAACCGGAAAGTGGGACTCCGAGATCCTCGCCGCAGTGGGAATCGGCGCGGACCGTCTGCCCGAGGTAATGCCGATCGGCGCGTGCGTTGGCAATCTTACCGCCGAAGCCGCGGATGCGCTTGCGCTGTCACACGATGTAAAAGTATACAACGGCGCGCACGATCAGTACTGCGCGGCGCTCGGATGCGGCGCGGTAAACACGGGCGATATGCTTCTTGCCACGGGAACTACCTGGGTCGTGCTCGGCGTATGCGACCGACTCCTTTATACGAAATCTCACATTGCGCCCGGAATCCACCCCGCAAAGGGAAAATTCGGCGCAATGGCGTCTCTCGTTTCCGCGGGCTCGTCGCTCAAATGGTACAAGGGTATCATCGACGGCAATTTTGCCGAGATGGACGCCGAAGCCGAAAAGCGCGCGCAAAGCGCGAAGGATCTGTTCTTCTTCCCGTATCTCGTCGGCGCGGGATTCCCGCACAACCGTCCCGAGCTTCATTCCTCGATCTTCGGACTTGAGGTAAGGCATGACAAATTCGACATTGCACGTGCTCTCATGGAGGGCGTTGCGCATGAAACGAAGCTTGTGCTTGAGGAATTCTCCTCTCAGGAAATGAACATCGGAACTCTGATGATGACAGGCGGAGCGTCGCGCAGCCGTGTATGGTCTGAGATCGTCGGTTACATCACCGGATGCGACATCTACCGCATGAACGAACCCGAAACCTGCTCCGTGGGCGCGGCAATGATCGCTTTCTCGGGCGCCGGGGTATTCGCGGATTATACGGAATGCGGACGTGCCATGGTGCGCTCCGAGAAGCTGGAGCTGCCTGACAAATCCATGTTCGAATTCTACCGTGAAAAGGACGCGCGCTACCGCGAGCTGCTCGGTCTTGTTCTTCAGTCATAAATTCAAATAGCTTTCCGCCGTCCGGCAAAGATCGGACGGCGGATTTTTTGTAAAGAAAGAACCGCTTTTGCGCTTCTTTCTTTACAGGCAGCTTCCGACGGAGGATGAGCACGGTATATTTTCTTTTCATCCGGAAATAATTAAAGCATCACGCGAACGGCGTACCGGAATCAGGCACCGAAAGAAGCGAAACCTTTCGGCAGATTCGGTGGGAGGAGAGATAATGGAACTTATAAAAGTGCTTCTTACAACCGTGCTTTCGGCTTTTGTCCTATTCGTCATCACAAAGCTGATCGGCAAAAAGCAGTTTTCACAGCTCGACATATTCGACTATGTAACGGGGATCACGATAGGCTCAATCGGGGCGGAGCTCGCAACGGAGCTTGAAGATCCGTTGAAGCCGCTCACCGCGATGATCGCGTGGGGCGCGGTCTCATATATACTTTCTGTGATCGAGGACAAATTCAACCGATCGCGCAAATATATAAACGGCTCTCCGTGCATGCTTATGAATAACGGAAAGCTCATGAGAAAGCAGTTTGCAAAATCAAAGATCGATCTTTCCGAATTTCTCATGACCGCCCGTCAGGCGGGATATTTCGATCTGTCCGAGGTGAAATCCGCCATACTCGAATACAACGGAAAAATAAGCTTTCTGCCTTATGCGGAAAACGCTCCTCTCACCCCGTCCGCCGCAGCCTACGCGCCCGCCGACGCTCCCGTATTCTATCCGATAATCCTCGACGGAAAGCTGATCGGCGAGCGGCTGCGCGCGCTCGGCTTCGACGAAGCATGGCTCAAAAAGAAGCTTGCTTCCGAAAAGCTCGGCTCATACGGCGATATATTTCTCGCGCTTTGCGAGTCCGGCGGGGAGATTCAGTTTTACCCGAAGGACGAATAAGCATCCGATATTCGGCGGTGCGGAACACGCCGCGCACGCTCCGATGCAATTTTGCCGTCTGCACGATCGGCGGACTTTGTACCGCAGATACGCGCCGACCCGACCGCCGCGCACCATCTCGCCGAAGCTTTATCCGCCGTTTACCGTGCGTTCCTCGTCCGCCTCCGCTTTCCTGTATCGGACGTAAATATGTATGATCTCCTCCGTCTCCTTTTCGGAAAGATATCTTTCCGGTTTGCAGCCTTCGCACCGCAGAAGCTCGCTTGTGCCGTAAAGTCTGCAAATCAGCGGACGCCTGTCGTATACCGAGCACCTGCCGCCGATCAGGTGTGAGCACTGACCGTCCCATTCGTATCCGCCCATCATTTTTTCTTCGCTTGCAGTAAATTGGATGATGTTCGTGCAGCATTTTGCGCAGTCCTTCCCGCACACCGACGGCGGGATTTTTTCGTATAATTCTTTTATTTCTTTTTCAAACATACAATTTTCCCGTATATAAATGCATACCGCCCGGAAAGGGCGGTATGCATTTCATCAGAATTCGATTATATAGTGTGTATTTACGATATCGTATCCGATATCGGTCATGCTGAATATGCCGTGCCCTTCGGCGTATTCTTCCTCATACGGAATGAAATCCGTTTTCAGGACTTCATTCAACGCAGCAAGGTACAGCCATTTATTTTCCGGTCCTTCGCGGTACTCGGGAAGCAAAACGGTACTTATGCAGTTGTTGATTCTGAATTCATGCGCCTCCTGGAAGCTCAGACGCGCAACTCCGATCAAGGTGCCGTCATCCGAAAACATACCGAACGGGATGTCGTCCGGATGTATGCTTCTGTCCGCGCAGATGCTTCTTCTCAAGCCCCAATCTCCGTTCTTCAGCGCTTTGGAGCTCCACTCCGCGACCGCATCGAGATCGGAGGGTTCAAGGGTTCTGAACGTATATCTGTCGGCTTCATCGGGCAGTCGCTTAGCCTCGCCGAAATACATAGCCGCCCGCTGCGTTTTCATGCTTGCGAAGGAAATTCCGTCAATTGCGGAGCGCACGGCATCCTCATCCGTATCCTCGTCAAAGCATACGCTTACAGTCCGCGGTTCAAGCGCCGAAAGCTTATCGACATACTCTCAGAGCATTGAAACATCGTGAAGCTTCAGATTCAGATACGCTCCCTCATCAAAGAACATATCGCACGCGACATAGCCGCCGCTCTTTACAAGCTTGCTGTCGGCAAGCACAGAGCTGCCGTTCCATCTGACGGTTATCGCATCGTAGCCGAAGCGCTCGGCGTTTTGGTTGAGCAGTGTGTCAATAACATCGTCGGAATTCATCTCGAAAAAGTCCAGAAGCGCCGCTTTGATCTGCGAAGCTGCAGTCGCGTTAAGAGCGTAATCCGCGAAGATAACGGGAGAATTCTTCATTTCATTCCTGTATTCGTCGGGCGTTTTGCCGTACTGCGTCTTAAAGGCGCGCGTAAATCCGTCATGTGATTCATAACCGGAGTCGAGTGCGATCTGCAGGATGCTCTTATCGCTGTGACGCAGCTGCTCCGAGGCTTTATTGAGGTTTCTGAACCGTACATACGCCATGATATTGAATCCCGTATGCGCACGGAAGATTCTGTTGAAATAATCAACGGAAAATCCTGCATGCTCGGCAACCTCTTCGATGTTCAGTCCGGATTTCCAATAAAATCTGTCAATATACTTAACCGCATTTTTTATAATCTCGTCGTTTTCCATTGTTAAGTTCTCCTTTCGAAATGTACAACTTCATCCGCCGGCATCGTTTCAAGTTGTTTACGGGACTGATTATACCATAAAAAATCTCCGTTTTCTCGACTTTAAGCGCTGAGATTTGCAAAAATTTCGCAAATCGGACAACGGACCGCGGAGCTTTCTTCCTCAACTTGGTTTAAGCGGTTTTTATTTATTTTTTCTTTGCTTACATTTACCTCATGTCGACAGCAATGCGACAACTTTCGCAAGCTTTCGACCGATTTTTTATTGACTTTGAACGCATACGGTGATATAATTTAGCGTGGAATATATGTGTAAGGTCGAAAAAGTGCGGCCTTATTACACTATTTACAAAGAGTTCACGGAAGGGCAACGGAATGTTTGGGATAAACGTAACCGAGTATGATAAATTTATATATGAAGAGTATCTTCGGGATTTTCTGCCCGACAGAATGATCGATATCCATGTTCATATATGGAAGGAAGGCATGGAGCGCGCCGGCGACGAGTCGAAGAACCGCAAGGGTATGACTGGACAAAGCTTGTCGCGCCCGACTGCTCGATCGAGGATCTCATGAAATCCTATGAGCAGATGTTTCCCGGAAAGTCGGTCAAGCCCGTGCTCATGGGCTGGCCGAGCTGCGATCTCGAGAAAGTAAACAAGTACGCTATAGACTGTGCGAAATCGTACGGTCTTCCTGCGTTTTACTGCACAAGCTGGGATACCCCCGCCGAGGATATCCGCAAAGCGCTCACCGAGGGCGGCTTCAGCGGAATAAAGCCGTATCTCAACAATTCTCCCTCGTACATTCCCGCCGCCGAAGTCCGTATCTTCGACTTTCTGCCTCACGAGCACCTGAAGGTGTGCGACGAGCTCGGCGCGAAGGTAATGCTTCACATTCCGCGTGCGCTTCGCCTGCGCGATCCCGTGAATCTTGCACAGATGCTCGAGATCGAAGAAAAATATCAGAATGCGAAGGTCATAATCGCGCACATCGGACGCGCGTACTGCCCCGAGGATTTCGGTGATGCGTTCGAGAGGCTCTCGAAAACGAAGAATCTGCTTTTCGATTTCACCGCGAACACTCTCGACCGCGCGATGGTCGAGATAATCAAGGCTGTCGGTCCCGAGCGCGTCATGTTCGGTTCGGATATGCCCATAACGAAAATGAGAATGTACCGCATAGTTGAAGACGGTCACTATATAAACGTAGTTCCGCGCGGACTTTACGGGGATGTTTCCTACGACAAGAACATGCGCGAAACGGATGAGACAAAGATCACGACATTCATGTACGAAGAGCTTCTCGCATTCAAGCGTGCGGCAGAGGAGCTTCACCTCACAAAGGACGAGATACAGGGAATTCTCGGCGGAAACGGTGCAAAGCTGTTCGGCATGGAGCTGTAAGTAATCCGATTCAGATTTAATGAATACATATATTAACAACAGCAAGGAGTTCAAATGAAAAACGCAAAAATCGGCTTTATGCCGCTCTACATCAAGCTTTATGACGATGTCGGGCTTGCAGAGCTTCGTGAGCGTCTCGAACCGTTCTATGAGACCATGGCAAAGGGCTTTGAAGAAAAGGGGATCGAAGTAGTACGTTCGCCGTTCTGCCGTATCGAATCCGAGTTCAGGGATGCCGTCGCCAGGTTTGAAAGCGAGAACGTAGACTGCATCGTAACGTGGCATGCGGCTTATTCCCCTTCCCTTGAATCCGCAAAAATTCTCGCCGAGACCGATCTTCCGATAATCGTAATGGATACGACGGAAACATACGATTTCGGTCCCGCGCAGGACAGCGCGGAGATCAACCTTTGCCACGGCATACACGGCGTAATGGACATGACCAATCTGCTCATGCGCGCCGGAAAGCCCTATGCGATCGCGGCGGGTCACTACCCGACCTCCGACGTTATGGATCGCGTTATCGGTTACATAAAGGCGGCGCGCGCAGCTCGTGCCCTGCCCGGTTCCAAAGTCGGAACCATCGGCGGCAGCTTCGACGGAATGGGCGACTTCCTCGTTTCGGATGAGGAAATGAAATCGCTCTTCGGCGTTGAGGTCGTATACTCCGGCAAGGATCTCGTTCCGCTCAAGGCGTCGGTCACCGACGATGAAGTCAAGGCGGAGATTGCAAAAGACCTCGACGAATGCGTTGTGCTCGGCGATATCGATCCCGCCGTACACTATAAGACTGCGAGAAACTGTCTTGCGGTGCGCCGCTGGATCGAGGAGAAAGAGCTTGACGCTTTCACCGTAAACTTCCGTAAGATAATCCCCGAGGACGGACTTGAAATAATGCCGTTCATGGAGGCATGCAAGGCGATGGCGCGCGGCACCGGATATGCCGGCGAGGGAGACGTTCTCACCGCTGCATTCACCGGAGCGCTCATAAAGGGATTCACAAGCGCAACCTTCGTTGAAATTTTCTGTCCCGATTGGCGCGGCGGCAGCGTACTGCTCAGCCACATGGGCGAATACAACCGCGCTCTTTCCGTCGGAAAGAGCGAGCTGAAGCAGATTCCCTTCGTATTCGGAGACGCCGACGAACCTGTGGTCACCTACGGCCGCTATATGCCCGGCGAGGCGGTATTCTGCAACGTATTCCGCACTCCCGAGGGATTCTCGATGCTCACCGCTCCCGTGACCATGCTTGACACCCATGAAGATCATTTCGAAGGAACGGTCCGCGGTTGGATGAAGCCTCATATGCCGCTTCCCGAATTTCTTGAAAAGATATCGCGTGCGGGAGTTACTCACCACAGTTCTCTTGTATACGGTGCCACGACGGACGAAATCGAATTCTTCGCAAAGCTTGTCGGTCTTAAGACCGTAAGCATATGATCTGGCGATACAGTCTGTAATTCATCGTGAATTTCGATGTGTACACCGCGTCCGACTCTGTTTAAAAGTTTATCTGTGATTTTACTCATATAACCTTGTGCGTAAGGTATTACAACAGAAAAAAGTACTTCGGTACATAATAAAATAGGAGAGAAAGAATATGAACAAGATTTCAGCAAGAATCATCGCGCTTCTTCTGTGTGCTTCGACTTCGGCTGTTGTGTTCTCGGCTTGTGCCAAAGACGACGGTCCCAAGAAAACAGTTGATCCTACGGTCACAAAAGAAAACAACACAAAGGAGCCGACATTTGAAGAGACGTCCGAGTACGAGGGGCAGAAGTTCACCATACTTCAGGCTCACGACGGCAGCAACAAGGCGGAAAACTTCCACGACACCTACATAGCCTGCGAAGAGCGTACAGGCGAGCCGATCAACGATGCGGTTATCGACCGTAACGAAAAGGTCTTTGAGAAGTACGGCGTCACGATCGAGAAGCGTCAGGGCGGAGCGGGAGATGCTGCGACCGCAGCTAAATCCGGTACCGTTGACTTTGAGATGGTCTACGACTGGGGTATCCGTCAGACCACCAACGCAATGGACGGCTACTACTACGACTTCCAGCAGATACCGTACATCGATCTTACTCAGAGCTATTGGGCACCGAGTGCTCAGGAAACCCTGAAGATCGCAGACAAGACGCTCATCACCACCTGCGACATCTCGATGAACCGAATCGGATATGCTTACTTTGTAATCTTCAACAAGGGCATTCTCAAGCAGTTCAACGTTGAGTTTCCCTATTCCTACATTGAGAACAACACATGGACGATCGACAACTATCTTGCGATCGCGGAACAGTGCTACTCCGATGTAAACGGTGATACCGTCATGGATGAAGAGGATATGTTCGGTGCATCTCCTTCGATCAATGGTCTTGCAAGCTGGGCAGGATGCAGTGTAAACGGGCTTATCAAAAACGAGGACGGCACATATTCGCTCAACGTATACACCGATCTTATCCGCACCATTTACGCAAATTACAACGATCGGATTGCCAACAACCCCGCTTATCCTCACGGCGGACTTGACTTCCTCAACGGACGTGATTGGAGTCAGTACGACAACCAGTGGCAGGCAAACCGCGTTATCTCCTTCGGTGAGAACCACTTCGCTCTCGATTCCACCACAATGCAGTACATTTCCGAGCTTTCCGCAGTCAAGGGACTTAACTACGGTATCGCACCCAACCCCAAGTACGATTCGAATCAGGAGCATTATTACCACTCGATCGACACCTGCGCTCCGATGTTCGCAGTTATGAAGAATGCCGATATGGACAAAGTAGGTATCATTCTTGAATACCTCACTTATCAGTCCGAGCAGTATCTCCTTCCCGCCTACTATGAGAAGACCATCAAGACCAATCAGCTCTGGGACGACAGAGATGCAGTTTCCGCAGATATCATCCGTGACAACGTTTACTATTCTTGGACCGGTCTCTACTATCAGAACATCAAGAATGCAGATGACGACGGCTGGGATCCGATCGGAACCATGCTCGGCGAGATGTGTGCCGCCGGTCGCTTTGCTTCCGTTTACAAGAAGTATTCCGATGCAGCTCAGACCTCTATTGACAAGTTCTATGACAAGATGCTCGAAATCGACGTAAACAAGTAATACGCAAATCAAAAAAGCTGAACAGCGGTATAACCTTTCGGTTATACCGCTGTTTTTTAATGTCGGATCATAAAACACGCGCCGAATTTTCGAAAAACTTCACTTTCGAAAATCCGGCGTGCGACACCAGATCATTCCGTTTTTTATTACAACCGCCGTATGCATGAACAGACGGCGGTTTGAGTATGCTCAAATACACACAGACCGTCCGTCATTCGACGTTCTTTGTCAGTATGCCGGATAATGCCGTCATCTGCGCTTCAGGCATGCGCGGACGTATCCGATATGCTCAAATGCGCTCAAGCCGTCCGTTCTTTCGGAGAAGTAGCGTTTTTGAATATCGTGGCTTCCGAGATGCTCATACACAAGAAAACCGTGATCCGCAAGCATAAGCTCCAGACTCATCTGATCGAAGCCCGATTTCATCTCTTCCCCGCCCGCTTTCGCCATTGCAAGCATATTCCAGACGCGCTTCACATCCGAAAGGAAGAGTCCCGCGTCGGCATAATCGAACACGAGATCGCTGCCGTCGGCGGAAAGCGAAGCAATGCTGTCGAGCATCTTTTCTATATCGTCACGGCAGAGGTACATACTCACGCCGAGCCATGAGAAAAACGTCTTTTTTCGGGGATCGAAGCCGCTTTTGAGAAGCGCCTCCCGCAGATCGTCCTTCGTAAAATCGATCGGAACAAAATGAAGTCCGTCGGGAATCTGCCAACGTGCGCGTTCGATACGCGATTTCTTATCCGCCTGCGTGAGCGGGTGATCCACCTCGAAAATCTCGCACCGACCTGCGAATCCGGGATTTCTGAAAGCAAAAGTATCCATTCCCGCTCCGAGAATGACATACTGCTTTGTGCCCGTTCTCACCGCAGTTTTCAGCGATTCCTCGCAAAATGCGGCGCGTCCGAGCGGTGTGGGCGCGATCTGCGTATTCACGAGGTATTCGAGAGCCTTTTCGCCGCTCTCAAACTTACCCTTCATCTCCGGTGCGAAAAAATCGATCCCGCCGAGTATGTACCCCGCGATCGACCTGTATTCATCGTCCGTCATGAGTTCCCTCGCCTTGAAATCGTCGAAAACCGGATTCTTCGCGTTTTCCGAATGATACGCTCTGCCGAATGACGACATAAGCGATGTAATGCTTGATCTCTGTTCCACTCTATCCTCTTTTATTTTGATTCAGTTCCGTATTCTTACAAATTCAACGCTTTTATTTTTCATCGATATTTTACCGACGCGCCATCCGTATTCCTCAAGCTCCTTTTTGAAATTCAGAAACGAATGGTCGATCGGCACACCGGAAACCGACGATACCTTGTCAAAGGTCAGATTGATGCTGTTCTCGCCTTGCCGAGCGACGTATTCCCAAAGCTTATCGTATTTACTCACAGATCATCACTCCTTCAGCCCATGACTTCATCCATGATTTTTTCAAATTTGCTAACGGACTGAATCTCGTGCGTGATGAACTTTCCGTCGTAATACAGCGCAAATGCGGTAAACGGGCATTGGGCGTTCCGCGCTTCTTCCCTGCCTCCGAAATGGACATCGGTAAACGAAACGCCCCTTGCCTGTGCAGCTGCCTTCAAAAGCGGCACATACTTTGCGGTAAACGGACATTGCGATGTATAAGTGACGTAAAAGCCTTTCGGCATCGCATGAACTTCGTTTACGCAGGAGCGAAATCGCGGCTTCGCCGCGCCGTCGGAAAAAGGAAGGTACCACAGCTCAAAATACGGATCTGCTGAGTCGGCAAGCCGAAAGCCCTTATATCCGAGGTACTTCGGATCGGAGAGAAAGCCCTTTTTCTTCTTAGATGAAATTACGGCAAGTCCTTTCTTCCCCTTCTCACGGCTGTCGCGAATACATTCATCCAAAAGCTCGGTCGAGTATCCGTGACCTTTGAACTGCCCCGACACCCACATGCAGTCTATATACATATACTCCGGGGCATCGACCGGCGCCCATGCATATTCCGCAGGGATATACTCGATAAAACATTTCCCGCGCACGTTCCCTTTGAGAAAAACAAGACCTTCGTCGAGACGATCGGCAAGCCATGCTTTTTTGGACAAAACCTGAATATCCTTATTGTTTGAGATCGCGCAGCAAATGTGTTCGCGCTCCAAATTTTCGTGAGTCAGTCTGACAAACTCCATATATTCTCCGTTTCTTTAATCTGTCGGTTCCGTTATCTTCTCCCGAGATAGCGAAGCACCCTCTTTTTGTACGAAAGATACTCTTCTCCGAAGGTCGATGCCATGTACCGCTCTTCCTGCAGTATCTGCATATGAAGCATGACGACGGCAAACGCGGTAAACGCTCCGGTCAGGATATTGCAGTACATGAAAAGCACGCCTATGTACATAAGATCGAATCCGAGAAACGCGGGGTTGCGGCTGAATGCGTAGATCCCTCCCGTAACAAGCTCGGTTTTGTCTTTTTCCGGGATACCCGCGCGCCAGCTGTCCTTCATGCAAAGCACGGCGATGAGAAATATTGCATCCCCGATGAGTGCGATAAGAAAGCCCGTGAAGCGAGCGCCCGACGACAGGCAGCTCCAACCGAGGCATACGGAGACAAGCTGTGCCGGAACGATACCCAGCGTAGCGACGGACATCAGCATTTCGACGGTATGCAGTCCTTTTTCCCTTCGCCGCCCTATCTGAAGGGTTCGTATGCCGTGCTTTTTCTGAACAAACATTTTCGTAAAATAAACAGCGTAAAAAATCAGCAGGACCGCAACGGTTAAGAGCCGATACGGCAGCATCTCCTCAAAATTTCCGTATATCATGAAAGCCTCCCGATTATTTTTTT
>OLOU01001668.1_pt1 | contig 14656 bp, 10 predicted proteins | sample 1672101 | NCBI WGS metagenome assembly OLOU01 (sample SAMEA3136645, study PRJEB25190) | human gut metagenome | biome: human gut; feature: human-associated habitat; material: faeces | place: Austria | collected 2013
GGGCGGGGAACGACGAAAGACCCTGCCGCGTGCGGGATTTCCGCGTATTTTTCGGATTTTCGTGCGGATTGCGGGATTACGATACGTGCGCGGATGGGACGCGCGCAGGCGGAGGGGCGCAAAAGGCTCGGCTATCGGAGGCGGCGGGACCCGTTCCCCCGGCGTTTTGCGCCCCGTGTATCGCGCCGGATCAACGGAAGAACGATCCGTCCCGCGCCGCGGCGCGGCGCCCCGCACGTTTGCCTTTCTTTTCTCATATAATTCAGCGAGGGGTTTGCCCCTCGGAAATAATAATATACCGCAGGCTGCCGACATCCGTCTCCGCAAGGCGGAGATGCAGACTGTCGGATTGACGGTGCGGCGGTGTGCGGTGTTGTTTTAAAAGGAGAAAAGTATGGCGCGGTTTACGAATCAGGCACAGCTTTCGTACAACGGAGCTGTTGTGAATTCAAATATTGCGGTCGGCGAGATCGTGGAAGTTCTTTCGGTAAGCAAAACGGCGGTTACGGAAAATTACGTCCGCGGCGGGGATGTGACCTATGTTATAAGCGCGGTCAACTCGGGCAGTACTCCGCTTACGGGTGTGAGCATTACGGACGATCTCGGAGGATACACCTTCGGCGGCGGAACACTTTACCCTCTGGCATATGTCGTCGGATCGGTCAGGGTTTATGTGAACGGTGTCCTCCAGACATCATCACCTACGGTCGTTGAGGGACCGCCGATCGTTTTTTCGGGGCTGACGGTGCCCGCATCGGGCAATCTGATGCTGATCTACGAAGCGAGAGTGAATCAGTTTGCGCCCCTCGGCGCGGATGACAGCATTGTAAATACCGCTGCGGTTACGGCATCCGGCATCACGGCTCCGTCCACGGCGTCGGCGACCGTCACACCGGACGCCTCCGGCGCGCTCACCATCACGAAGAGCATCGATCCCGTGTCCGTGACCGAAAACGGCACGGTGACGTACACCTTTATAATTCAGAACTACGGCAGCGGCGCGGCGACGGCGGAGGATGAAGTGTCGGTCAGGGATACTTTCGATCCGATCCTTTCGGATATCAGCGTCAGTCTGAACGAGACGGCGCTGGCGGTGACGGAAGGCTACACCTACGATCAGGCGACGGGGACTTTCGTCACGGTTCCCGGCGTTATCACGGTGCCTGCGGCAACCTTTGTACGGGATACGGCGACCGGCGCGTGGACGGTGACGCCCGGCGTCACCCGTCTTACGGTTACCGGAACTCTGTAAGGATGTGAAAATGCAACGATAACCGTCCGGCGGTGAGTGTGCGGCGCGACGGGGATCGGAAGAGAGAGGAAAGCCTCCGGCTTTCCTCTCTTTATTTGTCTTTGGAGTTATGCGGCGCGAGGTGTGCTCGGGCGCGGTGAGCCTTTCCGAGCCGCGCGGGTGCGGCGATGCGCTTCGGCGGTCGGGGCTGCGGCGGATTCGTGATATGCGCCGATTTGCGAAAATTTATTTTACAAATTTCCGTATTCTTGCAACCTTCGGCGAAAAATCGCGTCTTTATAGGTGAAAGGGAATCGGGACCGCCGCAGACGGCGCGGAATTTCTCCGTTCCCGACAGCTTACGAAAGGACAACGGATATGAAGAAAATATTTTTTGCGGTATCATTGGCGCTTATCCTTGCGCTGGCGGGATGCGGCAGAAGCGGCGGAAGTGAGGCGGACGCGTCGCTCACGCCCGATCCGGCGCGCGCGGAGACGACTGCGGACACCGCGGCGGGGCGTGACAAAAGCGCTCACGGCTCGGCCGACGCGGGGAGAGCGTCGGTTGATCTCACGCTGAACGGCGATCTGTTCTCCGACATGGGCTTGCCGTATTCCGAAACGGCGGCGAAGCGCGGCAAGGTGATTAAAGCGCACACTCCCGAGGGGCGCGCTTCGTATTCCTTTGAAAACGGGTACGGCGAATATCTGTATTCGATCGGGAGCATGAAAATGTGTTTTTGGGAGCGTGGCGGGACCGATTCCGTGCCGGAGTATTTCGCAGTTCCGGGGCACGACGATCCGTGTCTCGGCATCGCCTATGTGAAGATCGGCGATCTTTTCTGCGGTGAGTTTGACCGCGTTCCGGTGTCCGATCTCGGCAGCATCGCGGATTTCGAATATGTCGGGACCCGCGAGAGGGGCGGAGTTGAGACGGTTCACGAATGGGTGTCGGAGTTTCGGTACTCGTCCGTTCCCTCCTTTCGCGTGATAATCATGCATGACGATCATGACTTCATCGACGCGGCAGCCGAAGCGTCGGTGAGCCGGTACTGAGTGAAAAAGGGAGGAGCCTTGCGCTCCTCCCTTTCTGTATTTCGGCAGCCGTGCGGACAGTTCATCCGTGCGGCTGATGTTATTTTTTGTGATTTCGCCCGATCGGCGCGATCGCGCGAAGCGTGCGGTCACTTTATGAGCGAAAACAGGAATATCGCCGCGCCGAGAATCACGAGGACAACTCCGGTGGCGCGGTTAAGCGTTTTCGGCTCCGCGCGGTTTGCGAATACGGCGGCGATCCTTGCCCATATGAACGTAAACACGATGCACAGGACAAGCACCGTTATATCGGGTGTGTCGCCGATCGCAAAGTGGGAGATCGCGCCCGTGAGGGCAGTGAAGGTCATGATGAACACGCTTGTTCCGACGGCGGTTTTCAGCTCGTACCCGAGCACCGAGGTCAGGATCAGAAGCATCATCATGCCGCCGCCGGCACCGACGAAGCCGCAGATCAGTCCGATCACGGTTCCGCAGACCACCGATTGAACGGCGCGCTTTTGCGGAGTGACGCTCATCATCGCCTCCTTCGTCGTCATGACGGGGCGCACTATGAATTTGATTCCGAGAAGAAAAGTCATGAACACCGAGAAATTACCCATCGCGGCGGACGGAAGAAGGCTTGCGAGAAAGCTTCCGAGAACCGTGAACGCAAGCACGCTCGCCATCATGATAAGTCCGTTCTTTATATCGAGGTTCTTGCTCTTTCCGTAGGTGTACGCCGAAACCGCGCTTGCGAGCACGTCGGAGGCAAGTGCTATCCCGACCGCCGTGTACGGCTCGATCCCGAGGAAGGTTATCAGCATCGGACTGATGACCGCTGCCGCGCTCATTCCGGCAAAGCCCGTGCCGAGCCCGGCGCCCATCCCCGCAAAAAACGTGACAGCGACCGTAATTAAGATATTCATACCGCTCATTCCTCCCCGAGAATCCTGTCGAGATTTCCTTCCATGATTTCAACCGTTTCGTGAAACTGCGCTTTTCGTTCCTCGGACATCCCGTCGAGAAGCTCGCGGAAAAAGCGCTCCTGAATCTCACGCCCGCGCCTGATGATCGGCTGTGCCGCTTCGGTCGGGACGAGCTCCGTCTGTCGCCGATCCCCTTCGACTGCGCGCCGCTCGAGATATCCGTCGCCGACAAGCCTGTTCACGTTGACCGAGACGAGGTTCGCCTTGAGCTTTCGGATGCTCACGATCTGCGCCGCCGTTCTGTACGACGGATTGTTTGCGAGAAACATAAGGATATCGAGCGCCGTCTGCGGTATCCCGAGCTCACGGCACAGCGGCTTGCACGACGCATCGTATGCGGCGCCGAGCTTTCTTGAAAATTCTATACTCGGATTCAACGGCTTACACCTCGTGGAATATTCAAATTTGAAAGGTTCAATTTTGAAGTAATTATACCGCACTGCGCCGGATTTGTCAATACCGAAACCGCATTTTTTGTGCGGAGGAGGGATGGCGGAGGTGAGGCAGATGTGCAGAGGCGCGGCGAGGGTGGGGCGGCACGGCCGCTTTCGACGGTGAACCTCCCGGATGCGAAAGAGCGGTGCGCGGAAACTGCGCTTCATGCTTTCCTTATATGCACGGCAGTCGCGGCACTCCTTCTTTCGGTGCGCCGCGGCTTTTCGGGTGGTCCGTTATCCGCCGGCTTTCGGCGGCGGGCGCGTTTTCATTTGCCGGGGCGCTTTACAGAAATCCGAAAATATGATATACTTACTTCACAGCCGCACGTCATGCGGCGGGGATATGACGGATTTCGGGGATTTGCCGCGCGATGCCGTAGACGGGGCGCGATACGCGGCATCATCGCCCCGCGGGAACGCCCGAAGCCGCCGCTCCGCCTTTTGCGGCAGAGTGATTTTCGGAGGAAAAATATGATTCGTATTATACCTACGCCGTACATGGCGGTCGAGGGAGATGGCTCGTTCTCCCTGAAGGGTGTGTCGGTATACTTGAAGGCGAAGGATCAGCGCCTTTCGCGCGCCGTGCAGATCCTGTGCTCGGAGATCGGCGGGAAGACGGGCGAGCTTGTGCCGTTTCGCGTCGGCGCGGAGAAGGGACACTGCATCGTCGTTTGTGCGGGGGACGATCCCGAATGCGAGAGCTGCACTCTCGAGGTCACGGAGGACAGGATAACCGTGGAGAGCGGCGGCGCGGCGGGCGCGTATTGGGGCATTCAGTCGCTCCGTCAGCTTGTCTGCGACGGGGATGTTCCCGTATGCCGCATCTTCGACAAGCCCGATTTTCCTTTCCGCGGATTCTATCAGGATATAACGAGAGGGCGGGTGAACCGCCTGTCGAAGCTTTTCGCGATTGTCGATATGCTTTCGTACTACAAGATAAACATGCTCCAGCTTTACGTTGAGGATGCGTTCATGTTCAAGGAGCTTGAGGGGATCATGGTTGACGGCGAGGTCGTCGAGGAGTACGAAAGCGATTACGAGATAAACTTCGACCTGCCGGAGAGATACACAGAGCTTGAGGGCATCGTCACCGAGGATGAGGCGCTCACCCCCGCCGAGATGCTCGCGCTCGACGATTACTGCTATGAGCACTTTATCGATCTTGTGCCGAGCCTCTCCACGTTCGGTCATATGTACACGCTCCTTCAGAGCGACAAATACAAGCACCTGTGCGAGCTTGAAAACTTCGAGCCGAAGCGCGTTTATTGGATGGAGAAGCAGTGGCATCACACGATAGACCCGTACAATCCGGAATCCGCCGAGGTCGTGATAAGCATGATCGAGCAGTACATTCCGCTGTTCAGATCGAAGTATTTCAACATCTGCTGCGACGAGACGCTCGACCTCTGCAAGGGAAGGAACGCGGGACGCGATACGGGAGAAGCGTTCGTTCACCACGCGACGAAGCTTATCTCCGCGCTTCGCGCGCACGGCAAGACAGCAATGCTCTGGGGAGACGTCTGCATGGCTCACGCGGAACTTGTGAAGGAGAACATCTCTCCCTCGGACGTGATCGTGCTCAACTGGTGCTATCACAAGGTCGTGCCCGATTGGCTCGGCTGGGTGTTCAACGACATGGGATATCGGAGCATCTTCTGCCCCGGCACGTCCTCGTGGAGCCGCTTCATCGAGAATGCGGACGAGGGGATCGGCAACATTGCAAGCTTTGCCGCACACGCGAAGAAGAACGGCGTTCTCGGAATCCTCAACACGAATTGGGGAGATTTCGGACACATATGCCCGTTCAACTCGAATCTGTACGGTGCGCTGTACGGAGCGCAGAAGAGCTGGAACACGGATGCCGAAACGGGCGGCGATTTCACGCGCCTTGTATCGGAGAGGCTTTACGGGGTTGTCGAATTCGACATGACGGAGACGATTCTTGCGCTCTGCCGCGCCGAGAGCATCTCGACGTGGGCGCATCTCGTGACGTGGTACAACAAGAATTTCCGCATGGGCGAGACCGAGGAGTTCACCTACGAAAACGAAAAGACCGACGCTGACGCGGTAAACGCGATCGAAGTCTGCCGCAGGGAGATACGCCGTCTCGAGTCGCTCGGACGGAAGGGGGATGCGGTAATCGGCGATCTTATCCTTTCCGCCGAGGGTATCGAAATACTGAACCGGATATCGCTTTATCTGCGCGGCGCGGAGGAATGCTGCGGCAGGGAAGAGCTTCGCGGGATCATTTCCTCGTGGTCGGAGAGATATTCGCGCGCGTGGCTCAGGGACGACAAGCCGTCGCAGCTTTGGAGACTGCGGGAGTTCTTCGCCGCGATCCCCGATCTGAAATAATCGGAGCGCCGTCGGTCGGACGGGACCGGAATAATATCGGAAATTCGGATCGATGCCCGAAAATAAAACCGATCAAACTGCCGAAAAACGCGGATCTTTCCGCGTTTTTCTTTTTTGAACATTATTTTTCCGAAGGTGCTTGCAAGAGACCGTGCAATATGTTAAAATGAGCCTGACTTTGATTAAAATCGGGCGGATGCGGCGCGAGTCCCCGAGGACGGCGCACCTTCCTTCGCCCGCACCGAAAGGGGAAAATTATGTACACTTACAAGGGCGCGAAATACTCTCTCGAGATCGACGGAAGCCGCGCGGGCATCATTCTCGACGGATGCACGGTCGCCGAACTCGACATTGCGACCGGCGTCGATACTCTCGACGAAAATTACGAGACCGCGGACGATGCGGACACCTGCCTTCCCGTTCTCGAGTCGGTGAAGGAGGACGGTCACACCGTCACCTTCAGATGGACGTCGAAGAGCAATCTTTGGGAAGAAAAGATCTACACGCTCGTCTGCGATCCGCTTCGTTTCAGATACAGCGTCACCGTAAAGGGCAAGGGCAAGGTTGACGGGGTTCTGTATTTCAGCGGATGCTCCGCCGAAGGCAACAGACTGAGCGGATATGAGTTCCAGGACGGCTTCACCCCCTGCCTCTCGCTCTTCAACGAAGAGGATTACCATTTCAGAGCGGTGCTCGGATGCCACCGCTGGTCGGTTCTCATGGTTCCTCCGATGTTCTGCTACGCATTCCGCACCGAGGGGCTGAAGCGTCAGCTCGGAATCGGTCTTGTAGCCGAAAAGGGCGAACACAACTTCCAGAGCTTCGATTTCAACAGCCACGGCGGAATTTGGTTCTCCACCGATCAGCACGGTCACACCGAGGTTGACGGCGAATGGACCGCGCCCTTCATCATCGGCTTCGGCGCGGAGGATGAGTACGACGTATGCGAGAAGTATTCGAAGTACTACTACACGAGCGGTATCGCCCGCCCCAGAAAGAAGGAGATCCCTCCGAAGTTCTGGTACGGTCCGATGGCATGCGGATGGATCGAGCAGTTCGCCCGCGCCGACGTTCCCGGCGGACGCTCCTGCGAGAGAGTGTACAGGGACTACCTCGACAGGCTCCACGCGGGCGGACTTTACCCGCGCTGCCTCATCATCGACGACAAGTGGCAGTCCGAATATGCCGTTGACGCTGCCGATCCCGAGAAGTGGCCCGATCTGCGCGCGTTTGTTGACGAGCAGCATGAGAACGGCGTTCACACGATGCTTTGGTTCAAGGTGTTCGATCCCGAAGGACTTTCCGACGATGCATGCGTGACGGCTGACATGGGCGGCGGCAAGCTCGATCCTCCCGCAAAGAAGATCGATCCCTCGAGCCCCGCGTTCCTGAAGGTTCTCGACGACGCGCTCTACCGCATCTTCTCCTCCGACGAGGGATGCTACGACTGCGACGGAATCAAGATCGACTATGCGTTCATGAATCCCATCGGACGCAAGTTCAAGACTTATTCCGGCAAGTACGGCGTTGAGCTTCTCTACGACTATATGGAGCACATTTACACCGTTGCAAAGAAGATCAAGCCTCACGCGATCATCAACGCATCGGCATGCCATCCGTACTTCGCGCATCTCGTGGATCAGGCGCGCCTTCACGACTACGACGGAAAGAACCGCTTCTGCCGCGAGGATCTTATGTTCCGCGCGAAGATGTACAAGATCGCCACGCCCGATTCGATCATCGACACGGACAACGGCGGATACAACACCAAGCGCGACACGATGCGCTGCATGCTCGAGCAGAGTGAATACGGTGTGCCGGATATCTACGGCGTATCGCCTTTCCCGAGCATGACGTTCACCGACGAGGATTTCGCCGCGCTGTCCCAGGTGTGGAAGGAGTACACCGACAGGATCGACGCCATGTACGAGGGCATCGAGGAGTAACCGCATAATAAAATGAAAAACCGGGGCATGCATGAGCGTGCCTCGGTTTATTTATGCGCATGTGCGAGAATTTTGCCGGTGCGCGGTATGCGCGATGCGATGGGGTATGAGGTGCGGACGGCGCGGTGTGCGAAATGCGCTATACGCAGTATGCGGCGGAACGTGCCGCCGGGGGCGGAATGCGCTGTGTGTGCCGTTCGGCACGGAGGGGGATATTGCGGTGCGGTTATGTGCGCGCAAAGCGCGGTGCGGAGTATGCCGCAAAGGATTACGCAGTAAAATCGAAGTTCGGCATCACGTCGGAGAAATGGGCACTGCCCATTTCTCGCGGACACGGTAAGTGAGCGTGCAGCTACAGAATAATGTAATACCGTGTGTCGGTCTCGGCATCACGTCGGAGAAATGGGCACTGCCCATTTCTCGGGGATACGGTAAGTGAGCGTGCAGCTACAGAATAATGTAATACCGTGTCTATTATACCATATCCGAATCGCGGTCACAACAATTTTTTCAACATATATATGAAATTCGGTAATAAATTGTGAAAATGCGGACAAAATATTTAGTTACGCATAACGCGGCACACGCATAATCCGAACAATTGACGTCCTGTCCCCGCAATTTCGGCATCGCGGGGGAGAAAAGCGCCGCCTTCACCGCCGCTGCAACTCACGGTTGCCGAAAAAGTATGATTTCCTTTCTTGAAAGCCGGGGCGGCGGGAGTTATAATAAAAGCGTAAATCTTTTCGGGAGGACAATGCCGTGTCGCTTGAAAATACGCTGAACAAATTACGCACGGACGGAAATATGTCGCAGGAGCGCTTTGCCGAGGTGCTCGGGGTCTCGCGGCAGTCCGTTCAGAAATGGGAGAGCGGGGCGTGTGTTCCCGAGCTCGACAAGCTGATCCGGATCGCAAAGCATTTCGGGATTTCGCTCGATGCGCTGATCCTCGGCAGGGACGAACGCTTCGCCGACGACATTAATTTCGGAAGAAAGATCCGCCCGAAATACGAAAAAATGTCCAAGTGGGAGATATACTGCGCCGACCTTCCCATCGAGTACGAGCAGTGCATAGATGAGGGGCTTGACCTGAAGGAATACGGGGAGCTTTTCCGCGCGGTCTCTCTTTTGCCGGGGAACGATGCCAAAGCGCGGATCGCCGACGTTATTTTCGATATCGTCCTCAACGCGAAAACTGCGGAGGGCTACCCGTACACCGAGCCGTCCGATCTCGATGGGATACGGAGACTGCGCCGCAGTGCTCCGGCGCTGTCGCCGCCGGACAAGTCCGCGCTTGAAGGGAAAATCCTCGGTGCGTGGACCGGCAGAATCTGCGGATGCCTGCTCGGCAAGCCGATCGAGGGGGTCAGGACCGACGAGCTGATCCCGTTTCTGAAGGATTGCGGTAACTATCCGATGCACCGCTATATCATGAAGCGCGATGCCGACGCGGAGATCATGAAGAAGTACCGATTCGGCATAGCGGAATTCTGCATGGCGGACGTTATCGACGGAATGCCGATCGACGACGACGTAAATTACACGGTGCTTGCGCAGCGGATCGTCGACAGGCACGGAAGAGACTTCACGTCATACGACGTTTCGAGGGACTGGATGACGCTTATCGGCAGGTACTCCTGCTGCACCGCGGAGCGTGTCGCTTACCGCAATTTCGTAAACGGGTACGAGCCGCCCGAGAGCGCAGTTTACAAGAATCCGTACCGCGAGTGGATCGGCGCGCAGATACGCGGGGATTACTTCGGCTATATCAATCCGGGAAATCCCGAGCTTGCCGCCGAGATGGCACACCGCGATGCGTGCATTTCGCACGTGAAGAACGGGATATACGGCGAAATGTTCGTCGCCGCGATGCTCGCGGCTGCCGCCTGCACCGACGATTTCGAGGCGGTCGTTTCGTGCGGACTTGCGCAGATACCGTACACGTCGCGCCTGCACGAAGCCGTCACCGACGTGCTGAACGGATACCGAAACGGCGTTCCCGCCGCGCAATGCTTTGCCGATATTCACCGACGCTACGACGAGCACACGGAGTACGGATGGTGCCACACCGTGCCGAACGCAATGATCGTGGCGGCGGCCATCCTCTACGGGGGCGGCGATTTTTCGAAGTCGGTATGCATGGCTGCGGAAACGGGATTCGACACCGACTGCAACGGTGCGACCGTCGGCTCCGTCGTCGGAATGGCGAAGGGGATCGGCTGCATAGACGAAAGCTGGACGAAGCCGATCAACAACACGGTTCGCACCTCCGTTTTCGGCGTGGAGGAGGTGTCGGTCTCAGAACTTGCCGCGCAGACTCTGAAGCACATCGGATAAGAGAAATAAAAAGCTCCCGCGTATCGCGTGAGATCGGACGATCTTTCGCACTGCGCGGGAGCTTTGACTTGACAGGTTGATTTAGATGCGCTGTAAATGACCGAGTTCTTTCAGACTCGCTGTGCCGTACCCGCAAATGAATCCATGTATCGGATTTTGTGATTGCGGGATTATCATGACAGGTTGTTCACCGTCTCCGACAGCTCAAGGAATCGCATTTCACGGTTCAGGGCTTGAATTCCCGGTGCAGATAACTTGTAAAGCAATTTCTGCTTTATGATTTTCTTCGGCAATGACGTGACCAATTCGGTTTCCCTTACGACAGGCGATTTTATACGGCTGCGCTGTAAAATATTTTCTTCCGTATATGTATTGTAAAGATCAATATAATACATAACGGATTTTTCCACGGCGTCCATTGCTTTCGATATTTTGCCTGCCGCAATATACGCCTCTGCCAATAGCAGGTAACAGTCTCCCGAATCAAAGTCATGATACGAAGGCGGAATTTCATCCTTAAATATTGCACGCATTACTTCGAAAAATGTTTCGTATACGGTAACGGCATCCTCATATTTACCGTCGCTGCAATATGCCTTTCCGAGCCGTGCCGTATCATTTTCAAACGCCTGCAGCGTATAGTCGATATTGCTGCACAGATACGCTGCCGTTTTTTTGTGATCCGCCATGCATTCACTGACGGCTGCCATAGCTGAATACATGGTCAAATCGGCGCGGGGCGGAAAGTTTCCTGCTTCGTTTGACGCCAAATCAAATTTTTTCCGGTTACAGTAAAGAAAAACCAAGACCTGACGCGCAGATAGAATATCGGTGATATTTTTCGAATTTGCCGTAATGAAATTCGCTTGGCGAATTGTTTCGGATACGATTTCTTTTGCCCGTTCTTCGGCGTAAACCCATCCGTTTTCCGGCGAAGAAAGCGAAACTCCGAGATTCATGCAGTTGATCATGATGATCGGATTGTCGGGGTATTTCTTCAGTCCGTCAAGCAAAATATCATAAGCTTTTAGATATGTTTCCGCTTCACCGTATTTTTTTATTCTGTCGGCATGCTGAACAATTTTCCGTGCCTCTTCGTTCTCCGTCGTGTCTGCAATACCGAACAGCACGTCTGTGCTCACTTTGAATATCGATGCAAGCGGAACGACCTGCGAAATGTCCGGCATTCCCGTGCCGTTCTCCCATTTTGAAACGGCTTGATAGGTAACGCCGAGCCGCTCGGCAAGCTCTTCCTGGGTAAATCCGTTTTTCTTACGCAGATCTTTGATAATTTGTCCCATTGGTGACATAATATGACCTCCAAACAGAATATATCGGTACCGTAACTACATTGTAGCACATGCCTTGAAAGATAAGAAGCGACTTAAAAACGAATTGCTCTCAACTTTGCGTTGAATTCATTATAATTCAAATCTGCGAATTTGTCCATACCGCCGATCCGTGCCGCGGGGGAATCTGTATCAAGCGCAATGCAAACAAACCGTTGATTTGTTCTGTCAACCGACTGCTGTCAGCCAACGAAAAGTAAACCTCCCGCACGATTGTGCGGGAGGTTTTTGTCTGCGGGTCAATTCAGATGCCGAATTTGCGTCAGCCGAATTGATGCACCGCGATGGTACATTTCTTCCTCGGTGAAACGGGGCTTGCAAGTGACCGCTGTCTTTCGGGCTTGCTGAGCCATGCCTGCAGGCGGACTTATGCAGCTTTTAATTTTCCTTTGACCTTGTTACCGTAAGCGCCTTTACTCTCTCACAAAGCTTTTCGAAATCCGGGTGATTACGAATAGGGTCAAACGATTTTTCATTGAGCATATCGTAATAAATGCCGGGAAACAGGCAATAGCCGGGATTCATGTCATTCATATAAGTGGCTATACAGATAACTCTCTCTTTCGGACTGTCGGGATCATTATTACGGCTCGTCCAATCCTCTTTTGCCCGCCATTCCATTCCGTCAAGGAAACAGCATGAAGTCGGCAGCAGAATCTCATCCGTAATCATCATTGCATCCTCTAACAGTTTTACCACAGCACCTATCTGCGAAAGAGCTTCAGCCTGATTGCCGACAGATATTGATCGCTCCGCGGATTTAAGCCCGAGCTCAATACGATCCAATGTCCACATATCGGGGCGATCATCCTCGGCATCACAGCGAATCAGCGAAAGCAGGGCTTCCATAAACTTATCCGCCGCCTGTCCGGATTCACTGCTTTCTCCCTGCTTCAGAAGATAGAATGGGCAAAGTAATGTGCTTAATGCCTGATACAACTGATATCTCCGCTCCGGCTCGAATTTTTCCGTATCACCGAGTCGGAAATACCTGTCAAACAACAGTGCGCGTGCGGAACAATCAAAGGATGTCGTATATTTAGCCAAAAAGTCTTCCAGATGCTCTTCATCCTCGATTTGCGCCATTGTTTTGATTGTGTGCGGATCCATAGGGTGACGTTCAAGGTAAGCTTCTGCAAGTAAGCGTACCTCGGGAAGTATTGCAGGGTCTCGGAACGCTCTGCCGTTCCCGTCGCACCACGGACGCCATGCAGAGTCGCTGTCAAGATAATTTCTCCGTATGTCGCGGAGAAGCTCGACGATTTTATCGACATCATAATCCTGCTTTATGCATTCCCGGCGAAGCTCGTCAAATGTTTGAACCGCACGGTTTTCTTTTTCAATTTGCGGCATTCCGAGCAGCTCATCGACAGTCACGGCAAGCACCTCGGCAATGGCGGGAATCAGCTCGAGATCGGGATAGGTAATGCCGTTCTCCCAACGGCTGACCGACTGATAAGTTACACCCAGGCGATCGGCGAGCGTTTCCTGCGTCAAATCGTTTTTCTTTCTGAAATTACGGATGTTTTCACCTATTGTGAGTTTCATATTTTCCTCCTTTTGTGCTATCGCCCTGCAAGGCTGCTCTTTTGTCGACGTCTACATTATACCACAGAAAAGTCGAGAAACAAATAACGCATTCGGAGAGAAAAATTATCATTTTGTGTTATATTCGCCGGTTCAAATCTATCCGAAATCTCTTTACATCCCGGGGTTTTTTCGAACGCAGGACTTTTTGCGCTGTCCGCCGCCTTCGCAAATCCGAAGCTCGCCGCAGAACCGATTGCTTTGGGGAAGACGCAAAAAGCCCTTTTCGTGAGTCCGAGTCCGGACACAGCATCGAAAAGGGCAAAAGGGATCTATGAAATTCCGTAAAAATTCAGGGTCGAAAAAACGGGAGAAATCTCTCGAAATCTCCCGTTTTTCCGCCGCTCGGATTACCAAACGGCTCTTTCCGCCGCTCGGATCTAAATTGACTTGTCATCATGGCTGGGATAGCAGGACTCGAACCTGCAAAGCGAGAGTCAAAGTCTCGTGTGTTGCCGTTACACCATATCCCATCGGTATTGTGCGAACGCCGGGCAAGGGCGCTTTTGTCCGCTCTTTCGGTATTATAACACAAAGAGGCTTTCTTGTCAATATTCCGGATTCGCATTCCGGCGGACGGCGGTCGGGGCAGGGGTATCGGACGCGGGGGCAATATCCGAGGAGAGAAAACGGGTGCGGCGGGGGGGTGCGATTCGTGGGGTATCTGCGGCGTGTCCGGCTTGGGCTGATGTGTGCGATTTCGGGACAGTGCGAACAGCGTGGCGGTTGATGTTAAGACGGCAGGTAACGTGCGGCGGGGGTATACGGATTGTGCGGGATGCGCACGGCGGCTTGGCACATGCGGACTGTACGCGGGTATGGGGTGTGCGTTGGAGAATGCGCGGCGTGCGGGAACACGGTGTGCGGCGGATATGTGCTTCGGTGCGCTCGGATGCTCTGCGGGATTTCCCGTGCATCCGAATGCGTCCGCGTTTCTCGGGTGCTGTGTTCGGCTAAGTCTCGGCGGCGTTTACGGCGGGGCGGCTTTTTTGCCGATTTACAGTAAAATATATACTGTTATGAAAATTTTTAAAATATTTTCCTCAAAATTAAAATAACCTATTGACATATAATGGTATTTGGTGTATAATGGAAACGTCAGCAGGCAAAATAAGAAATCAAAGAAAGGAAATGGAAAAATGAAACTCGGAAAAAGAATTGTCGGCATTTTGCTGGCGGCAGTGATGCTCTGCTCGGCGTTCACTGTATGTTCTTCGGCGAGCGGTGATTACGGTTCAAGCTTTGATACCGCGACGACCCTTACGTGGAGAGGCTTTGAGAATGCTTTTTTAGTATATGACTGCAGCCTCGAGACCTCCGGAGATGAGGATTACTTCAAGTTTACCGCTCCGGAAAGCGGAATATTCCTCATTTACACCGAGGGGGCGACGGA
>OLOU01001669.1_pt1 | contig 14655 bp, 13 predicted proteins | sample 1672101 | NCBI WGS metagenome assembly OLOU01 (sample SAMEA3136645, study PRJEB25190) | human gut metagenome | biome: human gut; feature: human-associated habitat; material: faeces | place: Austria | collected 2013
GCAGAAAGGACCGGTCGGTGTTGGAAAGGCGGTCGCTACCGTGGACGGCAAAGTCGCGGTATCTGCGGAACTCACATTTATGATCGGTTAGGACTGGTGAAGAGATGTTTCAGAAGATTTTAATCGCAAACCGCGGCGAGATCGCCGTCAGAGTGATTCGTGCCTGCCGCGAAATGGGGATAAAAACCGTCGCGGTATATTCCGAAGCCGACAAAAATTCCCTCCATGCCGCCCTCGCCGACGAATGTGTCTGCGTAGGAGGACCGAGCGCCTCGTCAAGTTACCTTAATCAGGAAAACATCATCAGCGCTGCGCTTGCTACAGGAGCACGCGCGATTCATCCCGGATACGGCTTTCTCGCAGAGAACGCCTCCTTCGCCCGTCTCTGCGAGGCGAGCGGGATCGTGTTCATCGGTCCCGACGGTGACACCATCGAGAAGATGGGAAACAAAAACAATGCCCGAGAGCTGATGATAAAGGCGGGAGTGCCCGTTATACCCGGATCGGGAGCTCTTTCCGACGCTGCGGAAGCCAAGGCTTTTGCCGAAAGCATCGGATATCCCGTACTGATAAAAGCATCAGCGGGAGGCGGCGGAAAAGGGATCCGTCTCGTCGGAAGTGAAAGCGAGCTTGAGGATGCGTTCATCAACGCCTCGGAGGAAGCGCGCCGTGCGTTCTCCGACGGAGAGGTGTATATGGAAAAATACCTCTCACCCGTCCGTCACATCGAAGTCCAGGTGCTCGCCGACGAATACGGAAACACCGTCACGCTCGGAGAGCGCGACTGTTCCCTGCAGCTCAACAGGCAGAAGGTCATCGAAGAAACCCCCTGCCCCGTGCTTTCCGAAGATACAAGACAGCGCATGTTCGATGCCGCGCGCGCCGCTGTCTCCGCCGCCGGATACACGAATGCCGGAACGGTCGAATTTCTTCTCGACGGTGACGGGAACTTCTACTTCATCGAAATGAACACGCGGCTTCAGGTGGAACACGCTGTTTCCGAAGAGGTCTCAGGAATCGATATCGTCAAGTGGCAGATCCGCATAGCTTCAAAGCTTCCGCTCTCCTTCACTCAGGACGACGTTGTCCTGCGCGGTCACTCGATCGAATGCCGCGTCAACGCGAAATCACAGGGGCAGATCGATTTTCTGCATTTGCCGAGCACGACGAGAGTCCATTTTGATTCCGCACTCGTTCAGGGAGAAAGGATATCTCCCCTTTACGATTCAATGCTCGGAAAGCTTGTCGTTTACGCTCCGACGCGCGACGAGGCTATCCGCAAAACCGAAGCTTCGCTTGCCGAGGTTGCGATCCAGGGCGTGGAAACAAACATCGACGATCTGCATACCATTATTTTCGAGGATGCCTTCCAATCCGGGGAATACGACACCTCATACCTCGAAAAGCTCTTTAAAAAATGAAACACTTCGTTTTCGCGCATCGCGCGGGAACGTCAGACATAAAACAGAAAGGCGGGGATCTTTCAGATGAACAACATTATCGGAATGTTCAGAGGATCGAAAAACTCTCTTGAGAGCGGCGGTATCAGCGCCGCCGACACAACGGATGATCTTATCCGCTGTCCCGACTGCAAGTGCTTCGAATCGAGAAAGGCGATTGCCAAAAATAAGGCGGTATGCGCAAACTGCGGTCACCACTTCCGCGTATCGGCGCGCAACCGCATTGTAATGATTGCCGACCGTGATACATTCACCGAGCATGATGCCTCCGTGACCTCATGCGACCCGCTCGACTTCCCGGGATACCGGGACAAGCTCGAACGGGCGAAGGATGAGACGGGCGAAAATGAAGCGGTGATAACCGGCGAGGCGAAGATCGGCGGCGAGTGCTGCGTCATAATCTCGATGGAGCCGCGCTTCATCATGGCAAGCATGGGCTCTGCGGTCGGCGAGAAAATCTGCCGTGCATTTGAGTACGCGACGGAAAATCACCTTCCCGTGGTCGCGTTTACCGCATCCGGCGGCGCGCGCATGCAGGAGGGCATCCTCTCGCTCATGCAGATGGCAAAGGTGAGCGCCGCGGTCGGACGCCACGGGGACGCGGGAAATCTCTATATAACCGTGCTTACCGATCCGACCACGGGCGGAGTTACCGCAAGCTTTGCAATGCTCGGCGACATCATTCTTGCCGAACCTCGCGCACTTGTCGGATTTGCGGGGCGCCGCGTGATCGAGCAGACCACGAAGAAAAAGCTTCCGGAGGATTTTCAGCGTGCGGAATTTCTTCTCGAGCATGGCTTCTGCGATGCCATCGTGGAGCGCCGCAATATGAAAAAGACTCTCACGTTTCTCCTGCGCGCTCACTCCTATACCGAAAAAAACGACTCTGAAAAGGCAAAGGAGGACTGACGATGGAACCGTATGAAAAAGTAAAGCTTGCGCGTTCGAGCGACCGCCCGACGGTGCGCGAATACATCAACGCCCTTTTCCCGAATTCCGTTGAGCTTCACGGAGACAGGTGCTTCGGCGACGAAAGCGCCATGGTCGGAGGAATCGGCTATCTCGGCAAAACTCCCGTCACCTTCATCGGAATCGACAAGGGACGCACCACCGAGGAGCGGATCAAAAACCATTTCGGCTCTCCGGGACCCGAGGGATACAGAAAAGCCCTCCGCCTCATGCGTCAGGCATCGAAATTCCGCCGTCCCGTCATCACCTTCGTAGATACCGCAGGAGCATACTGCGGCGAGGAAGCGGAGATGCGCGGGCAGGGTCAGGCGATCGCGCAGAATCTCATGGAGATGATGAAGCTCGACTGCCCCGTGGTCACGCTCGTCACCGGTGAAGGCGGCTCCGGCGGTGCACTCGGCATCGCGGTATCCGACAGCCTGTACATGCTTGAAAATGCCGTTTATTCCGTGATCTCTCCCGAGGGATGCGCGGAAATACTGTTCAAGGATGCGAAGCGGAGCGCAGACGCCGCGAAAACGCTGTGCATAACGGCAGGCGACATGGTCCGCTTCGGTGTCGCCGACGGCATCGTCAGTGAGGATTTCGACAACTTCCCGTTCATGTGCAAAAGGATATCTCTTCTTCTCTCAAGCGAGATCGAGCGTCTTTCGGCAAAGACGGCGGAGGAGCTCCGATGCGAACGGTACGACAGATTCCGCAAGATCGGCGTTTTCTGCGAAAACTGATTTCTCCTTACTTTGCGCGCTCACACCGAAATCGGTGCGGGCGCGCATTTTTTTCGTCCTTTTTGCAGATAATAACAAACAGCTCCCGCAGACGCGGAGAGAAAAACGCAAAAAGGAAGTGCCAAAATGTCAAGATTTACTTTGCCGAGAGACATATACCACGGTCCCGGTTCCCTTTCGGAGATCGCAAAGCTCAAAGGAAAAAAAGCATTCGTCGTCACAGGGGGCGGATCGATGAAGCGCTTCGGATTCCTCGGAAAAACGCTCGAATTCCTGCGTGAAGCAGGAATGGAGACTCACGTTTTCGAAGGGGTCGAGCCCGACCCATCGGTGGAGACCGTACGCCGCGGAGCCGAGGAAATGAAGATATTCTGCCCCGATTGGATAGTGGCGATCGGCGGCGGCTCCCCGATCGACGCGGCAAAGGCGATGTGGGCATTTTATGAGCATCCCGACATTTCATTTGAATCGCTCTGCACTCCGTTCAGCTTTCCCGAGCTTCGGCAAAAGGCTCATTTCTGTGCGATCCCGTCAACGTCGGGAAGTGCGACCGAGGTCACTGCATTTTCCGTGATAACCGATTACGAAAAGGGTATCAAATACCCGCTTGCCGATTTCAACATCACGCCCGATGTTGCCGTCGTCGATCCCGATATCGCGCAAACCATGCCGCCGAAGCTTGCCGCTCACACGGGAATGGACGCATTCACCCACGCGGTCGAGGCATATGTTTCGACCCTTCACTCGGAATTCACCGATCCGCTCGCGCTCCGTGCGATATCACTCGTTTCGGAGTATCTCGTCGATTCCTTCGGAGGAGAGCGCACCGCGCGCGAAAAGATGCATTACGCGCAGTGTCTCGCCGGAATGGCGTTTTCAAACGCGCTGCTCGGAATAACTCATTCCATGGCGCACAAGACCGGAGCCGCCTTCTCCGGCGGACACATCGTCCACGGATGCGCGAACGCGATGTATCTGCCGAAGGTAATCCGCTTCAACTCCAGAACCCCCGAAGCAAAGAAGCGGTATGCGGATATCGCGCGCAGCCTCGGACTCGCCGGAAGCCATGAAGAAGAGCTCGTTTCATCGCTCATCGGACGCATTGAGGAGATGAACTCACAGCTTTCGATCCCATCATGCATAAAGGATTACGAAGGCGGGATCATCTCGGAGGAGGAATTTGAGGAAAAGCTTCCGTCTGTCGCGCGTCTTGCGGTCGAGGATGCCTGCACGCTCTCAAATCCGCGAAAGATCAATGCCGGCGAGATGGAGGAGCTGCTTCGCTGCTGCTACTACGGCACCGAGGTCGATTTCTGAGTCCGACGGACACACGCGGAGCGAATGTTCGCATACGGGCATATGAAGAAAGATAAAAAATCCCGTGCACGGCACGGGATTTTTCTTTTGGGATATCATATTATAATTTCGTCAAGGCTGCGCTTCGGCACGAAATGAACATTCGCGCTGTTGCGGAAATACTTCGTGTTTCCGTCCTGCGCCTCGCAGAGGATTACGGTCTCCGCCTTTTTGCCGAGCGCGATCAGCAGGCGAGGATGCACGTTCTCCGAAAGACCGAGAAGCGACGCGCACTTTTCGGGGGAAAACGATCCTATCATGCACGCGCCGTATCCGGCTTCCGCAGCGGCAAGCGTCACGGACTGCGCGGCGATCCCGACATCCATTGCGGAGAAATCGTTCATGCTTTCGCTTACGTTCTTATCATGGCATATCACGATAAACGCAGTCGGATGACCGCCGTCGGGCGGAAGCTTTCTGTCGGTGATATCCCCCGCCCAGCGGGTAAGCGCGAGCAGCGCTTCCGTCTCGTCCTTTTCAAGCACGAGACGGAATTTAAGAGTCTGCGCGTTTCGCGCTGACGCGCTCAGCCTTGCGCAGTCAACGAACGATGCGAGAGTCTCACGGTCAAAGCGCACGCTTTCGTCAAAGGTGCGGATACTGCGGTTCTCTATGATAAGCTCTTTCAGGTCAATCGGCATCATTTTACATCGATTATCGACTCATCCCAGATATCGGGAGCGCGGTATCCGAGGAAGTTGACCGCGGTCGCCGCGACATCGGAAAGTCCGAATGCACCTTTCTTTACGGTATAATTCTTATCAGTGGAGTTATCGTAGATCACGAACGGAACGGGGTTGAGCGTATGGCTCGTCTTTGCCTTGAAGCCGTGCTCGCCCTTCTTCGGCTCGCCGGTCTTCTTATCGATCTCGTACATCTCGTCGGCGTTGCCGTGATCCGCGGTTATGAGCGCAACTCCGCCGAGCTTATCGATAACGGTGAGGATGCGTGCAAGCTGCAGGTCAAGCGCTTCCATCGAGCAGCGCGTCGCAAGATAGTTTCCGGTGTGTCCGACCATGTCGCCGTTCGGGAAGTTGACCCGCAGGCACTTGTATTTTCCGCTTTCGAGAGCCTCGATGAGCGCGTCGGTGATCTCGGCGCACTTCATCCACGGGCGCTGCTCAAAGGGAACAACATCCGACGGTATCTCGACATATGTCTCAAGCTCCTCGGAGAATTTGCCCGAGCGGTTTCCGTTCCAGAAGTATGTCACATGACCGTACTTCTGTGTTTCGGAGATCGCATACTGAGTTACCCCGGTATCGCAGAGGTATTCGCCCATCGTTCCGGTGATCTCAGGCGGAGCGACAAGGTATCTCGACGGAATATGGAGGTCGCCGTCGTACTCGAGCATTCCCGCATATACGACCTTCGGTGTGCGGATGCGGTCGAATTTGTCGAAGTCGTCTCCCGCCTCGAAAGCCTTCGATATCTCGATCGAGCGGTCTCCGCGGAAGTTGAAGAAGACCACGGCATCGCCGTCGTTGATCGTTCCGACGGGCTTGCCGTCCTCGGCGATAACGAACGGATCGAGATCCTGATCGATCGCGCCCGTTTCCTCGCGGTAGGTCTTTACAGCCTCTTCGGCGGAAGCAAACATTCTTCCCTCGCCGAGCACATGGGTCTTCCATCCGAGCTCAACCATATGCCAATTTGCTTCGTAACGATCCATTGTGATCTTCATGCGTCCGCCGCCCGACGCGATCTTTACGTCGAAATCATCAGAGCGGAGCGAATCGAGATAAGCTTCAAAGGGAATGACATAATCGAGTGCGGAGGTCTCTCCGACATCACGACCGTCGAGAAGTATATGAATGCGGACACGGCTCACGCCCTCCTTCTTGGCTTCGTCGATCATAGCCTTGAGATGATCAATGTGGGAATGCACGTTGCCGTCGGAGAAAAGTCCGAGAAAATGAAGCGTGCCGCCGTTTTTCGCCGCGGAAACGATCTCCTTCCACGCATCGGAGGTGAACATCTTTCCCGATTCGATCGACTGCGAGACAAGCTTTGCACCCTGCGCGAACACCTGACCCGAGCCGAGCGCGTTATGTCCGACCTCGGAATTTCCCATGTCGTCGTCGGACGGAAGTCCGACCGCGGTGCCGTGAGCCTTGAGCTGTACAGTCGGGTACTCGGACATCAGCATATCGAGCGTAGGCGTATATGCCTCCGCAACGGCGTTGCCCTCTCTCTTCGGAGCAAGCCCGACACCGTCCATGACTATCGTAAGAACAGGACCTGCGGGCCCTTTGAATTCGCTGAGTTTTTCAAGCTTCATATATTTATATCTCCTTTGTATTATTTTCTCATTTATCGGAATTTTTATCCGCAGTGAAGGAGCGTACCGTCTCCGCGGCGAATGTCCCGAGCTGCGCGAACGCCTGCCCCGCGCCGAGCGCGTACACATATTTATGCACCGAAGAATCCCCCGAGGCGCACATGGATGCGAAAAGTGCCGTAAACATAAGGCACGCCACCGGATAGAGAAGAGCGATCACCCTTCTTACGGTGCGCATTTTATGCCCGATAAGCGCCGCCGAGCAAAGAAGTATCAGCACAAGCGACGACAGCGGCACCGTCATTGCAAAGTACGACGAAAACGCATCCGATGCCCAGACGGACGATGCGTCGGGCGAAAGGCGGAACATGACGCAGGACGCGATGCACACCGCGATCCCCGCGGCGCCTGCGGCAAGTGAAACGAAAAATCCCGTGCGCAAAAGATACTTTCCGAAGAATGCGGAGCGCACGAAAAGCGCTGCGCCGAGTGCGGCGCACGCGAAGCCGATCACATAAAACATCACGCACCTCCAATCAGTTTATTTTATCACACATACCGCGTCAAGTCAATAATCAAGCCCCGATTTCCACCGGGGATATTGTACGATTTACGGAGTGCGCAAGGTGAATTTTACAAAAAACAGATTGACAACCTTACCTTTGCAGGGTACAATGTTAATCGTGTGATATCCTTCGCCGTCGGACCGACGGCAGACATAAAACAAACGTCTATCCGAAAGGAAAAAACGATGCAGAATATCATAGAGATTAGAAATCTCACGAAATCCTTCGGCGATATCCGCGCGGTGCGCGATCTCAGCTTCAGCGTAAGGCGTGGCGAGCTTTTTGCTTTTCTCGGCGTAAACGGCGCGGGAAAAAGCACGACAATATCGATAATGTGCGGCCTGCTTGAAAAGGACGGAGGCAGCATCTCGATATGCGGCACGGACACCGAAAAAAACATGCAGTCGCTCAAGAGGCGCATCGGCGTAGTGTTTCAGAATTCCGCGCTTGATCAGGCGCTGTCGGTGCGTGACAATCTTTCCGTCCGCGCCGCGCTTTACGGAATACGCGGAAAGGAGTTTGCGCGCCGTCTTGACGAGCTTGCCGAGCTTCTCGATTTCGGCGGTCTTCTCGGACGTACCGTCGGAAAGCTGTCCGGCGGACAGCGCCGCAGGATCGACATTGCGCGCGCGCTTCTTCACCGCCCCGAAATTCTCATCCTCGACGAGCCGACCACGGGGCTTGATCCTCAGACAAGGCATCTGCTTTGGGATGTCGTTACCGGGCTGAGGGGCAGCGAAGGGCTGACGGTCTTTCTGACAACGCATTATATGGAGGAAGCCGCCGACGCGGATTATGTGGTGATACTCGACAGCGGAAGCATCTGCGCCGAGGGAACACCGCTCGAGCTGAAGAACGCCTACACGGGGGACTTCATCACGCTTTACGGAATTGCGGAATCCGAAGCCGCCGCGCTCGGACATCCTTACGAAAGGATCGGTGACGCTTTCCGCATCTCGGTGCCGGACACCGCAAGCGCGACAAAGCTTATAATAGAAAATCCCGGACTTTTCGGGGATTTTGAAATCACAAAAGGAAAAATGGACGATGTATTTCTTGCGGTCACCGGAAAGAAGCTCGGCCAAGGTACGGAAAAATGACAGGACTCGGCGCTCTCATAAGACGCAACTGCAAGCTGTTCTTCAAGGATAAGGGAATGTTTTTCACCTCCCTGATAACTCCGCTGATACTTCTCGTTCTGTACATAACCTTCCTCGGGAATGTCTACCGCGACAGCTTTTCCTCCGCGCTCCCGCCGTCGTTTCAGATTTCCGAAAAGCTTATAAACGCGACCGTCGGCGGTGAGCTTGTGTCGTCTCTGCTTGCGGTATGCTGTGTAACGGTCGCGTTCTGCTCAAATCTTCTCATGATCTCGGACAGGGTAAACGGAGCTGCGAAGGATCTCGCAATAACGCCGGTAAGACCGTCCGCCGTCGCGCTCGGGTATTTCATCTCGACCGTACTCTCCACCCTTGCGATCTGCATGACGGCGCTCGGCGCATCGTTCATCTATCTTTCGTACATGGGCTGGTATCTGTCGGCTTCGGATGTCCTTCTGCTGATACTCGATGTGATCCTGCTCGTGCTCTTCGGCACGGCGCTGTCGTCTGTCGTGACGTATCCGCTCACGACCTCCGGTCAGGGCTCGGCGGTCGGAACCGTAGTCAGCGCGGGATACGGCTTCATATGCGGAGCATATATGCCGATCTCAAGCTTCGGATCCGGACTTCAGCGCGTAATTTCGTTCCTTCCCGGAACATACGGCACTTCCCTTCTCCGAAATCATACGCTCCGCGGAGCCTTCGCCGAGATGAGCGCATGCGGCTTTCCGTCCGAGGTTGTCGAAGGGATAAAGGACTCCGTTGACTGCAACCTTTATTTCTTCGGTCACGGCGTATCGCTCGGCGCGATGTATGCGATCCTCTCGATCTCCGCCGCCGTACTCATCGCCGCATACGTTATCATGAACACCGTTTTCAAAATAAAGAAATCCTGATATTATATCAGAAAAGCGGACTGCCGTGCAGTCCGCTTTTTCGTCGGAGTTACGCTCCTTATCTATTAAAACGCCCAATTTCCGTCTCTGAATATCGGAACATCGCGTCCGTCGCGGGTGTGAGCGGTGATCGAGAGATCCTCAGAACCTATCATGAAGTCCTCGTGAATCTGCGAATCGTTGATTCCCTTCGCGCGGCACTCGTCAAGCGTATATTTTTCGTAATCCTTCAGGCAGTTCGAGAAGCCCATACCGAGTGCAAGATGGCACGCGGCGTTCTCGTCGAACAGCGTATTGTAGAAGAGTATTCCCGAATTTCTGATCGGAGAATCGTAGGGTACAAGCGCGCATTCGCCGAGGTATGCCGCGCCTTCGTCCATGGAGATCATCTGCTTCAGAAGCTCTTCGCCGCGCTTTGCCTTCACTTCGACGGCACGTCCGCCCTCAAATCTGATCGAGAAATCCTCAATCAGCTCGCCGCGGTACGAAAGCGGCTTCGTGGAGTAGACTATTCCCTCCGCTTCTCCGCGCTTCGGCGTTGTGAACACCTCCTCCGAAGGAATGTTCGGATTGAAGTAATTTCCGCTTCCGAGAGCGTACTCACCTCCGCCGCAGAAGAGTGCGTCCGGGATCATGCCGACCTTAAGGTCGGTGCCGTTCGACGATTTGTACTCGAGGCTCTCGATTCCGAGTGAGTTCAGATACTCGCAGCGGCGCGCAAGATCCTCGTTGTGCTTTCTCCATGCCTCCTCGGGATCCTCGTCAACGCGGGAGGTTTTGAGTATCGCTTCCCAAAGAAGCTCGACCGCACGGGATGCTCTCTCGCCGGGAAACACCTTCTTCGCCCACTTCACGCCGGGAACAGCCGCAATGCACCACTGATACTTGTTCTCCATCTTATCGCGGATCGGCTTGATCACCTTATAGCGCGCCTGCAGCGCCTTTGCGTTCTTCTCCTGATTTATGCCGCAGAGACCGTCGGGATCTTCCGAAATGAGATATATCCTGCACGGCAGGGTATCGGCGTAATGCTCAAGCTTTGCAACCTCCCAATCATCGAGAGCCGAAAGAGTTTTGAGCGAACGGTGGCGGACGTGATATTTCTGAAGAGGCTGATGCGACCACTCGACGGTAACCTTGCGGGCGCCCGCCTTGTAGCATTCGTCCGTCAGCATTTCAACGAATTCCGGCTGATCAAGCTCCGCCTGAATTACAACGTCCTGTCCCTTCCGGATTTTCACGCCGACTCTTGCAATAAGCTTCGCGTACTTTCTGAGAATAGTCTTTTTCATATGTTTTGTCCTTTCAGGATTATTTTTAATTCGTGTATGCGTACCGACGCGCGGTCTGCGTCTTTACGCGCTCAAGCGCCCGCCTTCCTAAATATCGGAAGAACGGACGCTTTGCGTTATTTTATAATCGTTATCGTGCGTGATCGCACTCTTCTTCGTCGTCGGTGTCGAGCATATCCCGTTTTCTCGCTTCCTCGATCTGTGCCTTTACCATCATATCCTTGACCTTCATGAGTCTTGAAAGATTTCCTCTCTCGTTTTCGTCAAGCTTCATGGATATTTCCTTGATCTGCACCTCATACTGTGGGATCATGATGTACTCGAGCGCGTTTACGCGGCGGCGGGTACGTTCGATCTCATCGCACAGAAGAAGCGAGGTCTTTTCAAGCTGAGCGAGGTGCACAAGCTCCGGAAGCACGTCCGTAAGCTCATCCGTTGCGAGGTCGAGCGCGGACGTTGTGAAAGCGAAGCCGTAGGGAGAAGCGCTCTTGCCCTTGTCATAGCTGAAATCGTACCTCGGCACGATCACGCTCATGATATTTTCCTCGCCGACCGAAAGCTCTCCGCCGCCCGCCGGCAGCATAAGAGCCGCAGTCATCATACGCGGATCGGTCTGAGCCGCGGCTATCGAAAAGCGTCCGTCAACATCGCCGAGCGTCACGGAAAGCTTCTCACGAAGCTCCTTTGCCTCACGGACCGCATCGAGAAAGCGGCGCATGAGCTCGTCGCACTTATCCTTGAGAAGCTTATGCCCGCGCCGAGCGGTTGCAAGCTGACCCTTGAGCCGCTTCAGCTCCATACGGGTGGGATTAACTTTTATCGCAGCCATCGGGATCTCCTTTCCGCCGCGTTAAGACTCCGGCCAATATTTATCGAGTATTGCGGGCTTGATGCGCTTCATCTCGGAGCGCGGAAGTATCTTAAGCAGCTCCCATCCGAGATCAAGCGTCTGCTCGATCGTGCGATCCTCATAGAAGCCCTGATTAATGTAACGCTTCTCGAATTCATCCGAGAACTTCGCATACAGTCTGTCTGTCGGTGTAAGCGCCGCCTCGCCGAGAACGACCATAAGCTCTTTCGCCTCACGTCCGCGCGCGTAGCTCGAGAAAAGCTGGTTCATCGTGTTCGCGTGATCCTCTCTCGTTTTTCCTTCGCCGATTCCCTTGTCCTTCAGACGCGAAAGCGAAGGAAGAACATCGACCGGCGGAAGATATCCCTTGCGGTACATCTCGCGCGAAAGGATTATCTGCCCCTCGGTTATATATCCCGTGAGGTCGGGGATCGGGTGGGTCTTGTCGTCCTCGGGCATCGTAAGGATCGGGATCATCGTGATCGAACCCGCGGAGCCCTTCTTGCGTCCCGCACGCTCGTACATTGTCGCAAGGTCTGTGTAAAGGTATCCGGGGTAGCCGCGGCGTCCGGGAACCTCCTTGCGCGCCGCCGACACCTCGCGCAGCGCCTCGGCGTAATTCGTGATGTCCGTGATTATGACAAGCACATGCATATCGCACTCAAAGGCGAGATACTCCGCCGCGGTAAGCGCCATACGCGGTGCGCTTATACGCTCGATCGCGGGGTCGGAGGCAAGGTTGACGAACATAACCGTTCTGTCTATCGCTCCGGTCTTTTTGAAGTCGGAGATAAAGAAGTCCGCCTCCTCAAAGGTTATGCCGACCGCGGCGAACACTACGGCGAATTTCGTTTTCTCTCCCTCGGAGCGGACCTTTGCCTGACGCGCGATCTGCGCGGCGAGGTTTGCGTGGGGAAGTCCCGAGCCGGAGAAGATCGGGAGCTTCTGTCCGCGGACAAGCGTATTCAGTCCGTCGATCGTCGATATTCCCGTCTGTATGAATTCGGAGGGATAGTTTCGCGCGGCGGGATTGATCGGCGTACCGTTTATGTCGAGCGACTTGTCCGGTATTACCGAAGGACCGCCGTCGATCGGCTCGCCCATTCCGGAAAAGACACGTCCGAGCATATCCTTCGACACGGGAAGCTCGATCCCGTGACCCGAAAAGCGAACCTTGGAATTTGCGAGATTCAGCCCCGCAGAGCTTTCGAAAAGCTGAACGAGCACGTTCGAGCCGTTGATCTCGAGGACGCGGCAGCGGCGCTTTTCGCCGTCCGGCAGCTCGATCTCTCCGAGTTCGTCATACTTTACGCCGTCCACCTTGCGCAGCAGCATCAGAGGCCCCGCGACCTCTTCTATAGTTCTGTATTCCTTGACCATATCAGTTATCCTCCTTAGTGCAGAGCGATGCGCATTCCGAATCTATTTCGCTTCTGACGGATGCATATACCGCCTCGTAGGTCTCGGGATCGGCATCCTTTGCGCGTCCGATCTTCTCTCGGCACGCAAGAGAGGAAAGCTTCTCTATATCCGCTCCCTTTCCGAGCGCGTCAAGCGCGCGGTCGCGGAAATAAAGTATCAGCGAAAGTATCGCGTACTGCTTTTTCAGCGACGAATACGAATCCGTATCGCTGAACGCATTCTGCTGCAGAAAGTCCTCGCGCACGCTCCGTGCGACTTCAAGGGTAAGTCTGTCCGTGGGAGACAGCGCGTCAACGCCGACAAGTTTCACGATCTCGTCGAGTCCCGCCTCCTCCTGGAGGATCGTTGACATCTGCGCAACGAGCGAATTCCAATTCGGATCGACGTTCTTCGTATACCAATCGCCGAGGCGGTCCTTGTAGAGCGAGTACGAATTCAGCCAATTTATAGCCGGGAAATGACGGCGGTAAGCAAGCGAGGAATCAAGTCCCCAGAACACCTTGACTATGCGAAGCGTCGCCTGCGTGACAGGCTCGGAGATGTCGCCGCCCTGGGGAGACACCGCTCCGATCGCCGAAAGCGCTCCGTAGCGCGCGTCCTTTCCGAGGCACTCGACCGCGCCCGCACGCTCGTAAAACTGCGCAAGGCGCGACGTAAGATACGCGGGGTATCCTTCGTCTCCGGGCATTTCCTCGAGACGTCCGCTCATCTCGCGGAGCGCCTCCGCCCACCGGGAGGTGGAGTCAGCCATGATAGCCACATGATAGCCCATGTCGCGGTAGTATTCCGCCAGCGTGATGCCCGTGTAGATGGACGCCTCGCGTGCGGCCACGGGCATATTGCTGGTATTAGCGATGAGCACCGTGCGCTCCGTCATGGGCTTGCCGCTCTTGGGGTCGATGATGAATTCGAGCGTCTCCGGGTCGAACTTACGGCTGGCGCGCTTGCCGGCGGCGTAAGCGAGGGAGATGCGGGCGTAGCCGCAGATGTCGTTGTCGAAGCCGAGGTCCTCGGCGGCCTGGCACATGATCTCGCCGTCGCGCTGGGCGGCAATGCCGGCAGCCTGGTTCTCGGGATACATCACGTTGAGGTCAAAGGCCTCAGCCAGCTCGCAGGGGAACTTGGAGCTGGACCAGCCGACGAGCTTGCCCTGCTTCTTTGCCTCGCGGGCGTCGGCGTACACGTCGTCGACGACCTTGCGCAGCGCGAGGACGCCGGGACTGACCTGTTTAGCCATTTTTGATTCCTCCTAAATTATTCTTGTAAAGAATGGTGCAGCTCAGGGCTGCTTTTTGAGTGCTTTCTGATAGGCGAAGAGCGCTGCGCCGAGGGCGCCGTTGTACTGCGTGAGCGGAGAGGTGGAGATCTCGTGCCCGAGCTGGTTTTCCAACGCCTTGACGATGCCGTGGTTCTGCGCCACGCCGCCGGTCATCACCACGCGGTCACGCACGCCCACGCGGTTGCACAGGCCGCTCACGCGCCCCGCCACCGAACGGTGGATGCCGGCGATGATGTCGCACTTGTCGGTCCCGACGGCGAGCTGCGAGATGACCTCGCTCTCGGCGAAGACCGTACAGGTCGAGCTGATGCCGATCTCCTTGGTGGACTTGTCGCCGAGGTCGCCGAGGTCCTCGACCCTGACCTCCAGCACGCGGGCCATGACGTCGAGGAAGCGCCCCGTACCGGCGGCGCACTTGTCGTTCATGACGAAATTCTTCATCATGCCGTTCTCGAT
>OLOU01001677.1_pt1 | contig 14611 bp, 14 predicted proteins | sample 1672101 | NCBI WGS metagenome assembly OLOU01 (sample SAMEA3136645, study PRJEB25190) | human gut metagenome | biome: human gut; feature: human-associated habitat; material: faeces | place: Austria | collected 2013
TTGAATGGTTATGAATATGATGAAAATTGATTCCATTTTCAAAAGGATATTTTAGTTCTCCAACATTCCATTTATCATTATCTGATAACTCTTGTAACATAAATTGAATATTGTTTAAGGATATGAAAGTAAATTTATTTTCTGGTCTATTATATTTTACTTCAAATCCAGCAGTTTTATAAAATTTTAAACTGTTTTCTAAACTGGTTACAGATAACTCAGGAATATTTTCATTCCAATTTATATAATCATTAGGTCTTAAATTGTACTTTTAAGATATTGTTCTTGAAAATCAGTCAAAACTTTAATCTCTTCATTAGTAAATGCTTTATTTTCAGGAACGATAATTAATTTGTCATCATTATCATTTGTTCTATGAATTATTGCAATACATTTTCCAGTAAAGTTTTCTAATGGTTCATAAATTCCTAAAACATAAGCATCTAATTCTTCACCATCATCACTTACGGTATTAGGTACATAACCATAATTTACTGGATAAATAAATCCATGCTTTGGATGTTTGCTACCCATAGGTCTATCTATTTTTATTTCTAAAGTTTTATTTAAATATTCTATATTATTCGTGCTTATTCTCCTAATTTTATATTTTTAATAATAATAGACTCTTCATTGCTACCTATAAATTCAACAGAAACTTCATTAATAATAGTTGTAAATTCATACTTGAAATTAGAAAAATCTTTTAAATTATCAGCTTGACCAAGTGTTATATGTGGAATGTATTTTATTGATTTTTTAAAATGACTTGGTATTATTTTTTCATATATATCATCGTGTAATTTTAATATTTCGTAATTTCCCTTTACACAGTTTAATAAAATATAGTTATCGTCAGATAAAGAAATGCCTTTAAAAGTTACTTCAAAATGAGAGTGTTTTTTTAATAAGGCAGATAATTTAGAAATTAAATCTTCATTACTTATTTTATCGTTAAAAGGAAAAGCCAGAGTTATATGTGGTGCTACTAAATTTGATAATCTATCGTATTTATTTCTAATTTTATCAATTGTTTTCATATTATCAAATTTAGGAAAAATTAATATATCTCGTTTACCAATATTATTAGACATTTACAGACCTCCTAATTATTTATTAATTATTATTCACCAACTCATTAAACCCATCTTATCACATTTTATATTATTAATCAACGTTTTAGAATTTTTCATTTTTCATAATTATTTTTGTAATATTGAATATCTGTTTTTTATATCCTGTTTTTTCATCGTATATTTGTTTGCATTTATTATATACATTTTTTCTTTTTATATTGTACTTTTCTTCCGATTTTTTTAAAAGTTAATTCTTCTTCTGCAAATCCGTTACAATAATAATCAGCTATTTTTGTTGTCAAAAGTTTTCTATTGTAATTTTTATCTCTTTACTCTCCTGTTTTAGTATTTTCTGCTTTTTAATCATTAAATTTGAATATTTATATTCAAATATATTTTTAAGTTTATAATTTAATTCTACATATTTTTTATAGTAACATATGGCTCATACCAGAAGGTCGATAGTTCGAGTCTTACCCCCGCAACCAAAGGATAAATACTTACAGTTTCAACGACTGTGGGTATTTTTTTATGACTAAAAAATGGTTGCGATAATGCTTTAAAATAGCATTCTTATGTCAAATTAGGGAATAATTGGGAAGTATTTTAACTTTTTGATTTCTCAAAAGACTATGTATGTCAGTAAAAAACATGGGAATTTATAAATTGCTTTTTACTGATTTTCTTCCGACAAAGTAATTTTGTGATTTATTGAAAAAAGTAGTTTTAGTTTGATATTAATAAATTTTGTAATACATTTCCTGCACTTTTATTGTGGGAAATGATAGGATGCACATAAAAATTAAATGTTGTAGTAATTTGTGCATGACCTAATCTTGCAGCAACAACTGCTACATCTATATTTTGCGATATAGGCAAAGTAGCATTTGTATGCCTTAAACCGTGAAAATTAATTACAGGTAGACCAATTTCTTTAACAAACTTGACAAACCATTTACTAATAGTAGATGGGTGCATAGGCTTACCATTTGACTGAACAAATAATCTATCTGAATTCGTACATAATTCGCCGTAAATTGATTTTTGCATTTCATACCATAATCTATATTCTTCAAGCAAAGAAGCAACAAAATCAGGAATTGCTACTTCTCTGATAGAACTTTCCGTTTTAGGTGTTTTAGTAAACACTCCTTTATCTGATAAATATTGGCTAGACTTATTAATACTAACGATTCCATTTGTAAAGTCAATATCAGACCATTCTAGTTCCATAAGTTCATCAAGTCTTACGCCAGTAAACAATGTTAAAGTTATTGCTGTTTTATATTTAATGTCATCTACAGATAGTTCATTAAGATTTGAAAGGAGAACTTTACATTGCTCATTATCGTAATATCTTCTTTTGGGCTTTTTACTTTTAGGTGGTTGAACTCTTTCACAAGGATTAGAGAACAATAATTGCCAATAAACAGCTCTATGAAGCATTGCACGAATTAATCTATGGTGCTCTAATATAGTTTTTTGAGATAAAGGTTTTAAGGTTCTATAACCATTATTACATTTAACACGTCTTATTTGTGTATCTTTATCTAACATATCGTAAAATTTCATTATATTAGTAGGCTTAATTTTATCTAGTTTAAAATGCCCAAGATAAGGTAATATTCTTGATTCCAACATTCCTAAATATCTTCTGTAGGTTGAAGGCGCTAATTCTTTAGAACCGTAATCTCTTTTCCATATCTCAGTAAATTCTTTAAATGTTATAGATTTCCCTTCAATAACTGTGCCTTGTTCTATTTCAGCAACAAACTTAGCAAGTTCAATTTTAGCTTGTGCCTTAGTTCCATGAATAGTTTTAGTACGATGTATAGTTTTTCCATCTAAATTAAAACCATGACAAACTATTAACCTGTAACTATTTTTACCTCTTTTTTTCAATACTCCCGGCCATTACTCTGTTTCATCTCCTTTCGAGTTACTTAATTGGCGGAAAGTTGTATATATTGTTAACTATAAATATAATAATATAATAGTTAACAAAGTACAATACTATAGTATGAGAATTTACAAATTATGAAATTTTTTATAAAAAAATACAAATTTCGACACATTTTTTAAAATTATATGATATAATATGTTAAAGTTAGGAGTGTAATTATGGAAGGTATTTTAGATGCTAGGCAACTAGCAGCATATATTAGTAATGAATATAAAGAAAAATTTCATAAAGCCATTTCTCCAGTAAGGTTACAAAAAACATTATATTTTTGTTTTGCATACTGGGGAGGATTTATAAGGAAAGGAAAACAAGAAAATTCTGAAATTGAAGTTAAAGATTTATCAGAAATTCTTTTTTCTAATAAAATAGAAGCTTGGGTTTATGGACCCGTTATTCCAGATGTTTATTTTGAAAAGAATATAGAAAAATATTATAATCCAAAATTATTTGAAGGTAAACTAATGGTAAAAGAAATAATTGATAATGTTATAGAAGACACTTATGATTTTAATGATTTTAGATTAGTAGATATATCTCATAAAGATAAAGCGTGGATAAATAGATTTAATTATGATGAACAGTATCATAATAATGAAATTGAAAAAGAAAATATAATAGATGAGTATGCAAGGAAATAATAGGTTTACAGTAAAGAAAAATAGGTTTACAAATCCTGTGAATGTTGATAAAAATTATTCTTGTATTCAATTGAAAAAAAATTTAAAATCTTTAAATATAGAGGAACAATATTTTACTAATTATAGCAAAAGCATGGCTAGTAATAAATATAGATTGGTAAAAGAAGTATGGCAAAAATATAAAAATCATTCGGATATAACAAGTGATTATATGATAGCAGATGAGATGATAAATGAAAAAAAGAAGATAGATAGACTAAAAGATATAATATCTAGAAATACAGGGCAAAAAATTACAAATCAAGAAATTATAAATAATGTTTTTAAATTTAAACATAAACAGGATAAAGAAATACAGTTTTATTTTTATTATGATGGAAAAATTTTAAATTTGGTTTTAGTAGATCTTTTTCACTTAGGAATCCCAGCTTTAAAAAATGGTATAGAAGTAGCCGGAAAGCAATATTTAAATAACAAAAGGAATAAGTGTTGTTTATCGAATATAACAAGATAATAAAAACAAGAGGTTAGTAGAACTTCTTGTTTTTTGTAAAATAGTTTATATATCATACCTTTTATTAAGGATTAAAATTTAACCATTCATCAAATTCTTCATAAGTTTTTGTACCAACTTTTATATCATTAATAAAGTTTTTAGCTTCTTTTTTCCATTTTTCATAGTTAGTTTTGTAATATTCAATATCTGGATTTCTTTTTACCATCATTGCTTTTCTAGCATATATTTGTCTGTATTTACCATATACAGGTTCTTCATTTTCTTTTCTCTTTTGAGATGTTTTTATTCCATATTCTTTACAAGTTATTTCATCTGTATATTTATTATTACAGTATAGGGTAGTTTCTTTTTTGGATAAAAAATAATGTCCGCAAACATTACATTTCTTTATGTATTCATATTTATTTAAAGTTATATGATAAAGAATAATATAAAAATATGTATAAATATCTAATGTTTTAAAAATAGGTCCAACTCCATAAACTTTATTTCCTATTTGATTTCTTTCTAATAAATTATTGATTAAAAAATCTTCAGTAGATAAAGGATTTTTTGATTTATTTGTAATATTTTCTAATATGTTAAGCATGAGGTTTTTATCATGTAAAGAAAACCCTAAGTCGTAATGACACATGTATTTTTTTGAAAATTCTCTTATTTGTTCATTAACATTTTGTAATATATAAAATCTTTCATATGTATTTAAATTTTCTAATTTTTTATCCTTATTGTTATTATATATGTAATCAACAGAATCTCTAAATAATTGCTGCATTTTTAATAAATAATCTTGTTCTACTTTATCTTCAAAATAATGTTTAGCGTATTTTTTTAAGACTTCACTATCAACGATATGTTTTGGTTCTTCTATATCAAAATATTTTGTATGTAAATTCAAATTAGATAATATTTTATTTCTATCATTTTCAGGAATATCTTCAATATATTCAAATATAAAAGTACAAAAATATTTAAAAAAGTCATTGAATTTTGTTAAATCTAAATTTAAAAATGCTATTAAATAATCTCCAAGATGAATATTATTGTATTTATAATTTATTAAAAGATCAGATTTTATATATGTTGCATTTTTACAAAATAATAAATTAGAATTTGCAGTGTTAATAGTTAAAAATCTATTTATTTCATTTGCTCTCGTATTATAAAAGCTTACTTCTATTGAAGTTAAAAACAGTAGAAAGAACAACATTAACCATGAAAGAAGCAGCAGAATATTTAGGAATTAGTTATTGGCTTGCTAATCAGTTAGTAAGAAGAAAACAAATACCTTGTTCAAAAATTGGAGGCAAGTTTTTGTTTAGAGTGCAAGCATTAGATGAATATTTAACTAAAAAAGAAAAAGATTCAATGACCAATTAACTGAAAGAAAGGTGAAAGGAGGTATGGCAGAGGTATCATGGATTAAACTTAGTACTAATATTTTTTCAAACAGAAAAGTTGCATTATTACTGAATGAACGTGATGGGGATACGTACTTCAGAATATGGATACAATTGTTAACTATTGCAGGACAATGCAATTCAAATGGAAAATTAATTATAGGGGAGAATAGTCCATTAAATGTGCAATAATTATCAAAAATTTTAGGAAAATATGCTAAAAAAGTTGGAGAAATATTAAATAAGTTTATAGATTTGAGGATGATAATTCTTGAAAATAACTGCTATGAAATAAGAAATTGGGGAAAGTATCAAAGTGCAGATAAATTAGAAGAAATACGAAAAAATAATAGAGAACGACAAAGAAAATTTCGTGAAAAAAGTAAAATGCAAGCTAACGTTACAGAAATGTTAGAGTAACACTATAGATAAGAATAGAAAAAAGTAGATAAAATTTATTACTAACTGAAAGAAAAATTTATAAGTTAAGTAATAAAAAAAGCTAGTATAAGCCGTCAAACTAAATACTAACTTTAATCAAATTTTATAATGATATTTTAATTCAAAATCTTAAAAAAGTAAAGAAAAAATTAATAGAAGGAGGAATTTATATGAGTGAGAAAACTAAAAAAGAGCCAATAACATATTCAAGATATGGAGATTATTTAATACCAAATTTAATATTGGATAATGGAAAAGTTAGACCTAAAATTGGAAGATATGGAAGGCTAAGATTAAAATTCTTAAAGGAAGAAATGAAACCAGTTTATACAAAAATGTTAATGGAAGATTCACTAACAGATTACTTATTAGAAGTAGATGCTAGGGCTACAGATATGGAAAATATGTTGATAAATGAAATGAAAAAATACCAAAATATTGATGAAAAATTAAAAGAAAAAGATCAAATGAAATGGGTTGGAGCTATGAATATGATAGCGTATTCTGCAAGAGAAATGGTAATGGGAAAATGTATAAACACTTATAATATTCAATAAAAGAAGTACTTGGATTAATAAAAAATTCAGGCACTTTTTTTAATAGCCATATAATAAAATTGTGAAAAGAGAGTACTTCTAATGTCTAGCCAGCACTGAATTTGTACTCCAATACAAATTATAATGTGGGATAACCCAAACCCAAGACGGGAGAAAATAAAATTCGACAGATTATTTGCAAATTGTGGAAAAAATAGTAAATTTATGATAGAATACAAATAAATATTTTTTTGGGAGAAACGTAATGAAAGAGTTAGAAGAAAAAATAGTTAAATTTGCAGAAGATAGAGATTGGTTACAATTTAATACACCAGAAAACTTAGCCAAGTCAATATCTATTGAAGCGGGAGAATTACTAGAATGTTTTCAATGGAATAATAATTATGATAAAGATGAACTTAAATTTGAAATTGCAGATGTTATGAATTATTGTATTCTTTTGTGTCATCAAATAGGAGTTGATCCTAAGCAAATAATTTTAGATAAAATGAAAATATCTGAGAAAAAATATCCTGTAGAAAAAGCTAAGGGTGTAAGTAAAAAATATGATAAATTATAAGGAGTTAAAAGTGGAAGTAGAAAATAAACTAATAGAAATTTTTACGAAAATTGCAAATGGGGAATATACTAGATTTGATGAATTAGAAGACTTTGCAACTTCCATTATCGAATTAAGTGTAATTGATAAAAATGAAAAAGAAAATGCAAAATTGATGATAAAAACAGCTAGAGAAATAGCTGAAAAGAATATTAAGAATAATAATTAATGGGGGCAAATTATTATGATAGTATATAAAGCGACAAAAGAGATATTTATTAATGATGTAATAAATAATCAAATAGCTGGTAGAATAGAACAATTATATAGACTAAGAGTAGGACAAAATGTTAATCCAAGAGAAAAAGAAGCTTGGAAGAATTCTATGATGTATATGAATAATGTTTTAAATGATGTTAGTATTCCAAATAATAGCGGGATAGCAATAGAATTTAAAATTCCATATACTTCTAAAAGAATAGACTTTATTATAACTGGAAGAGATAAACAAGGGAGAAATATTGCAATTATAGTTGAGTTAAAACAATGGACAGAGGCTGAAATTGTTGAAGGTCAAGATGGTATTGTTAGAACTTTTACAGGTGGTGCAATGAGAGAGGTTGCTCATCCATCTTATCAAGCATGGTCATATGCAGCATATATTGAAGATTTTAATGAAAATGTTCAAAGAGATAATGTAAAATTATTACCATGTGCATATTTACACAACTATGAAAATGTTGAACCTAAGACTATACTATCGGACAAGTATAAAGATTATATTGAAAAAGCTCCTGTATTTATTAGTGGTGATGCTCTCAAATTAAGAGAATTCATTAAAAAGTATGTTACAGAAGGTGATAACAAGGAAACATTATATTTAATTGAAAACGGAAAAATAAAACCTTCTAAATCATTACAAGATTGTATAGCAGGAATGGTAAAACAAAATAAAGAATTTATATTATTAGATAATCAAAAAGTAGTATATGAAACAGCGATGGAAATGGCAAAGAAATCTAATGAAGATGGTAAAAAGAGATGTTTAATTGTTAAAGGTGGACCAGGTACAGGAAAAACAGTCTTAGCAATAAATCTACTATCAGATTTAACAAATAAGCCATATGAAATGGTATGTCACTATGTAACTAAAAATGCTGCGCCAAGAGCAGTATTTAAAGCTAAATTAAAAGGAACAGAAAAGATATCTAAAATAGATAATATGTTTAAAGGTTCAGGAATATATACTGAAGCTAAAAAAGATGATGTGGGAGTAATTTTAGCAGATGAAGCACATAGGTTAAATGCAAAATCAGGTATGTTTAAGAATCAAGGAGAAAATCAAATAAAAGAAATTATAAATGCAGCCAAGTTTTCAGTTTTCTTTATTGATGAAACACAAAGAATAGATATTTATGATATAGGTTCAGTTGCCGAAATTGAGAAATATTTAGATGAATTCGGAATAGTAGGAGAAGAAAGAAAAATATTAGAGCTTGAATCTCAATTTAGATGTAATGGTTCAGATGGATATTTGGCATGGTTAGATGATGTGCTAGAAATAAGACAAACAGCTAATAATGATGGATTTGATATTGATTACGATATTCAAATAATGGATAACCCTAATGATGTTAAAAATAAAATATTTGAATTAAATAAAATAAATAATAAAGCAAGATTATTGGCAGGGTATTGTTGGAATTGGATTAAGGAAGGTAAAAATGATACGAAGGTTCACGATATAGTTATACCAGAATATAACTTTGAAATGAGTTGGAATTTAGGAAGCAGTTCGACTTGGGCAATTGATCCTGAATCTGTAAATGAAGTAGGATGCATACATACATCTCAAGGATTAGAATTCGATTATGCAGGAGTAATAATTGGTAAAGATTTAAGATATGAAAATGGTAAAATTATTACCGACTATACAGAAAGAGCAAGTACAGATAATTCATTAAAAGGAATTAAGAAAATGTACAAAGAAAATCCTGAAAAAGCATTAAAGCTAGCTGATGAAATTATAAAAAATACATATAGAACACTAATGACAAGAGGGCAAAAAGGTTGCTATATTTATTGCGTAGATAAGAAATTGGCAGAATATTTAAAGAAAAGATTGAATCAAAAAGATGAAGTGGTTTATCAAATAGACGAAACTGAACATTATAGTAATTTAATGGTTGCTGAAGATAGCGAAGGATATAGTTATGAATAAATGAAAAAATAAAAGCATTTCAAGAAAATAGATATAAAGTAATTAAGGTACAAAACTTAACTAATTATAATATAAAAGATATATTGTATTGTGGGTTATTAAACATATTAAATGATTATAATATAGAGAATTTAATTCCATTAATAAAATTAGGTACAAAAGCAAAATAATGAAGTGAATTAGTATTTTTGTATGGAGGAATGAATGGATAGGGTTAAATTTTATTCTGTGAATGATTGGGCTGGTGGATATCAATTGAAAAAAGCTGAAAAAATTATAAATAATTTTGATAAAAATAAGAAATATTCAATGGAAGAAGTTTTAGAATTATATAATATTACCAAATATATAGATAATAATTTATTTTTGAAGAATTGGAACACTGTTTATATTGAAAAGGCTAAGGATATTACAAAAGAGATGAAATCTATAGTATTTAAATACATGGATAGTAATATATCAAATGAAGATTTTGAAACAATATTAAACGATGTGCCAAATCAATACATAGATGATTTTTTTGAATTATTTGAAAAGAAAATAGAAAAGATAGATATAACTGCTGATATTTTTATAAAAGCAATATGCGAAAGAAATATTTCAATATATCATATTTTACATTTTAAAAAAATAGTAAAAAAATATGATAGTGAAATAAGAAAAATTATGCTTCAAGATATTATTAATTCTACTGAAATTATAATAAGAAAATATTATATTAATGAAGAAAAAAATAAAGAAATAGAACTTCCAAGTTCATTAACAAATGAAGATAAAGAAAATATGTTAATTAGATATATAGATAATGAGTATGCTAATTTAAATTATGTTAGAATAATAGCTAAAATACAAAGTAGCAGGGATATGATTGAAATAAGTGATAAAACTAAATTAAAAGCATGTAGAAAAGTTGTGGAACTGGAAAATAAAATATTTACTAAAGGAACTGGTATAGAATATGGCTATAATGTAATATTTGATGAGAAACAAAAAACAGAAAAAATTGAAAAAATGGAAGGAAATCATCTGATATGCTCATATAGTAAAAGATGGATAGAAGAAAATAAAGCTGATTTTGCAACATTATTAAATAATTTTATATACTTATTTGATTTTACGGATATTGAAGGAAGAGTAGAACTAGTAAATAAAAAACATGAAACAGGAGTTTTTGAAAGAGCTATGGACTTGAAAATGTTAAAGGCATATAATCCGAATTCAACATTTAACCACAAAAAGATGGTATCATTATTACAATTAAATGCATACTATGAACAATTGAATAGATTAAATATAAGATTAGAAGATATTATTGAATGGTTTTTTGATAGTTATTTAAAAGAAAATTTTGAAATTGAAAATTTTAGTATTTCTATGCCTTCAAAAGACTCTACGTTCTTTGAAAAATGTAAATCAGTATTACCTGAAATAGATCATATATTAAAGGAATATAAATATTATGTTGAAGATGGACAAGTTGATCCTGAATTAGTGAGCATATCATCGGAGCATATGTTTTTTAAAGATATTCCATCGAAAGTAAAAGATAAATATGTATATTTAAAAAATAGTGATTACAATAATTTAATAGATTATTATTTCTTTTCAGATCAATGTATGTTAGCATATTTAGAAAATTTGGATAATAAATATGATAACTTTTTTAAATTGATAGTTAAAGAAGATATAAAGTACAATGACTTTCCTGAGTATGATAAAAAAGATTTAGATTGGTTAATAAAAGAAAAGCTAATTTTCGAAAATGATAAAGGATTACTAAAAATCAAAAATGAGGAAAGAATAATGATTTATGCAGAACTACATTATAAAGAAGTAATTAGTTATTGGAGAAAAAGTGAAAAAATCAGAAATGAAATAAAACAAATGATTAAAAAAAATAGACTTGAAATTGGAAGTTCGCTATTTTCAAGAAATGAGCAAGATTATTTTAACTTTTATTTGAATATGTCAGAATTTATTGATGGATATGATATAAGAAATTCTAATTTACATGGTACACAAATAGGAGATAGAAAATCAGATGTACATTATTCAAGATATTTACAAATAGTGTTACTAATAGTGTTGATTATAATAAAAATTAATGATGATATATGTTTATCAAAATCAAAAATTTATTTAGAAGGAAATATAAACAAGAAGTAACAGTCATGTTATTAGACAGAGGGAGGTTTTGCATTAATGAAAATTGAATAGAGAATAAATAAGCCTTAAGACAAAAGATCCTTCTCCCTGTCTATAAAAAATGAATAGATATAGGAAGAACAGATGAATATATGAACAAAATAAGTAAAATTAAATTTGTAGAAGAAGTATGGATAAGTTATATCCCAAAAGGCTAATATGCTTAAGGTATAAAATTTAAAAATTCACAAAAATAATCAATACTATTATAAATGGAGGTATTATATGAATAATTCCAAAGAAAGAGGATATATATTTCAAGATGCTTTTTCGTCATATATAATATCTGACTATATTAATAGAATCCTAAACGGAGAATATATCGACACTAGGGTAGTATTAGATAAAAAATCGAATATAGAAGATAAATTTGATGATTTAAAAATAATAGAAAAAGATATTGTTAAAGAAATTCAAATTAAATATAGTGAAACAAAAGAAATTCTTGATTGGTCAGATTTTAAAAATGCAAGTAGTGATTATAATTTGTACCAATTTATTAATAGTTATAAGGGATCAAAAAATAATAAAAATATTCTAATTATAAGAAATACTTCAGGGAATATAAGTATGGAATTAGAAAAAAAGTTATTAAAAAAAGACTCAAAAGGATTCTTTTTACAATCAAGGTTATATAAAATAAAAAATGAGGAAGAGATTATAAATGAACTTTTTGATTGTAGAATAATAAAAAGCAATAAAGAAAGAAAACAACCATTTAAGAATATTACAAAAGATGATATAAAAGATTTTATAGATACAAGCCAGACCATGCCGTTTTTCTCAGAAAGAAGACTGATTCTTGTGGAAGGAAGCGGCCTTTTTAAGAAAAGTTCAACGGAAGTTGCGGAAGCTGTGGATATTGCGCCTGAAAGCACATATTTTGTATTTGTAGAGGATGAGGTTGATAAAAGAAATAAACTTTTTAAAACCATATCCGAAAAAGGTTATGTCTGTGAAATGAAAGAGCAGAAGGAAGCAGAGCTGATGACATGGGGTGTCAGAATTTTTGCGGCGGCTGATAAAAGAATTACCAAAAGCAATATGGCATATTTTCTTTCAAAAACCGGCAGTGATATGAATAATATTAAAAACGAGGCAGACAAGCTTATCGATTATGCAAAGGACAGTGAAGAAATTACCAAAGAAGACATAGATGCTGTATGTATTGTACAGATTCAGGACAAGGTATTTGATATGGTAGAGGCACTGGCAATGAGAGACAGAGATAAAGTTTTAAGACTTTATTCAGATCTGCTTGAATTAAAGGAACCTCCTATGAAGATACTTGCAATTATGGGAAAACAATTTGCAACATTATATGGGGTAAAGTGTATGATGGATAACAACAGCCCACAAGGCGAGATAGCCGATAAGTTAGGCATACGACCATTTTTTATAAGCAAATATATATCACAAGCAAAAGGGTTTACAAGCAAAGAACTTGAATGTGGGATGAAAGAAATTGCGGAATATGATTATATGGTTAAATCGGGTCAGATGGAAGACACATATGCGGTAGAACTTATTATAATGAAATACGGTAGGACATTATGACAGAGGATAAAAGAAAGAAAATTATAACCGGCTGTATAATAGCGGGAATGGTAGTACTTATTATTGTTTTGACAACAGTAATTCTTAAAGTTAAAAAAACAAAAGTGGGAACTGCAGACAAGACAGATCCGGCGGAATACAGCTCATCTGATATAACAAGTAAAGAAACAGAAAGCGTAACCGTGCCACAGGAACAGCCGACGGAATACAGATCGTCTGATATAACAAGTAAAGAAACAGAAAGCATAACTGTGCCACAGGAACAGCCGACGACACCGGGCGGTAATGATAAAAATACGAATACGGTAAATTATAGTGTAATACTTAAAAAAAATAATTCGTGGAGTGACGGAACAAATGAGTTTTTTCAATACGAATGCATTGTTACCAACAATACGGGATATGATATTACAAGCTGGAAGTTTGAAGGTAACATTGGCAATGTAGCCAATATTGAAAGCTCATGGAACGGAAACTTTGCTTATAAAGACGGTATGCTTGTAATTACACCTCTTGACTGGAACAGCAATATTAAGGCAGGACAAACTGTGAGTACCTGCGGTGTAATTATAAAAGGAAGCAATCTCAAAGAATCTGTTGAATATGGCAGTAGTTGTAATAATAATTATAATAATAATACATCCGCATCGACAGAAACCCAATATGAACTTCCGGAACTTGAAAATGGGACACCGCTTGCTAACCACGGTAAATTGTCTGTAAATGGTGTCAATCTTGTTGACAGTAAAGGTCAGAAGTTCCAGCTAAAAGGCGTAAGCACCCATGGAATTCAATGGTTCCCTCAATATGTAAATAAAGACACATTTAAGGATTTGAGAGATAACTGGGGTGCCAATGTGATAAGACTTGCAATGTACAGTGCCGAAGGCGGTTATTGTAATGGTAATACGGCGGAATTTGATAAAATAATTGACAGAGGAGTACAGGCGTGTTCTGAACTTGGAATGTATGTAATTATTGACTGGCATATATTATCGGACTCTAATCCTAATACAAATAAAGAACAGGCGAAACAGTTTTTTGCCAAGATGTCAAAACAATATGCCGATTTCAATAATGTTATTTATGAGATATGCAATGAACCAAACGGCGGTGTAAGCTGGAGTGAAATCAAGAAATATGCCGACGAGGTTATTCCTGTTATAAGACAATATTCAAAGGATGCCGTAATTATCTGCGGAACACCGACATGGTCGCAGGATGTAGACCGGGTTGCGTCTGATCCTTTGCAGGACGGACATAATGTTATGTATGCCGTACATTTCTATGCAGCCACACATAAAGATGATTTGCGTAATAAAGTAATAAATGCAATTAAAGCAGGAACACCTGTATTTGTATCGGAATTCAGTATATGTGACGCTTCAGGTAACGGCGGTATCGATTATGACTCTGCCGGTAAGTGGAAAGAACTTATCAATAATTACAATCTTTCTTTTGCAGGCTGGAGCCTTTGCAATAAGGGGGAGACTTCCGC
>OLOU01001678.1_pt1 | contig 14565 bp, 11 predicted proteins | sample 1672101 | NCBI WGS metagenome assembly OLOU01 (sample SAMEA3136645, study PRJEB25190) | human gut metagenome | biome: human gut; feature: human-associated habitat; material: faeces | place: Austria | collected 2013
GCGGTGCTTCGCACCGTTCCTTAATTCTCAATTCTCCATTTTCAATTCTCAATTACTTCACCGTCTTACAGGAATGTTACGTTCCTGCAAATGTTCCTTCACTTCGCCCACGGTCAGCTCCCGATAATGGAACAGGCTGGCCGCCAGCGCGGCATCGCAGCCGGTTTTCTCGAACACCTCGGAGAAATGCTCGAGCGAGCCGCAGCCGCCGGACGCGATGACCGGAATGCCGACCACCTCCACAACTGCCTTGGTCAGTGGCAAGTCAAAGCCGGACTTGGTGCCGTCCTTGTCCATCGAGGTCAGCAGGATCTCGCCCGCGCCGCGCTCGTAAACCTCTTTCGCCCACGCGACCGCGTCCTTGCCGGTCGGGGTGCGGCCGCCTGCAACGTAAACCTCAAAGCCGGACGGCATTTCGGCGTTCGCACGCGCGTCGATGGCAACGACCACGCACTGACTGCCGTACTTCTCCGCAGCGGCGTTCACCAGATCGGGATTCTTGACCGCCGAGGAATTGATGGAAATTTTATCTGCACCGGCGCGTAAAATCTCGCGGAAATCGTCCACGGTGCGGATGCCGCCGCCGACCGTGACCGGCACGAATACCTCACGGCAGGTGCGGCGCACAACGTCGGCAATGGTGTCGCGGTTGTCGCTCGTGGCGGTGATATCGAGGAACACGATCTCGTCCGCGCCCTCCTGCGAGTAGAACTTCGCCAGCTCGACCGGGTCGCCCGCGTCGCGCAGTCCGACAAAGTTCACGCCCTTTACCACTCGCCCGTCCTTTACGTCCAGACAGGGGATGATGCGTTTTGCTAACACTTCTTTGCTCACTCCGTTCGCATTGGAATGGAGAATGGAAAATGGATAATGGAAAATGTCGCTATCCTTGCGCGAGTTCCATCCGCGCTGCGACGAGCTATCCTTGCGCGAGTTCCATCCGCGCTGCGACGAAGTGCCGCGCAAAGCGCGGAATTTAATGCGGTGCTTCGCACCGTTCCTTAATTCTCAATTCTCCATTTTCAATTCTCAATTATTATTTCGCTTCGCTGATGGCTTTCTTCAAATCGAGCGTCCCCGTATAAACCGCCTTGCCCGCGATAGCACCGTCGATGCCGAGCTTTTTCAGGCCGGCGATATCCTCGAGGGTGGACACGCCGCCGGACGCGATGATCTCACAGGAGACCGAGGCGCGCAGCGCCGCCAGCTGGTCAAAGTTCGGACCTGCGAGCATGCCGTCCTTGTCAATGTCGGTGAAGATGATGTGGCGCACGCCGATGGACTCCATGCGCTCCGCGAACGCGATGTAGTTCTCGCCGCTGTCGCCCAGCCAGCCGTCCGTGCGGACGGTCTCGCTCTTGGCGTCGATGCCGACAACGATCTTGTCGCCGTACTTTTTTACAGCCTCGGCTACGAATTCCGGGTCGCGGACAGCCGCCGAGCCGATGATAACGCGCGAAACGCCCAGTGCAAGCACGGTCTCCACATCCTGCATGGAGCGAATGCCGCCGCCAAGCTCCACGGTCGCGCCGGTCTCGCGGATGACCTGCTCCACCACGCCGTAGTTCGCGTGCGAGCCGTCCTTCGCGGCGTCAAGGTCCACCATGTGTACAAGGTCTGCACCGGCATCGAGGAACCGCTGTGCGGTCTCGACCGGGTTTTCTGCTACTTTATGTGCAGTGCCGTAGTCGCCTTTCTGCAGGCGCACGCACTGACCGTCTTTCAAATCAATCGCGGGGATAACTCTCATTTTCCCACCTCCGTCAGTTTTGCAAAGTTGCGAAGCATCATAAGTCCCACTTCACCGCTCTTTTCCGGGTGAAACTGGCACCCGAACAGGTTTCCTCGTGCCACCATGGCAGGCACGCGCGTGCCGTAATCCGTCACGGCGGCAAGGTCGTTTTCGTCCGCCGGATGCGCCATGAAGCTGTGCACGAAATACACATAGCTGCCGTTTTCCAGACCCTCGGTCATGGCATTCGGACGCAGAATGTCCAGCGCGTTCCAGCCGATCTGCGGCAGCTTGAGACTCGTCTCAATGCGCTCAATGCGTCCCGGCAGCAGACCCAGACCCCTGCACGGACGCACCTCGTCCGATTCCTCGAACAGCATCTGCATGCCGAGGCAGATACCGAGGAACGGCTTTTCCTTTGCAGCCTTCAGCACCGCCTCCGTCAAACCGGAGTCGGTCAAAGCCGCCATCGCATCCGGAAACGCGCCGACACCGGGCAGGATAACGCCCGCCGCGTTCTCGATCACGTCCGCCGAAGCCGCGATTTTATTCTCATAACCCAGGTAATCGAGCGTGTTGTGTACGCTCATCAGATTGCCTGCGCCATAATCTACGATTGCAATATAACTCATCGCTAATCCTTTCAAAAATTGAGAATTGAAAATGGAAAATTGAAAATTGCGGTATCGCGCAATGCGCGATTATTGAATTACCGCGCTTTGCGCGGACTCATTCATTCTCCATTCTCCATTTTCCATTCTCCATTACAGCAAACCGTTAGAGAACGCCCTTCGCGCTAAGAACCCCGCCGCCGGTAACCGCAACGGCCTGCTTGAGCGCGCGTGCAAGCGCCTTGAACAGCGCCTCTGTGATATGGTGCGCGTTCTCGCCGTACTCGGCCTTGAGGTGCAGCGTCAGTCCGGCGTGTACCGCCAGCGCACGCATGAACTCGACCGTCAGGCAGGTGTCGTACTGACCGCACATCGGCTGCGGCATGGGTGCGTCGAACACGAGGTACGGGCGGCCGGAGATATCCAGCGCGCAGAAACCGAGCGCCTCGTCCATCGGCACGAACGCCTGTCCGAAACGCGCGATACCCGCCTTGTCACCGACGCACTGCGCCAGTGCCTGACCGAGCGCGATGCCGCAGTCCTCGACCGAATGGTGACCGTCCACCTCGAGGTCGCCCTTGCAGGTGAGCGTGAGACCGAAGCCGGAATGCACGGCAAAGCTGTTCAGCATATGGTCGAAAAAGCCGATGCCGGTGTCGATCTTGCGTTCGCCGCCCTCGAGCGTCAGCTTGAGCGAAATGTCGGTTTCCTTGGTCTTTCGTTTGATTTCAGCGGTTCTCATTGTCGTTTTCCTCCGCAAAGCGCACCGCGATGGAGTTTGCGTGCGCGTCCAGATGCTCGCTCTGCGCGAGCGCGATAATATCCTGTGCATAGCTTTCGAGCGCGTCCCGCGTGTACTCGATAACGCTGGTTTTCTTCAAAAACGTGTCGGTGGACAGCGGCGAGAAGAATCTTGCCGTGCCCGAGGTCGGCAGAACGTGGCACGGGCCTGCCATGTAGTCACCGAGCGGTTCGGGCGCGTACTGCCCGAGGAAGATCGCGCCTGCGTTGTGCAGGTACGGCAGCAGCTCACGCGGAGCGGCGGTTACGACCTCCAGATGCTCGGGAGCGACCACATCAGCCATTCTGCAGGCGTCCTTCAGGTCGTCAAACACGATGGCGCAGCCGTAGTTCGCCACGCTCTCCTTGATGATGTCCCAGCGCGGGAGCTGCTTTGCCTGCCGCTCCATCTCGCACGAAATGGCCTGTGCCTGTGCCATGGAATCGGTCAGCAGGACGGCGGAAGCCAGCTTGTCGTGCTCGGCCTGACTGAGCAGGTCGGCGGCAACGTAGGTCGGGTTGGCGGTGTGATCGGCAATGACCAGCACCTCGGACGGACCGGCGATCATGTCGATATCGACCGTGCCGAACGCCAGCTTCTTGGCTGCCGCAACAAAGGCGTTGCCCGGACCAACGATCTTGTCCACCTGCGGGATAAAGCCCGCGCCGTAGGTCAGCGCGGCAATCGCCTGCGTGCCGCCGATGGCAATAACGGTATCTACACCGGCGATCTTCGCCGCCGCCAGCACTTCGTTGGACATGTTTTCGGTCGGCGGCGTGACCATGATCAGCTCGCCGACACCGGCAACCTTGGCCGGAATGGCGTTCATCAGCACACTTGACGGATACGCTGCTGTGCCGCCCGGCACATAAATGCCGACACGCGAAAGTCCGCGCACGGTCTGACCGAGTGTTTCGCCCCCCGAGCGGTTCCACTCCCACGTTTTGACGAGCATCTGCTCGTGGTAGTCGCGGATGTTCGCCGCCGCCTTTTCCAGCGCCGCGATCAGCTTCGGGTCGCAGGCGTTGTACGCATCGTCAAGCACCTTCGGCTCGACAATGTACGGCGCCTTGCCGTCAAACCGCTCGGCGTACTCCACGACCGCATCCCAGCCGCGCTGCTGTACGTCCGCCATCACACCGCGGACAATCTGCTCAATATCGCCGCGCGCACCAGCCGCACGGGCCTTCATTTCGCGGATAACGGCTTGCTCTGCCGTGCCGTCCGCCTTTACTATATTTAGAAACATCTGCTGCCTCTCTTCCCTGTATGAATGGAAAATGGAAAATTGATAATTGAGAATTGTGGTATCGCGCTTTGCGCGATGATTTAATAACGGCGCTATGCGCCACACATTCATTTTCCATTCTCCATCATCAATTCTCAATTATTCAAACCGTTTTCCAGTTCTGCAATAACCTTCTGAATCGCTGCCTTCTTCATCTTGGCGCTTGCGAGATTGACGATAACTCTTGCCGAGATGGGCGCTACATTCTCAACGACCTCGAGGCCGTTCTCCTTGAGCGTCGTTCCGGTCTCCACGATATCCACAATGCCGTCCGCCAGCTCGAGCAGCGGCGCCAGCTCGACCGAGCCTTCGATCTTGATGGTCTCAACGTCCATATTCTTCTTATTGAAAAAGGCCTTGGTGACCGCCGGATACTTGGTAGCGATAACCGGGGTCTTATAGCCGCCGTACACGTCCTTGCCCTTTTTGGTAGCAAGGGCGAAGCGGCATTTGCCGAAGCCGAGGTCTACCATTTCGTAGAAGCTGCCGCCCTTTTCCATGATGGTATCCTTGCCGACCACGCCCATGTCGCACACGCCGTGCTCAACGTAGGTGATTACGTCCGCGGCCTTGCTGAGCACGATCTCCACGCCGCTGTCCGGCAGGGTGAAGATGAGCTTGCGCGTTCCGGCCTCCAGCTCGGAGATATCGTAGCCTGCGGCCTTGAGCAGCGCGAGCGTTTTCTTCTCCAGACGGCCCTTGGTCAGTGCGATACGCACGGTATCCCGGCGGGTTGCGACCTCGGGACGGCTCGCGCCTGCAAGGCTCTCCGCGACGCTCTCCACGTCAATGCCGAAGCCGCCCGCGGGCATATCCTTGCCGAACTTGGCGCACAGCGCGTTGTAACGGCCGCCCGAGAGGATGGCCGCGCCTGCGCCGCCGATGTAGCCGCGGAACATGATGCCGGTGTAGTAATCCATCTCGTGGACAAGGCCGAGGTCGATCATGATGCGATCGCCGTAGCCTGCCTCATCCAGTGCCTGATACAGTCGGCGCAGATAAGCGGTCGCGCCGAGCACGCGCACGTTGCCGGTGAGCGACTCGACCTCGTCGAGCACCTCGATGCCGCCGAACAGATTCGGCATAGCGCTGAGCGCCTTTGCGGCGGGCTTGCCCTTAAACGGCTCAAGTGCGTCACCGAGCGCGGCAAACGACTTGTTTTCGATCAGGCGGCGGATGCCCTCGGCGGACTGTGCATCCGCGCCAAGCTCATCCATCAGCGCCTTGTAGATCTCAGCGTGACCAAGCTCTACGCGGAAGTTGTCCGCGCCGGTCTTGCTGAGTGCGGCAAACGCAGCCGTGAGAATGTCCTTGTCGGCCTCCAGACCGTCCGCGCCGATAAATTCCGCGCCGACCTGCAGGAACTCGCCCTTGTGGCCGTGGTCGCCGGACACCGAACGGAACACCTTCTGGCTGTAATACAGGCGGACCGGCAGCGCCGCGTCATCCAGTCGGGTGGCTGCAATACGCGCGATCGGCGTGGTGTTATCCGGACGCGCCACGCAAATGCGGCCGGACTTGTCGATGATCTTCAGCATCTGATCCTGATCCAGCTCGGGGTTTGCCTGTGCAAATACATCAAAATACTCAACCGCCGGGGTGATGATCTCGCTGTATCCGCGCTCCTCCAGCGCGTCGCGCACAGCATTTTCCGTCTGCCGCAGCGCACGGCACGAGGAAAATAACAGGTCTCGGGTACCCTCCGGGGTGGAAATACGAAAACGGTTCATGGCTCCGCTGCTCCTTTATCGCTTTATCATGATGAAATCATACCATAGTTCCCTATATACTGTCAAGACCCTTTTTAGAGAGCGGAGCCTACACAGTGGGCAGCCTTTTCCGCTTCGAACTCCCGTTTTCGAGTGAAAAAAGAGTGAAGAGCGGAGATGAAGCAGAGGCGGCTTTTTTCTCTCCGCCCTCCCGCTTCCTCCCATCTCTTCACTCTCAACTCCTCACTCTACTCTCTTTTTATAGTTCTCCACAATCGGTACCAGCTTTTCCAGAAAGCTCTCCTCGCCGAGGGTGTTGAGCTTGAAGAACACGGCCTGACTGCCGCCCGAAGTGATGGCGGAGAAAAACAGGTCGCGGTCGTTGCCGACCAGAGTGACATTCATGCTGACGCGGTTGCCGCCCATGTAGCTGTAACGCTCGAACACGCGCACCGCGCAGCGGACCGTGCCGTTTGTCCAATCCGAGCCGTTCTCGTAGGACGCAGACATGCTGCCGTTCAGCACGCCGTCCGTTACAAGCTCCAGCAGCTCGTCAAAATTTCCCGTCAGATGCTTTTCGTACTTTGCCATAATCGTCACACCTTTCTAAAAGAGGGTCATCTGCGTTGTTTTCGGCATGGAGCCAAGCGCGCCGATCTGCTCGAGCAGCTCGACGACCGCCTTGGACGCCTTCGGGCACCGGACGATCAGTTCTTCCGCCGAGAGGAACTTACCGTTTTTTCTCTCCTCCACGATGCTGAGCGCCGCCTGCTCACCGATGCCCGGCATGGATGTAAACGGCGGAATCAGTCCGGTTTCCGTCACGAGAAAGCGCGTTGCGTCCGATTTGTAAACATCCATCGGCTCAAACGTAAATCCGCGCCGGTAAAACTCGTGGCAGACCTCCAAAGTCGTCATCATATCCTTTTCCGCCGCGGAGATGGTCTTATCGCGCTCCTTGCCTCGCAGCTCGGTCATCTTGTCCAGACAAACCTTATCGCCCTTGATCATACAGGACGCATCAAAGCCTTTCGCGCGGATAGAAAAGTACGCCGAATAGAACGCGAGCGGGCGGTGCACCTTGAACCACGCAATACGGAACGCCATCATGACATACGCGACCGCGTGCGCCTTCGGGAACATATACTTGATCTTCTTGCACGAGTCGATGTACCACTCGGGCACATGCTGCTCGTTCATGGCGGCTTCCATTTCCTCGGTCAGTCCCTTGCCCTTTCGGACGGACTCCATCGTCTTGAACGACAGCTTGGGCTTGACGCCCTGCAGGATCAGGTAGTTCATAATATCGTCTCGGCAGCAGATACAGCCGGACAGCGGAATGCCCTTGCGGACCAGCTCTGCGGCATTGCCGAGCCAAACGTCCGTGCCGTGCGACAGACCGGAAATCGAAACCAGCTCCGCGAACGTGGACGGGTGCGTCTCCTTGACCATGCCGCGCACGAACTTGGTGCCGAACTCAGGAACCGCCACACAGCCGAGGTCACCGAGGATCGGGTCGGTATCCGGGTTTTCGCCCTTGTACTTAAGCGCCTTGCACGAGTGGAACAGGCTCATGGTCTCCGGGTCGTCAAGCGGAATCTCCTGCGCGTTCACGCCGGTGAGGTTCTCCAGATGCTTGATGATGGTCGGATCATCGTGTCCCAGCTCGTCGAGCTTCAAGAGGTTCGCGTCAATGGAGTGATACTCGAAATGGGTGGTGATGATGTCGGAATCCGGGTCGTCTGCCGGATGCTGAATCGGACAGACGTCGTAAATCTCAATCTCCTTGGGCACAACGACAACGCCGCCCGGGTGCTGACCCGAGGTGCGGCGCACGCCCGTGCAGCCCGCCGCCAGGCGGTTTTCCTCCGCACGGGAGCACTCGATGCCGCGCTCCTCCATGTACTTTTTGACGTAGCCGAACGCGGTTTTTTCAGCAACCGTGCCGATGGTGCCCGCTCGGAACACATGGTCATGTCCGAAGATCTCGCCGGTGTACCAGTGGATGCGCGACTGATACTCGCCCGCAAAGTTCAGGTCGATATCCGGCACCTTGTCGCCCTCGAAGCCGAGGAAGGTCTCGAACGGAATGTTGAAGCCCTGTTTGGTGAGCGGCTTGCCGCATTTCGGGCAGATCTTATCGGGCAGATCGACACCGCACGAGTATTCCTCGTGCCACTCGAGATATTTGTCATCCGGGCACAGATAGTGCGGGGCGAGCGAATTTACCTCGGTGATATCCGACATGAACGCCGCGAGCGACGAGCCGACCGAACCACGCGAGCCGACCAGATAGCCATCCGCAAGGGACTTGGTAACCAGCTTCTGCGCGATGATGTACATAACCGCGTAGCCGTTGCCGATGATGGAGCCAAGCTCACGGTCAAGCCGCGCCTGCACCGGCTCGGGCAGCGGATCGCCGTAGATACGCTTGGCCTTTTCGTAGCACATGTTGCGCAGATCGTCCTCGCAGCCGTCGATGTGCGGCGGGTAGTTCTCGCGCGGCACCGGCCGGATAACATCGCACATATCGGCGATCATGTTGGTGTTCTTCACGACCACCTCATACGCCCGGTCCTCCCCGAGATAGGAAAATTCCTTCAGCATTTCATCCGTGCTCTTAAAGTACAGCGGCGCCTGATTGTCCGCATCAGAGAAGCCCTGACCCGCCATCAGGATACGGCGGAACGCCTCATCCTCGGGTTCGAGGAAGTGTACGTCACCGGTGGCGCAGCACGGTTTTCCCAATTCATCCGCCAGGCGGAGAATATCGCGGTTCCAGTCGCGCAGCTGCTCCTCGTCCTTCGCCATGCCCTTTGCGATCATGAAGTTGTTGTTGCCGATCGGCTGAATCTCCAGATAGTCGTAGAACGACGCCAGCCGCTTGATCTCCTCCCACGGCTCGCCCTTGGTCAATGCGCGGAATACCTCGCCCGCCTCACACGCCGAGCCGAAAATCAGTCCCTCACGGTGACGGATGAGTTCGCTGCGCGGCATAATGGGGCGCTTATTGTAATATTCCAGAAAGCTCTTGGAAATCAGCTGATACAGGTTGCGCAGTCCCGCCTGGTTCTTCACCAGAATGATAAAGTGATAGCGCGGCAGGTTTTTCAGCTTGTTCTTGCGGTCGGTCGTCGCCGCCAGCACCGGATTGATATCCGCAGTCGTAACCGCGTGCATCTCCTCCCTGAGCCTTTTCAGCAGCTTGACGTAAATGCGACCGAGCACGGCGGCATCCTCGCTCGCGCGGTGGTGCTCGAACGGGCCGACCTGCAGCTCCTTCGCCAGAATGTTCAGCTTAAACTTGTGCATGTGCGGCAGCATCAGGCGGCTCATCTCGAGGGTATCAATGCTTGTAAACTCCCGCTCGATACCCAGTCTCTGGCAGGCCGTCCGCAGGAAGCCCATATCGAAGCCTGCGTTGTGCGCCACGAGCGGGTACTGTCCCTCGCCTGCCCATGCGAGGAATTCCGGCACGGCTTTGTCGAGGTCGGGCGCGTCCGCTACCGTCTCGTCCGAAATACCGGTCAGCTCGGTGATTTCCGCCGGAATCGGCTTGTGCGGGTTGACATAGGTCTGGAAGGAATCGCGAATCTCGCCCTCCACAACGCGCACAGCAGCAATCTCGGTAATTTCCTCGCTCGCCGGATTGAGTCCGGTGGTCTCAAGGTCGAACACGATGAACGTGCCGTCGAGCGGCTCGGCGCTCCTGCCGCGCACGACCGAAATGCTGTTCTCGTCATTGATGTAGTACGCCTCGATGCCATAAATAATCTTCATGTCACCGATGGTGTCCTTCTGCTTGCCCTCCTGCGCGTGCAGCGCTTCGGGGAACGCCTGCGCCACACCGTGGTCGGTGATCGCCATCGCGCGGTGTCCCCACTTGGCGGCGCGGCACAGCAGAGACGCGGTGCTGCTCATGCCGTCCATCGCGCTCATGTTGGTGTGCAGATGCAGCTCCACGCGCTTCATGCCCTCGTAGGTGTCGCGTCGCTCCGGCTTTTTCGCCTTGACGATGCCGGTCGGCTCCAGCACCATCTCCTTGGCAAAGGTGTCGTACACCATCTTGCCCTGCACGGTGCAGTACAGACCCTTCTTGATTTTAGATGCCGTATCGCCCGCCTTGTCCGCCGCAAGGAACTTGGAAACGCGCACGGAATTGGTGCGGTCGGTCATGTCAAACGCAATCTTGACGTAATCCTTGCCGGTTTTCTTGCTGTGGATGTCCTTGTTGTCGGTGAAGAACACCTCGCCCTGAATCGTCACCATATCATAGGCGGCAATCGCCTCGTTGACCGAAACAATGGGGTCCTGAATCAGCTTGCCGAAGATGAGGTCGTCCTCGCGCACCTTCTCGGCGCGCGGGCGCTGATAGCCGGTGTGCTGCTGCGGCGCCGGACGCGGCTTTTTCGGCTTGGGCGTTTCCGCTGCGGCTGCCGCTGCTTGCTCCACAGCCTTGTGCAGAATTTCCTCGCGGCTCTCCTCCTGCTCGGGTGCGGGTGCAAAATCCTGTGCGTCCGCGCGTACTGCGTGTACCGGACAGCTTCTCCCCAGCTCCCGCTGAATACGCGCCTCCAGATGCCGCAGTGCGTTTGCGAAATGCTTTTCGCTCACCTCGTCCATCGGTATCTGGAGCGCACCGTCCGCGAACGCCCACTTGCGGTGGTCGAGCAGCCCCTTGGCCGACGGCATGCGGTACGCCATGTCGTCATACAGCGACTTGATGTACGCGTTCGACAGCTCACCCGGCATGTTGTAGCGCGGCTCGATCATCACGCGGTCAAGGCCGTAGGTGTCCGCGATCTGCTTTTCCGCCCTGGCGATCACCTTGCGGCTGACAACCTCGTGCAGTCCAAGCTCGACCACCATCACCGTGTTATTATCCCCAAATGCCAGAGAACGCACCTCGCCTGCGGCAAGGTGCTTCTCCTCTTTTACACATTTGCAGTTTTGAAAAATATCAATCAGCTTTCCAGCCACGATTATTCTCCTTCGTACTGTGCGATTTCATCCATCAACGCGTCCACGAGCTGCTCCTGCGGCACCTTTTTGATGATCTCGCCGCGGCGGAAGATCAGGCCCACGCCGTCGCCGCCCGCAATGCCGAGATCGGCTTCACGCGCCTCGCCGGGACCGTTTACCACGCAGCCCATAACGGCTACCTTCATCTTCTTGCCGCGAATGCTCTGGCAGCGCTGCTCGACCTCTTTGGCAATGTCGATAAGGTTGATGCGCGTGCGGCCGCAGGTCGGGCAGGAAACCACGTTGATGCCCTCTTCCGCTCTGCCGACAGCCTTGAGAATCGCCTTTGCCGCGTAGACCTCCTTGACCGGATCATCGGTCAGGCTCACACGGATGGTGTCGCCCACGCCGAGCGCCAGCAGACCGCCGATGCCGGCAGCCGACTTGATCGTGCCCATGTACTCGGTTCCCGCCTCGGTAACGCCGAGGTGCAGCGGATAGTCGGTCTTTTCGCTCGCCAGCAGGTACGCCTGCATGGTGTTCGGCACCGAGGACGATTTGATGGAAATGCAGATGTCGTTAAAATCGCAGTCGTTCAGCAGACCGACATGGTACAGCGCACTTTCCACCATGGCCTCAGGTGTCGGGCCGCCGAATTTCTCGAGGATGTGCTTCTCCACCGAGCCGGAGTTTACGCCGATGCGAATCGGCAGATGGCGTGCCTTTGCCGCCTTCACGACCGCCTGTACGCGGTCCGCGCCGCCGATGTTGCCCGGATTCAAGCGAATCTTGTCCACGCCGGACTCGATCGCCGCCAGCGCGAGACGGTAGTCAAAGTGGATGTCCGCCACCACCGGCAGCGGCGAGTTCGCGCAGATTTCGCGCAGCGCCTCCGCCGCCTGCATATCCGGCACGGCACAGCGAACAATGTCGCAGCCCGCGTCCGCCAGTGCGCGAATCTGCGCCAGAGTAGCCTTCGCGTCGCGCGTATCCGTGTTGGTCATGGACTGCACCGCGATGGGCGCGCCGCCGCCAACCAATACGTCACGAATCTTTATCTGTTTGGTCTTTTTCATACCTCTACCTCTCTCACTAATTGAAAATGGAGAATGGAAAATGGAAAATGAATGTGCGGCGCACAGCGCCGTTATTTAATTTCGCCCTTCGGGCGGCTCCACAATTCTCAATTCTCAATTTTCCATTCTCAATTACTGCGCATAAAAATGCGCAGTACGTCCTGCCCAGTCACATACACCATCAGCATAAGCAGCAGCATGAGTCCTGCCGCGTGCACATAGCCCTCATACCTGGGCGGCACGGGCTTGCGGCGGATGCCCTCGATAATGAGGAACACGAGCCGACCGCCGTCCAGTGCAGGCAGCGGCAGCAGATTCATCACGCCGAGGTTGATCGAGATAAATGCCACAAGCTGGAAGAACGAGATCATGCTGTACTTGGCGGTATCCGCCATAACCTCGGCCATGCCGACCGGACCGGCAAGCTGATCCACGCCGACCTGTCCGCTGACGAGCATGCCCATGCTCGACCAGACGAGCCGCGCGTAGTTGACGGCGGTGCGCACGCTCATGCGGAGGTGCATGCCAAGGCTGTCGGGCAGCTCCGCAAAGGTGATGCCGATGCGCTTGTTGCTGTTCGCATCGGTGACTGTCGCCTCCAGCTTGACGGACGGCAGCGTTACCTTTTCACCCTCTCGGCGCACGGTGACTTCGTGCGTTGCCGAGCCGCTGCGGCTGAGCGCGGTCTCAAAGTCGCTGCGCACAAGGATGTGGTAGCCGTCGATCTTGAGAATCTCGTCGCCCGCCTGCAGGTCACCCGCTGCGGTGCTGGCCGGATCAACCGAATCGATCGTCGAGACGATATAGCCGCCGTTCGGGCCGTTCGGCTGCATGACCGCCAGCACGATGAGGAATCCCACGAGGAAATTCATCAGCGCACCCGCACACACGATGAGCATGCGGCGCGGCAGCTTCGCCTTGCCGAAGGCGTGCTCGTTTTCACTTTCACCGTCCTCGCCCTCCATGACGCACGCGCCGCCGAACGGCAGCAGCTTCAGGCAGTACAGCGTGCCTTTATACTCGTGCTTGAGGAGAGTCGGGCCCATGCCGATCCAGAATTCGTTGACCTGCACACCGCCGCGTTTTGCGGTGATGAAATGTCCGAACTCATGCACGATGACCAGCACGCCGAAGGCGAGGATTGCCAGAATGATTTGCAGCAAAGCGTAGCTCCTTTCGGTCAGCCGAGCACGATCTCGCGCGCGGCTTTGTCCGCCGCCAGAACGTCGTCCAGCGTGATGTCCTTCTTGTACGGAATGGTATCGAGTGCGTATGCAACGCGCTCTGCGATGTCGGTAAAACCGATCTTATCGTTCAAAAACAGACCGACTGCGGCCTCATTTGCACCGTTGAGCACAGCGCCGCGGTCGCCCTTGAGGGAGGCGGCGTGCTTTGCCAGATTCAGCGCCGGAAACGCCTCATAGTCGGGTGCATAGAACGTCAGCTTTGCGACCTCCGCGAGCGACATGCGCGGTACCTTGCACGGCACACGCTGCGGCCATGTCAGCGCCAGCTGAATCGGCAGGCGCATATCCGGCAGACCAAGCTGCGCGATTACCGCTCCGTCCGCAAACTCCACCGCCGAGTGCACGATGCTCTCGCGGTGGACGACAATTTCGATGTCCTCCGGCGGCAGATCATACAGCCACATGGCTTCGATCAGCTCCAGACCCTTGTTCATCATGGTCGCGGAGTCGATCGTGATCTTTGCACCCATGCTCCAGTTCGGGTGTGCAAGTGCCTGCTCGCGCGTCATGCCGCGCATTTCCTCGATTTTTTTGCCGAAGAACGGACCACCGGACGCCGTTAAGATGATTTTATTTAAGTCGCACTTTTTGTACATACCCTGCAAACACTGGAAAATAGCAGAATGCTCACTGTCTACTGGAAGCAGGCGCACCCCGTACTGCTTGGTCATTGGAACAATCAGATGACCGGCAGTAACAAGTGTTTCCTTATTTGCAAGTGCGATATCTTTGCCTGCCTTAATAGCTGCTATAGTCGCACGTATTCCAATCATTCCGACAACTGCAGTAACAACGATCTGTGTTTCCGGGAATGCAGCTGCCTCAATAAGACCATCCATTCCGCTTACAATCGTTACATCAAGGTCGGCAACAGCCTGTTTTAATAGTTTTGCCGCATCTTCTTTATAAACACATACAAGCTTTGGATGAAATTCGCGAATCTGCTTTTCAAGCAGTTCAACATTACTTCCGGCGGCTAACACAGTTGCTTCCATATCTGGCTGGCTACGAATAACCTCTAAGCTTTGTGTTCCAATAGAACCTGTAGATCCTAAAATGGCAATTTTTTTCATTATAAAAACCTGCCTTTCTTCGTTAATTATTCTTCGCTTACGCAATACGCTGAAGTAGCGTTACGAGAATGTAGATTAACGGTGCT
>OLOU01001684.1_pt1 | contig 14502 bp, 8 predicted proteins | sample 1672101 | NCBI WGS metagenome assembly OLOU01 (sample SAMEA3136645, study PRJEB25190) | human gut metagenome | biome: human gut; feature: human-associated habitat; material: faeces | place: Austria | collected 2013
GAACATTCAACCCGTAGTGATAGAGTCACAAATATAGGATGGCTTCTCTCGTTGGGAGCGTCTCCCCTGCCTGCGGCAACCCAGAGCTTAATAAGAAATTACCGTAGTATTCGCTGGCATATATTTCCAGATATAATATGCATCGGAGTCCATCAGACGCACACATCCATTAGATGCTGGTTTACCAATTGTAGCATCTGCATACACCGTGCTTGCAATTGGAAATTTATGATGATTCTGGCTGCTGCCGGATGGGTAACGGTGTACTCTGGTGTGGAAAGAGTTTCTTCCACAATAATGAGTTATGTATTCTTCATAAGTATTAACATAATACCAGCCATTTTCCTTCTGACCAATGCGGAAAGTTCCATGGGGAGAACGGGTATTATAGTTTCCGGAGGCGCAAGGGAACGATTTGATTAATTTCCAATTGTTCTTTCGACCCTGAAAAATGCTGACTTCCTGTGTATAATGACTGACCCAGATTAAATAGCTGGTTTTGCTGGAATACTTTTTAACATAAGCAAGTTTTTGAGCAGTAGAATATTTGGATGTTGTGTAGTTGCATTTGAAAGCGCGAAGACTTCCTGTAGTGAGGTAGTAGGTCTTTCCTTTATAGAGAATCTCGCTTCTCTTATATTTGGTATTACGTCCGATTAAATCAACGGTTACACCGCTGCTTAATGTTTTAACAACTTTTTTAGAAGTCCAGGAACGGTAAAGAGAAACTCTCTTGGTTGTCTTGCAGAAGTAAGTCATCGTTCTTATTGTTTTTAATGGTGAAAGTAAAGTGTTAGGGGTACAGCTTACAGTAGCTCCTGTTGAAGAAGTATAATTCTTTCCATTAATCGTTGTGTAAGGTTTTACCATAAAAGTAATACTTGAAGCGCCGCTTGCAATGGAAGTCTGATAAGTGGAGCGGGTGGTGTTTGCTAAAAGAGTGTAACTGCTGCCTTTTTTTATATATACACTGTAACCGCTTGCGTTATAAAGTGTGTTCCATTTTAAGTTGAGACGGCTATTGCTTGCGTAGACAGATAATCCAGTTACATTCTGTGAAATGGTTACGGGAATCGTAGCAGAGAGCTTTCTGGAAACCGTTTTTGCGTTAGGAGCGAATGCTTTTACAGTAAATGTGTAGGTCTGGCCTTCATTTAACTGATTAAATGTATAAGTTCCGGCTTTTTTAAACTTAACAGAACGTCCATCGGAACAAAAGAGTTTATATTTATTAGCTCCAGTGACGGCTTTCCATGTGATTTGTGCACTTTTATATCCTGGTGTAACAGTAAAATAAGGTGCTTTCAGTGAGACGGCTTCGGTTGAACTGGTTGTGCTCTGGCTTTTGACCGTTGTCTGACTTGCATTCAGAGAAACTGCCGGATAAGTGCAAAGCCCGAAGAATAAAAGGGCTGAAGCGACAGAAAGACAGAGTTTATTTGTTATTTTCATGAAAAATCTCCTCTCTCATAGTATTAATGGTCATTGATAATTTACTATCTGACTAATATAACAAATCCTGCTACCAGAAGTCAAGGAGATGGATTTACTATTTAATTCAAACAAAAGCTAGCCAAAGCCCTTTGTTTCCATCCCCGAATCTCTCCAACCACTATTTTAATTCAACTAAAAACAGCCAAAGACAGCCCCGGAAGAGAAACGCTATCCTATATTTGTGGCCTTAGAGCAAGGATTGAATGGGAGCCAGTAAGCGAACATTCAACCCGCAGTGATAGAGTCACAAATATAGGATAGCGTTTCTCTTCCGGGGCGTCTGTCTCTTAACGAATTAAACTAGCCAAAAATTCTGGGAGAATACTTTCTGGTACTTCCATTTCTCCCTGTCCTTTAAATAAGGAAATATGTGGTTTGTTCTGACCGTGGAAGTCTGTTCCGCCTGTTTTAAGAAGACCCCACTGTTTGGCAAGACCAGCAACATATTCCTGTTCAACAGGAGTGTAAGTGTTATAGTAAGCTTCAATTCCAACAAGGCCGGCTTCTTTTAATTCGCGGACCAGAGTTTCTTTTTTGGCGGAATCTAACTTTTTATAGAACATAAGGTGTGCAAGAACAGGGACACCGCCACTGTTTTTGATTAGTTCGATTGCTTCCTGCGGAGTAGGCATGATACGTTCCACATAGCAGCATCTTCCCTCTGCAAGATATTTATCAAATGCTTCTTGAACAGAAGAAACATATTTCTTTTTCATAAGAAGCTTTGCGATATGTGGACGGGCGATTGTTTCGCCTGGCTTATCTGGTTTGATTTCGTCCATGGAAATCTTAAAGCCCTGTTCCTGAAGTTTCTCAATAATTTTTGCATTACGTCCGTCACGGCTTTCACGACAAACGGCAAGGCGTTCTAAGAGAGCCTTATTTTTTGTGTCGATGTTATAGCCAAGAACATGAATTTCTACTCCGTGATAGTCTGTAGAAATCTCTACACCAGAGATGGCAGTAAGTCGTTCTTTATGTTTGGCAGCAGCTTTCTGAAATTCTTCTGTGCCAGCAACTGTATCGTGATCGGTAAGAGCAATTACAACAGGATTTTTATCACCAGCAAGTTTTAGGGCATCATTTATAATTTCTGTTGGGGAAAATGTACCATCAGAAGCAGTAGAATGAATATGTAAATCAATATAAGTTTTCAAAATGTACTCCTTTCATGCAATAATCAATCAAGTATCTATAATATTCTATATCTAGTATCGCAGAATTAGTTAAAAAAATCAATGTATATGACAATTATTTATATGAATTGAAAGAAAGTGATGGAAAATGTGTAATAATGCAATACTTGTTTGTAATAATTGCATAAAGGTGTTAGAATATCTTTATTGAAAATGAGAAGCTAAACAGGCAGACAGAACATGTAACGGAGGTTAATCTATAATGGAAGATATGATGAAAGCGTTGTTGGATGTGGTGAGAGCACAGCACACTGCAACAGAAGGAAGCGAAGAAAGACCATTTGATATTAATGATATTATTGATATGGCGCTGAATATTACCGGGAGACCAGAAGAACCAGAGGAACAGCAGGAACTTTCTGATACGATTCAGAAGCTGGCAGAATCTCTGGCACCAGATATTTTCCCACCGAAGACATTTGAGGAGATGGATGATTCCGAGCAGGCAGCTTCTGCAGTGAATATGATAGAGGAACGGTTAAGAAATGGTGGCAGAAGAAGAGAGATAGCAGCCCCACAGTCACAACAGGAAATGACTCCACAGCAGAATAGTTCACAGATGCAGAGTGAGTCACATGAGGAGAATCCTTTTGCACAGGTAATGGAGAATGAAAATGCGAATATTCAGCAACAGTCAGAAACTGCAGATGGATATGGAAATATGGCATCCACAGACAGTGGTGCGTCCGAAGATTATGGTAATGGCAGTTCTTACGATATGTTTGGACAAGACGATGTAAATCATCAGGAAGCGGCGAATCTTAATGATTTGATCTATAATAATTTTATGCAGATGATGGGATTAAATGATCCTAAGGTAGAATATCCATTTGACCGTTCTCAGATTCGATATGGAAGGGAAAAGACAGCGACGGAAATGCTTGCAGAAGATGAGGCCAACAAGGCAGAAGAGAGAGCATTAGAAGAGCAGAGAAGAAGGCCAGTTTCAGCCTGGGAACTTGCACAGTCAGCTGTGGATAAGGATGAGGAAGCACATCAGAAAGAGGAATATGAACCTAAAGAGATGAAGATGCCAGAAACCAAATCAGCTTCTCAGTTAGCCGCAGAAGCAATCGCGAAGGCCAAAGAAGAGGATCAGATGAAGCTTGAGGCAGAAAAGAGAGCAGAACGTCTTATGGAAGAGGCAAGAAAGCGCGGAAAAGATCCGATGGAATTTGCACTTCATCAGCAGGAAATTTTAAATTATATGGAAAAGAACAGTGATGAACTCGTTTCTTTTGAAGATTATGAAGATTTATCACCAGAGGAAAAATTAGAGATAGAGAAAGAACTTTATCGGGAAAAACAGATTGAAGCGGGAGTGGCTCCAGAAGATATCAGTGATGAGTTACCAGATGAGATTCTGGAACAGGCTGGAATCACACCAGATCAGACAGCAGGAGAGCAGAATAGTCAGGAGTCTGCCGGACAGGGAGATGGAACAACAGCACAGCAAACCAGCCAATCACAGGGAATGCCGGCATTTTCAGATGATATGCTTCGTATGATTAGCCAGGAAGTAGTACAGGAAAATGCAGAGATGATTCTGGCTGAAGATGCCAATGCAGACTTAGGATTAATTAACGAGACGATTTTCGAAAACTTGAAAAATCTAATGAGTCAGACTGGCGGAGCTGTGACGCAGGAAGATATGGAATCTTTGATCGGAGAAGTTATTTCCAGAAATACATCTTCTGACTTAGAAGAAACACAAGAAACTTTGGCGCAGACGGAAACAGGTACTACAGCTGAAACGGCACCGATGGCATTTGAAGGAGAAAGTGCAGGCAGTGTTGTTGGAAGTGGAATGGCAGGAACGAGGGAACCAGCAGTGGAAAGTTCACAGTCAGAATCACAGAGCCAGCCAATGTCGGCGGTAGAACTTGCCAGGGCAGCACAGCAGGCAGCTAAGCCAGAGCCACAGGAAGCCAGAGAAACAAAGTCAGCAGTAGAACTTGCAAAAGAGGCACAAGAAAACGCAGTACAGAAGAAGGCTGAATCAATATCGGAGACAGAGGAAGAACTGAGCGAGGATGATTTAAACTTTGATGAATTAGATTTAGAAGAGGAGTCCGAAGAAAGTCAAAGTCCTTCCATTGAAGAATTAAAGGCACAGCTTAAGGCAGCGGAAGAAGCATTGGCAGCAGAACAGTTAAAAGCGGCACAGAAAGCCGGGAAAGCAGAGGAAGAGAAGAAATCAGAAGAAATTCCGAAAGTGGAAGAAGCAACAGAACAGCCGATGGAAGAGAGTGCATCAACAGCCGGGGAACAGACAGCAACAGAAGAAAGTTCTGAGATAACCCCTGCGCCAACAGCAGAAGAAGTACAAGAACAGCCTGAGTATTCTGAAGTTTCAGAAAAAGAAGCGGAAGAATTTGAATATGTTGATCCGGGCGAATTAGTTCTTGGAGACCACACACAGGCAGAGATAGATGAAGCTTTGGATAATCTGGCATCTCTTGGCCTGGAGGGTGAAGTCTATGAGCGTGCAAAAAGAATGCTCTTACTGGAACTTGCTGGTTCAGAAGTAGCACTTGATGCATGGCTTGAAGAACAGGAAAATGGCAAGAAGAAAAAGGCAGCGGTATCCGCGTTAGATACAGAAGAAGATGCTCTTGAAGATTTAGAAGATTTAGATGAAGATGACCTCGAGCGAGAATTAGAACTTGCTATGGATGAAGACTTTATTGAGGAAGATTTAGAAGAACCTGCAAATGAAGAAACTTTAGAAGAAAGCAGTCAGGACAAATCTGAAGAAACAGAAAAAGAGGCAGTTTCTGAGGAGAATTTAGAAGAAAACTCTGCAGAAAAAACGGAGGACGAATCTGATAAGACGGAAGGTGCCGAAGATGTATCAGAACAGCCAGAAAGTATTTTAAAAGAAGCTTCTGAGGAAGAAATAAGCAGTGAAGAGGAAAACTCTGAGGAAGAAGAGGGAGAGACCTCAGAGGCAGCTCAGGAAGAAGCAGCAAATAAGGAGTTCTCTGAGACAGAAGAAGAGGCAGCAAATAGAGAATACTCTGAGACAGAAGAGAAAGAGGCAGCAAATAGTGAGTGCTCTGAGACAGAGGAAAAAGAGATAGCAAATAAGGGAGTTTCTAAGAAAATAGAGAAAGAAGCAGAATACAAGGAAGCAGAATACATTTCTGAATCAGAAGACACAATTCAGGTAGAAAAAACAAGACCGGAAAAGGCAGAGAGGACATCTTCACAGACGAAGAAGCCTGCACACAGTGAGAGAACATCACATTCCAGAAAACACAAGAATATTGTAAAACGTAAGGAAAAAACAGCTCCAGAAAAAGAAGAAAGAGAATTTAGCGCAGTAGTTCTAACAGGAAAGAATGTCGAAGAAAAAGAATTCCAGGTAAGTGTCCGCAATCCATTTGTTCTCAAAAACTCTGCAAGCTTTATGGATAAATTTGAAGAGTATATTGTAGATACACAGGAAAACAGAAAGTTAAGCACAGGATTCAAACGTTTAGATGCAATGCTCCGCTATGGCCTTCATAAAGGAAGTTACTTTGTAGATGCTACACCTCAGTATTTAAAGAACGGATTTATGCAGCAGATAGCCGACCGGGCAGCAGAAAGCGGTGTAGATGTACTTTATATTTCAACAGAGCTTACCCGCTATGACCTTATGGTAGATACTATCTCTCGTCTCAGCTATGAAATGAATAAAAAAGATGAAGAAAAAGCAGTATCCTCTATGGCAATCATGACAGGAGAAAAAGGCGCAGATATTCGTTCTTTAAAAGATGAATTGAATTGGTACAGAGGACGAATCAGTGAACATCTTTTTGTACTTGATCAGGAAGCAGTGTCTGAATATGTAGAAAATATGGAAGATGCCTCCGCAGGAGATATATTAGCAGAACTTATTCGTTCCATCGTAACAGAGGGAGCACATAAGCCAGTGGTATTTATTGATAATATTGAAAATATACTCTCAGTAGAAGATTCTGAGGATATGAAACCGCTCATGGATGGAATCCGTAAACTTGCAAAAGAACTGGGAATTCCGATTATTATGTCCTACGGATATGCACCAGCAGAAAGTGAAAATGAGCTTGACCCAGATGAAATCGAATATCACAAATCATTAGGAAATATGTGTGATGTATATCTTGAACTCAAATATGCAGATATGATAACAGAGGATTATGAAGAATTAACAGAAGATGATATTCAGGAAATGGTAGAAAACGGTGAAATGCTTCTTATTAACGTACAACTTCATAAAAATAGAAGAACAATGAAAGCATCCTGTCAGATACAGGCAACACCGAAGTTTAATTATTACGAAGAATAGTGATTTGCCGTAAGCAAATAGACGAAACACCAAAGAGAAGATATCCTATATCTGTGACTTTAGTCGCGGCGGTTTGAATGCTCGCTTATGCGCTTGCATCCAAACCTTGCTCCGAGGCCACAGATATAGGGTATTATATGGCGCTATTCCGTAATCCCAATATAATCCGTTACAACCTTAATCTTCGCACTGATCTTCTGAAGCTCTTCTGTTGGTTTATAATCTTTCGTACCAAAGAGATATTCGTGTGCTTTTTTTACATTTGTCTGGGCTGTAATTGGAAAACCGTAATAGATGCCGTTATATCGTTCATCTTCAGATTTAAAAGGATAAGCCTGCGAATCTTCTATCTTACAACGTGCCATGGAAAGAGTCAGCTTTGTGAGAGCGTCATTAGAGAGGCTCGTTTTACACTGTGGAAGAACAGTACTGATTAACTTTCCAAGTTTTAGCGGCTGTTTTTTAGCTGTATTCATAATACCTTCAAGAACAAGTCGCTGATGGTTAGCTCTTGCGTGATCTCCGCCTTCCATGTAGCGGATACGAGAGTAGGCAACAGCCTGATTACCATCGAAGGTATAAGTTCCGGTTTTTTCAAACTTCGGAGAATTTCCACCATTAATATGATTCATATTACCAATATAATCATTTAAATTCTGTAATTCTTTTTCGGAATTAATGGTCAATGGAATGCCGCCAAGCACATCAACAGCATCGGCTAGTGCTTTAAAGTTAACTGTGGCGAAATCTGTGATATTTAAATCCAGGTTACGGTTAATTGTGCGAAGGGCAAGTTCTGGTCCGCCATAAGAATATGCTGCATTAATCTTATCGTATTCGCCATCAATACTTACATAGGTATCACGGTAAATAGACATCAATTTTACCTTTTTGGTTGATTTATTGATGCTGGCAATGATGATACAGTCGGTACGGGAACCTTTATCTTTAATTTTATTATCCTGACTATCAACGCCAAAAAGAGCAATATTTTGATAATCTTTTATATTAGCATCCGTATCATTTACAGTTACACTTGTTTTATCTAAAGGATATTTTTCTATTTTGGAGAATGCACCTTTTAATGAGAAACGGAATGCAAAAACCGCCCCGGCAATTAAAAGAATGATTAAAAGAAGGAAGGGAAAACATCCCCGTTTTTTCTTTTTTTTACGTTCATGATAAGTTAAAGCTCGTCCGCCAGAAGTCTGCCGCTTTTGAGACTTTGTATCAGGCTTGTTCTGGGAAGAGGACTTCTTTGTTGATGGTTTGCCAGAATTTTTTATAGAAGAACCAGAGGAATGATATCCTGTACCGGAAGAACTTCGAAGCAGGCCATCAGTATTCAATGTGGAATGTGTATGATGGTCGTGAGAAGTTTCGAAATTATTCTGAGAACTTCGTCTGCCGCCTGTGCTGGAATAGTTATATTTGTTTTCAATGTTATCTTTACTATATATTGAACCATATTTCATAAAATATGCCTCCATTCTGTCATAGGTACTTCTGGAAATTTAATAGGTTTATGGAATGTTTCGGAGAGTACATTCATTAGTTAAAAAATCTGTGTTAGTAAGCATTTTTATTGACAAATCCTTTAAATACAGTAAGAAATAGAATCTTAATATCAAAAGATAATGTCCAGTTTTCAATATAAAAAATGTCATGTTCAATTCGTCCCTCAATGGATGTGTCTCCACGGAAGCCGCAAACTTGTGCCCATCCTGTCATACCGGGACGTACCTGATGCTTTATCATATAACGAGGAATCTCCTCTTTAAATTTCTCAACGAAAAGAGGTCGTTCTGGCCGTGGACCAATGAGACTCATATCACCCTTTAATACATTAAATAACTGTGGCAGTTCGTCAAGACTGGTCTTACGGATAATTCTTCCCACGGGAGTGACCCGGGGATCGTTGTGTACTGTCCAGGCCTTTTGTTCCTTAGAGGCAGACTGTACTCCCATCGATCGGAACTTGTACATTTTAAAAGGTTTATTATGAAGACCGACTCGTTCCTGACAGAAAATAATTGGTCCTGGGGAACTCTTTTTAACGAGAACAGCAACAACAGCCATAATCGGTGAAAAGAGAATGATACAAACGATAGAACCAATAATGTCCACAAGACGTTTGATACATTTGTTTACAGTATTTGTAAGCGGAACATTACGGATGTTGATAACCGGAAGTCCGTTCAAATCCTCAGTAACTGGGTTAGTAGAAATAAATTTATAATAATCTGGAACAAACTTTGTATGCACACCAGACTTTTCGCAGATAGCAACCATATCTCCCAGTTTATAATACTCTTTCAAGCTGAGTGCGATTGCCACCTCATCCATAGAAGTGTTCTGAAGAAACTTTTCTACATCCTTTAACTTACCAATGCAAAAAGTATTGCGGTAAGAAAAGTCAGCCTTGAGATTATCATCGAAAATACCGTGAATGGTGTAGCCCCACTGTGGGTTTGACTTAATACGGTCGATGTAGGCTTCGGCTGCTGCACTGAAACCAATAACAACAACATGTTTAAGATTAAATCCCTTTCTGCGAGTTCTTTCTAATGCATAACGGATTGCCGCCCTTTCAGCAATGGTAAGAAGCATGGAAAGAACATAGAACATTAACTGAAGACTTCGTGAAACATGGGGAATCTTCATAAAGATTATATATATAAAGAAGAAAACCATTCCAATGGAATTCGCCTTAATGAGATTCGCATACTCTGAAGTCCTATTTTGAAATCTTTTTGGTTTATATAAATTAAACTTTGCATATAAAATAAGGTATACAGGAATCAGAACAAGAAGTATACCCTGATATTGCCACAACTGCCGCCAGTAACCAAAACGAGGAAAAATGTCTTTAAAAAGAGGGCATATATATCGAATATAGTAACTAAGACAAAAGGAACAATAAATAACCAGTGCATCAAGAACGACGTGGAACCGGTTAAGATATTTTTGATTCTCTTTAATCATAAAAGTGTACCTCCATCACCCAAAAGGGATATATATATGGAAAAAAGGGCGTAATATACCTCTTACTGGGATAATTTTCTAACTTATTATACAATAGAATAGGGCATTCCACAAGGTTATTTCTTTTCCTGCTTTTACGAAAAAAGTGTGAAAAAGCTGCAAAATCAGTAGAAATCCATAAATTTGCCATAAATACAACACAAATTTATCACACATCGTTGCTAAGATAAGGTTACAAACTTAGGAAAGGGGATAACATTATGAACGAATTTGAAAATGGATTCCATAATGAGAATTTAGAGAACAACAGGATAAATAACCAGGAAAACAATAGTCAGCAAGTAGCTATAGATGTAACACCGATTGAGGAATCGGTAACACAGGAGAATACAGAGAGTCATAGATATTCTTACAGAGAACAAGGTACAGGTGGCAGTTCCTATCAGTATGACAATGGAAATAATTGCAACGATACTTATAATAATTCTTATAGCAGCCACGGATGGAGAGATGAGAGTACTTATAATAATGAAAATTATTATGGGAATATCCCGCCGGAACCTGATAAGAGACGCAGACAGAGAAAGAATGGCAGTAAAAATAATAAGAACGGAATGGGTAAGAAAGCCGCCAAGTTAGTTGCATCTGCAGCAGTATTTGGTCTTGTAGCGGGAGCCTGCTTTGTAGGAGTGTCCGTAGCAAAAGATAAATTATATCCTTCTACAGCAGATCGAATTGAAACAACATCGGGAACAACAAGTGCAAAGAGCGAGACATCATCAAGCGGCTCAAGCAGCTCCAGCAGTAATGTAGCAAGTGTAGTTAATGAAGTGATGCCATCTGTTGTATCTATTACAAGCACAATTCAGTCTTCCAATTATTATGGCTTTGGTACACAGGAATCAGAAGGAGCAGGTTCAGGATTTATCGTTGCAAAGACAAAAGATAATCTTATGATCGCAACAAATAATCATGTAGTATCCGATGCCACTTCCCTCACCGTAGGATTTGTAGATGATACAACAGCAAAAGCTACAGTTGTAGGAACAGATTCCAGTGCAGACCTTGCAGTTATTTCTGTAAAGATAAAGGATATCAAAGACTCTACAGCATCAAAGATTAAAGTTGCAACACTTGGAAGTTCTGATGATTTAAAAGTAGGAGAAGAAGTAGTAGCAATCGGTAATGCATTGGGATATGGACAGTCCGTTACAACAGGTGTAGTCAGTGCAAAGAACAGAGAAGTATCTTTAACAGATGGAACAATGAACCTTCTTCAGACAGATGCCGCAATCAACCCTGGTAACAGTGGTGGTGTACTTATTAATATGGATGGTCAGGTTGTAGGTATCAACAATGCGAAGTTAGAAGATACATCCGTAGAAGGTATGGGATATGCGATTCCTATCACTACAGCTAAAACTATCTTAACAGATTTAATGAATGCCAACAGCGTAAGCACAAAAGATGCTGCATTCCTTGGAGTCGTAGGCCGTGACATTAATGAATCTTATTCCAGCGCACTTGGAATCCCTAGCGGAATCTATGTATCACAGGTAGTCAGCGGATCACCAGCAGAAAAAGCAGGAATCTCTGCAGGCGATGTCATTACCAAGTTTGAGGGTAACAACGTATCTACAATGTCCGGCTTAAAAGAAAAACTGGCACTGAAAAAAGCTAATACAAAAGTAAAAATCACATTTAAGAGAGCAAACCAGAGCGGAACATACGAGGAAAAGACCGTTACAGTAACTCTTGGTAAAAAGAGTGATTTCAGTGATGTAACAACAGATAACTCCAGCGATTCCAGCAATGATTCCAATAATAACTCCAATAATGGAAATAATAATGGAAACAGCAATGGCAACTCTGGTAATAGCAATGGAAATTCCGGAGACTATGGTTATGGCAATGGAAATTTTGGAAATGACAATGGCAATGGATATATAAATCCATATGAATATTTCTTCGGAAATAACTATTAATTTACCATTTAATTCGGAAGCTGTCTTTGGATGATTTTTAGATGAATTGAATTTAATCATAGTCCAAAACAGCAATCTCCAAATCCCTCCCTTGATAGCAGGTGATAGCATAACCATGGTCAGTGCATTTTTGCAACGGCCAAAGACAGAAAAACTTTATATAATATTGTATAAAGTTTTTTGTCTGTTTTTCAAAAAAACACTTGACATCTCTTCATACCCATGATATCATACCAAAGTATGAACGCCGAAGACAGCAGGCGCCGTAAGGCATAAAGTGAGAACACCTGCCGAGGAAGTTATATTCAGATAATTTTATTCTTAGAATATTTCTGCTCTTTGTCTTTGGACAGAGAGTTTTTTTATTTCATCGAAAGATGAACTGACGGCGGTACACACAAATATTTAAGGAGGTGCACCAGGAAGATGGCTAAAGTAGAATTAAAACAGCCTATTGTTGACGAGATTAAGGCTCAGCTTGACGGAGCTAAATCTATGGTAGTTGTAGATTACCGTGGAATTTCCGTAGCTGATGTAACAGAACTTCGTAAACAGTGTCGTGAAGCAGGTGTTGTTTATAAAGTTTATAAGAACACTATGGTAAAACGTGCTGTAGAAGGTACAGAATTCGAAGGCGTTGTAAAAGATTTGGAAGGAACAAACGCATTTGCAATTTCCAAAGATGATGCAACAGCTCCAGCAAGAATCGTTGCTAACTTTATTAAGAAAGCAAAATGCTGTGAGTTAAAGAGCGGTGTTGTAGAAGGTACTTACTACGATGCAGCAGGTATTGCAACAATCGCAACTATCCCATCAAGAGACGAACTTATCGCAAAATTCATGGGAAGCATTCAGTCCCCAATTACAAACTTTGCCCGCGTAATCAAACAGATCGCAGAGCAGAAAGATGGTGGAGCTGCAGAATCCGAAGCAGCAGCTGAATAATTAATATTATAATATAAGATTTATGGAGGGAAATAAGATGACAACTCAGGAAATTATCGAAGTTATTAAAGGTTTATCCGTATTAGAATTAAATGATTTAGTAAAAGCTTGTGAAGAAGAATTTGGTGTATCCGCAGCAGCAGGTGTTGTAGTTGCAGCAGGAGCAGGTGCTGGAGAAGCAGCAGAAGAAAAGACTGAATTCGACGTTGAGTTAACAGAAGTTGGCGGACAGAAAGTTAAAGTTATCAAAGTTGTTCGTGAAATCACAGGTTTAGGATTAAAAGAAGCTAAGGCTGTAGTTGATGGTGCTCCTAAGGCAATCAAAGAAGCAGTTTCTAAAGAAGAAGCTGAAGACATCAAGAAACAGTTAGAAGAAGTTGGAGCAAAAGTTACAGTTAAATAATTGTAGTTTTCCAATATTTAATTTCTTGAATGAACGCTCGGAGGGTGTAAGCTCTCCGAGCTTTTTTTGTTGGAGGTATAATAATGAGTAAAAAGTGCCCTTATGAAAAAAAATGTGGTGGCTGCCAGTATATTGACCTGCCATATGAAGAACAGTTAAAGAAGAAACAGAAAAATACAAATAAGCTTTTAAAAAGTTTTGGAAAGGTAAAGCCGATTATTGGAATGAAAGATCCGTGGCATTACCGTAATAAAGTACATGGAGTTGTAGCAGGAGACCGCCACGGCAACTGCTTTACAGGGATTTATGAGAACCGTAGCCATCGTGTTATTCGTGTCGATTCCTGTCTGATTGAGAATCAGAAAGCGGATGAAATCATGAATACAGTAACTTCCCTTATGAAGTCTTTTAAGATGCGTCCATATAATGAAGATACTGGCTATGGATTTTTGCGCCACATTTTAGTTCGTACCGGTTATCATACTGGTCAGATTATGGTTGTATTAGTTACAGCATCTCCAGTATTTCCATCCAAAAATAATTTTGTAAAAGCACTTCGAAAAGAACATCCGGAAATCACAACAATTATTGCAAATGTAAATAACAGAAATACTAGCATGGTTCTTGGGGATAAGCAGCAGATTCTTTATGGAAAAGGCTATATTGAGGATGTGCTTTGCGGCAAGACATTCCGCATTTCTCCGAAGTCATTTTATCAGGTAAATCCAATTCAGACCGAAGTTCTTTATAATAAGGCGATTGAATTTGCAGGACTTACCGGAAAAGAAAGAGTTATTGATGCGTACAGTGGAATTGGCACAATTGGAATGGTTGCAAGTGATAACGCAGGAGAAGTCATTTCTGTAGAATTAAATGGAGATGCGGTCCGCGATGCTGTCTTTAATGCAAAGCAGAACAAAGTAAAAAATATTCGTTTTTATAAAGATGATGCAGGAGATTTTATGGTAAAAATGGCATCACACAAGGAAAAAGCTGATGTTGTATTCATGGATCCTCCGCGTGCCGGAAGTGATAAAAAATTCTTAGACTCCCTTCTTCGCTTGAAGCCAAAGAAGATTGTTTATATTTCCTGTAACCCGGAAACACTTGCAAGAGACTTAAAATATTTAACAAAACATGGATATGAGGCAAAAAGCGCTGTGCCAGTTGATATGTTTG
>OLOU01001689.1_pt1 | contig 14477 bp, 10 predicted proteins | sample 1672101 | NCBI WGS metagenome assembly OLOU01 (sample SAMEA3136645, study PRJEB25190) | human gut metagenome | biome: human gut; feature: human-associated habitat; material: faeces | place: Austria | collected 2013
AGCCGCCGAAGCGGTGCTTAAGCCGCTAGGCGGGAATTGTGCGGTGTTGCCCTTATTATAATGTGAACGGCGCTATCGCTTATCAGCCCAATGCCTGGATAGACTGGTTGATGTTGGCGATTTTATCTTCGCTGGCGGCGAGCTTGGTGCGGGTTTCGTTGACCAGCTTTTCGGGGGCGCGCTCCACGAACTTGGGGTTGTTCAGCTGGTTGCGGAACATATTGGCTTCTTTCTCGGCCTTTTCCAGCTCCTTATGCAGGCGCTTGAGTTCCTTTTCGCGGTCGATCAGCTCCATCATGGGGATAAAGCCGCGGGCGGCCGGGGTAACAACGGTCACAACGCCATCGGTGGTGCCGGTGTACTTTTCGGTCAGGGCAACATCCGTTGCAAAGGCAAAGCGTGCCAGGTAAGCGCCGCCTTTCTGGAAAGCTGCCGGGTTGGCAGTCTCGATGGTCATGCTGGTCTTTTTGGCCGGGTGCACGTTCATATCATTGCGGATGGTGCGCACTGCCTTGATGTAGTCCATCAGCACCTCAAAGTCAGCACATTCCTGCGGCCAGGCGGTCATCTTGCCGGCGTCCGGCCATTCCTGGGTCATGATGGTCTCGGCGCTGCCGGGCAATGCCTGGTAAATCTCCTCGGTGATGAACGGCATAAAGGGATGCAGCAGCTTGAGCGCCTTATCCAGCACCCACACCAGCACCTTGCGGGCGGTGTCTGCCTGCTGGGCGTCCTCGCCGTTCAGGCGGGACTTGCAGATTTCGATATACCAGTCGCAGTAGATATCCCAGATAAAGTTTTCCACCTTTTCGGCAGCCAGGCCCAGCTCGTACTTATCCAGGTTGGCGGTCACTTCGGCGGCGGTGCGTGCCAGTTCGGAAAGCACCCACTTATCGCTCATATCCAGCAGTTCTTCGGCGGGCATGCCCGGCTCAAAGTCCTCCGGCAGGTTCATCTGCACAAAGCGGGAAGCATTCCACAGCTTGTTGGCAAAGTTGCGGCTTGCTGTCACTTTCTCATCGCTGTAGCGCATATCGTTGCCGGCGGTAGAACCCACCATCAGCATCATGCGCAGGGCATCGGCGCCGTACTCGTCAATAACTTTCAGCGGGTCAATGCCGTTGCCCAGAGATTTGGACATCTTGCGGCCCTGGCTGTCACGCACAATGCCGTGGATCAGCACGGTGTCAAACGGTGCCTTGCCGGTGTAGGCCAGGCCGGAGAAGATCATGCGGGAAACCCAGAAACCGATGATATCATAACCGGTCACCAACGTGTTGGTGGGGTAGAAGTAGTTGTAATCCTCGGCGTTCTCATTCGGCCAGCCCAGGGTGCTGAACGGCCACAAAGCAGAGCTGAACCAGGTATCCAGGGTATCGGGGTCCTGGGTCAGGTTGGTGCTGCCGCAGTGCGGGCAGGCTGCGGGGGCAGACTTGGCAACGGTGGCTGCACCGCAGTCAGCGCAGTACCATGCCGGGATCTGGTGGCCCCACCACAGCTGGCGGCTGATGCACCAGTCGCGGCTGCCGCGCATCCAGTTCAGGTAGTTCTTGGTAAAGCGGTCCGGCACAAACTTGATCTCGCCCTTTTCCACGCTCTCAATGGCGGGCTTGGCCAGGGGTTCCATCTTGACGAACCACTGCTTAGACACCATGGGTTCAATCACGGTATGGCAGCGGTAGCAGGTGCCGACCTCATGCTTCAGCGGCTCGATCTCTTTCAGGTAGCCGGCTTCCTGCAGGTCTGCCACAATGGCCTTGCGGGCTTCGGCGGCGGTCATGCCGGCATACTTGCCGCAGTCCAGCACGTCCGGCTCATCGGCGGAAGCATGGCCACTGGCTTTCAGGGCATCGGCGGCAGCCTTATCATCAGCGCCGGTCATGTGGCCGTCATAGGTCAGCACGCGGATGATGGGCAGGTCATGGCGCTTGCCGACCTCAAAGTCGTTGGGGTCATGGGCGGGGGTGATCTTCACAACGCCGGTGCCTTTTTCCATATCGGCGTGCTCATCGCACACGATGGGAATCTCTTTGTTCAGCAGCGGCAGAATGACATGGCAGCCGTGCAAGTGGGTATAGCGCGGGTCCTCGCCGTTGATGGCAACGGCGGTATCGCCCAGCATGGTTTCGGGGCGGGTGGTGGCCAGTTCCAGCATCTCACCGGTCTCCTTGACCGGGTACAGCAGGTGCCAGAAACTGCCGTCCTTCTCCTCGTATTCCACTTCGGCGTCAGAGATGGAAGTGTTGCAGTGGGGGCACCAGTTCACCATGCGGTTGCCGCGGTAGATCAGGCCCTTATCATACAGGCGCACAAACACTTCTTTCACGGCGTCGGAGCAGCCCTCGTCCATGGTAAAGCGCTCACGCTGCCAGTCGCAGGAGCAGCCCAGCTTTTTCAGCTGGCTGACAATGCGGCTGCCATAAGTGTTTTTCCATGCCCAGGCGCGCTCCAAAAAGCCATCGCGGCCCAACATTTCTTTGGTCAGGCCCTCCTCGCGCATGGCGGCAACCACCTTGGCTTCGGTGGCAATGGAAGCATGGTCGGTGCCCGGCACCCACAAAGCGGCATAGCCCTGCATGCGCTTGTAGCGGGTCAGGATATCCTGCCAGGTTTCGTCCATGGCGTGGCCCATGTGCAGCTGGCCGGTAACATTCGGCGGCGGCATTACGATGGTGAACGGCTTTTTGCTGCGGTCGATCTGGGTATGGAAATAGCCCTTATCGCACCATTCCTGGTAAATTCGATCCTCTGTGCCTTTGGGATCATACTGCTTGGCGAGTTCTTTTGCCATGATGGCCCTCCTTGATGTGCGGGACGGAAATAAAAAATCAGGCCGCCCCATGATGTTGTAAACATGGGACGGCCTGACGATGTTCCAAAACATGTTCAGTACCGCGGTACCACCCAAATTGCCTGCCGTTTTATATATGTTTTATATAAAGGTAAGCCACTTGACCGCCCGGTAACGGGGACGAAACGAAGCAGATTACTGCGCACACGGCGGTTCGCCTGCCCTGCTTGGGGGCGACAAACCGCCGGGCACGCCCTGCCGGTTTTCAGCTGCCCCGGCTCTCTGGAAAGAACGTCTGCCCGCGGAACTCCCCCGCACTGCATTTGGTATCAATATATTACCCCGCCGCAGCGGCATTGTCAAGTGCTGTGCGGCGTACGGTGATATTTCGGTGTTTTTATGCTTTCAGAATCTGCTTGATCTGCTCCAGGTTCTCCGCAAACCAGATTCCTTCCTGCCGCTCTTTTGTCGAAAGCCCGGTTTCGATCATATGATCCAGCAGGGTTTTCAGACCGTTATAATAGCCATTCAGGTTGTACAAAATGCAGGGAGCATCCAGCTGCTTGAGCGATACCTTGGACATGACTTCGGCGATCTCCTCCAGCGTACCCGTTCCGCCGGGGAACGCAATAAACGCATCGCCCCGCCTGATCATCTCGGTCTTGCGCTCGGTGATGGTTTCCGTCACGATCAACTCCGTCAGACCGTCATATTGCAGGTCATCCTGCATAAACAGGGTGGTCTCCACGCCGGTCACGGTTCCGCCCGCATCCAGAACGCTTTTGGCAATTTCGCCCATCAGCCCGGTTTTGGAGCCGCCATACACCAGCGCGTTCCCGCTTTGGCCAATCCATTGCCCCAGTTCCTGCACTGCCCGTTTCAGCGCCGGGTCATTGCCCTCTTTTGCGCCAAGATATACCGTGACATTCATTGCCTGCTCCTCCTGTTCTTTCTGCCATTTATGGCAATACCGCATAATTCTAAGTGCCGATACGGCGAGCGAGGTGCGGCAGATGCCAAGCCAAAAGCGCAGATAATACTGGATGCTGCAAAGGTGAGCGCCGCCAGTGGCGGAAACAGCGAACCGAAGCAGGGGCAGCGGTCGCAGAGTGCGAGGGGCTTTTGCCCCCGAAGCACGATGCGGGTACCGCAACCCGACATTATCGAGCATTTTGGCAACGCAGATGCCGTGCCGCAGCTGCCGGAGCGGTGCTTAAGCCGCAAGGCGGGAATTATGCGGTGTTGCCTTATAACTCAGCGGTTCGCAGCCCCAGCTCTCCTATTCCTGCCACCCTTTCAGCCGGATTGGCGAAAGTTCCAGCACAAAATGTTCCTCTTTCACACCCGTTTCAGGGTAAAACCTTGCCTTGCACACTTCCACCCCGCCAACTGTATGGCGGTAGTTTTCCTCGCAGTTGCCCAGCACAACATATTGGCAGGCGCGGTATTCCATCATTCCGTCCGCACCGGGTTCCAGTGGGGATGTTTCCAGCGGCTTTTCAATCTCCACGCCAAGCCCCGTCAGGTATTCCGCTGCCGCCGGGTAGGCTGCTTTGACCCGTGCACAATAATTTTTGCAGTCATTGCAGCTGCAAGGTTCCCCCGGCCCCATGGCCTGATAATACTGCCGCGTTTTTTCTGCATCCACGTTGATGATCGTTCCCAACCCTATCATTTTGCTTCCTCGTTAAAATATGGGGCATGCGCTTTGCAATGCCCCATGTCTTGTTTATTGCTTTTTAGTCCCGGCGGAAAATGTCGCGGGTGTATACCTTTTCTTTCACATCGTCCAGCACGCTGTCGTACCGGTTGGCGATGATTGCCTGGGACATTGCCTTGAACTGTTCCAGGTCGTTCACCACTTTGCTGCCAAAGAACGTTTCCCCATCGTTCAGCGTCGGCTCATAGATGATCACCGTTGCCCCCTTTGCCTTTACGCGCTTCATCACGCCCTGGATGGAGCTCTGGCGGAAGTTATCGCTGTTGCTCTTCATCGTCAGGCGGTATACCCCGATGGTCACCGGCTTTTCCTGTGCGGCATTATAGTCGCACTCCTCACCGTAATCATAGTACCCGGCCATGCGCAGCACACGGTCCGCAATAAAATCCTTGCGGGTGCGGTTGCTTTCCACGATTGCACCAATCAGATTTTCCGGTACATCGGCATAATTGGCCAGCAGCTGCTTCGTATCTTTGGGCAAGCAGTAGCCACCGTAACCAAAGCTGGGGTTGTTGTAATGGCTGCCAATGCGCGGATCCAGGCAAACGCCATCAATGATATCTCTGGTGTTCAGGCCCTTGCTTTCGGCATAAGTATCCAGTTCGTTAAAATAGGCCACGCGCAGCGCCAGATAGGTATTGGCAAACAGCTTGACCGCCTCGGCTTCGGTAAAGCCCATGTACAGGGTATCCACATCCTGCTTGATGGCCCCCTCCTGCAAAAGCCCGGCAAATGTATGGGCGGCTTCTACCAGGTGCGGGTCGTTGGGGTCGGTGCCCACAATAATGCGGGAAGGGTACAGGTTGTCATACAGCGCTTTGCTTTCCCGCAAAAACTCCGGGCTGAACATAATGTTCTTGCTGCCGGTTTTCTTGCGGATCTGCTCCGTGTAGCCAACCGGAATGGTAGATTTGATTACCATAACCGCATTGGGGTTCACCTTCATGACCAGGTCGATGACAGATTCCACCGCAGAGGTATCAAAGTGCTGGGTCTTGCTGTCATAATTGGTCGGTGCCGCAATCACAACAAAATCCGCATCGCGGTAAGCCGTTTCCCCGTCCAGCGTGGCGGTCAGATCCAGGTCCTTTTCCGCCAGGTATTTTTCAATGTATTCATCCTGAATGGGGGACTTCCTGTTGTTGATGCTGTCTACCTTGCTTTTGATCAGATCCACCGCACAAACCGTGTGGTGCTGTGCAATCAGGCACGAAATTGACAAACCCACATAGCCTGTACCCGCAACTGCAATTTTCATATGGTTCCCGCCTTATTTTGTATTTTTGCTTTGCTTATATGTTAACCGTACCATCCAACCAGCCAACGGTTTTACCGTCCCTGTTCAGAACAGGGCCAACACAAACCGCTGCATATAAAATACAGAAAGTACCGCAATTTCAGACTGTCAAAAAAATTTTTGCAGGGGCGCATTGTGCGCCCGATACCATTTACCCTGTGAGCAGCCCAGCGAATGACTTTCATTCGTTGAATTATTAGGGCGTATCTGAAACGTCGAAAATATCGTCTGTTTCTACAAACGCAAAATCCTGCTTGTGTTTGCGAAATATCCGTCATTTTCTTTGTTTTCAGATACACCTTCGAGAAACGTTTATCCACCCCTACATACTCTATAAGAGAAAGACACCTTTTTTCGACACATTGCACACTTTTATTTGTAGATATTTTTGTTTTTATTATATCATAGTCCCCGCCAAAATGAAACACCTCACCCCCGATGAACAAACCTATTTGCGTTTTGTCTGATTTTCTCTTCGCACTTGGCAGCCCCATGTTCCGCGTGCTATACTGAACCCAAAGAGACAAGATTCCTATCTGTAAAAGGTCCTGCCTGTTCTCCGCCAGATCCTTCTTGTTTGCCATATGTATTTTTATTATCATTTATACAATATGTATCTTTCATAAACTGTATTAAGCGAGGTAGTCTCCATGCCTGCTTCTCACCATTCACTTTCCCTTACCCCGCTGCGGGTTCTCGCCTGCCTGGCGCTGCTTTCTGTTGTGGCAGCTGGCATTGCCATCACTGTCATTTTGTCCCAAAGCACCAACCCCATGTTTTCCATCCGGCGGGAAGTCATCGTCCCCGATTTGTCTGGCATGGACTGGCAGCAGGCCCAGGTTGAACAGAGCGCCGCCCAGCTTTCCATCGTGTGGGATACCCGCTACTCTGCCCAAGCGGAAGGCATCGTCATCGCCCAAAAGCCCACCGCGGGCAGCACCGTCAAACAGGGGCAAAAACTCATACTGTCCGTCAGCAAAGGGCCAAACACCATCACCGTACCGGATTTGAAAAGCCAGAACCGTTCCGATGCCATCCAGACCCTGCGGGACGCCGGTTTTACCGTTTCCGTCGATTATATCCGCAACGATCCCACCCTGCAGGCCGATACCGTTATTCTGCAATCTCCTGCCGCCGGCACCGCACTGGAAGCCGGGGACTGTATTACCCTTACCGTTGCCCGTGCCGTACCAGACCCATTCCGCCAGGTGCCGTCCCTGCTGGGCATGTCGGTCGCCGAAGCGCGCCGCCGCCTTGCCATTGTGGAGCTGCTGCCCACTCTGACCCCCTCCAATCTGACCGAGGGCACCATCACCGCGCAGGATCCCCTGCCCGGCACCCTTTTGCACCGCAACGCCCACGTGCGGCTTGTTACAAAATAGTTTGTCGCACCATCGTTAAAAACAAGTTTTCTTTAGAAAAATCAAAAAAAATCCTTGACTTTCCGCTGTCGTATGCTATAATAAATGAGCACTTGAGGTTAGGCGCTCCGCCAACCGCCTGTGAACTGAATAAGATGCGCTGGTAGCTCAGCTGGATAGAGTGTCTGACTACGAATCAGAAGGCCGGGGGTTCGAGTCCCTTCCAGCGCACCAAGAAAAGCAACGATTAAACGTTATGTTTGTCGTTGCTTTTCTTTTTATGTCAGGGTGTACCTGAAAAGTCGAAAATATCGCCTATTTCTACAAACGCAGCGGGATTTTGTGTTAAAAAGCCTTGGAATCCACAAAGGATTCCTGCAGCTCTTTGCCTTACATCCTGCTTGTGTTTGCGAAATATCCGTCATTTTCTTTGTTTTCAGATACACCTTAGGCAGAAATAAAAGGAGCAATATTATCATGACACCGGAACTGAACTGGTTAAGTGACCCGACTGTGTTTGCTGTGAACCGGCTGGATGCCCATTCGGACCATGTATGCTACCGTACTGTGCAGGAAGCTGCGCAGCGCCACAGCAGCCTGCGCCAGCCGCTGGACGGCATGTGGCGCTTTGTATGGAGCAGCTGCCCGGCCCAGCGCCCGGCGGATTTCTGGCGCGAAGGAGCGGATCTTTCGGGCTTTGGTACCATCCGTGTGCCGGGCCATATGGAGACCCAGGGCTATGGTCAGCTGCAATACACCAACACGCTGTACCCGTGGGATGGACGCAGTGCGCTGCGGCCGCCGCAGGTGGATCTGAACGATGACCCCGTCGGCAGCTATGCGCGGGAATTTGATCTGGATGCCGGGCTGCGCGGGCAGAGGGTATGCATCAGCTTCCAGGGTGTGGAACAGGCCATGTACCTGTGGTGCAATGGCAAGTTCGTGGGCTATGCCGAGGACAGCTTTACCCCCTCGGAATTTGACCTGACGCCGTACATCAAAGAAACCGGCAACCGCATCTGCGTGGAAGTGTACAAGCGCAGCAGTGCAGCATGGATCGAGGACCAGGACTTTTTCCGCTTCTCCGGCATGTTCCGCCCGGTATACCTGTACGCCAAACCGGCGGTGCATCTGGCGGACATCTGGCTGAAAGCGGGCCTGAGCGAGGACAACACCACTGGTCTGCTGACCCCGGAGCTGAAGCTGGATGGAGAGACCGAAGGGGTCAGTGTGACTTTGCGCCTGACCGACCCGGAGGGCTATGCCCTGTATGAAGGTCCTGTGACGGGGGACACGATTGAGTTGGAGGGGATTCAGCCGTGGAGCCACAAGACCCCGGTGCTGTACCATGCAGAGCTGACGCTGAAAGATGCACAGGGCACCGTGCAGGAAGTGGTGCCCTATGACATCGGTTTCCGCCGCTTTGAGATAAAGGACGGCATCATGTGGCTGAATGGGGAGCGTGTGGTGTTCAACGGTGTAAACCGCCACGAATGGAACCCCGAAAAGGGCCGCGCTATTGATGCGGATGATATGAACGCCGCCATGGCCGTGCTGAAAGCCAACAACATCAACGCCGTGCGCACCTGCCATTACCCGGACCAGAGCCTGTGGTATGATCTGTGCGACAAAAACGGCATTTACATGATCGATGAAACCAACCTGGAAAGCCACGGCAGCTGGCAGAAGCTGGGCGCGATCGAACCCAGCTGGAATGTGCCGGGCAGCCTGCCGGAATGGAAAGACTGTGTGGTGGACCGTGCCCGCAGCATGCTGGAGCGCGACAAAAACCACGCCGCTGTGCTGATCTGGTCCTGCGGCAACGAAAGCTATGCGGGCGAGGATATTCTGGCCATGACGCAGTTTTTCCACGCCAAGGACCCCAGCCGTCTGGTGCATTATGAAGGTGTGGTGCATAACCGCGCGTTTGCGGCCATTACCGATATGGAAAGCCGGATGTACGCCAAGCCGTGGGAAATCCGGGAATATCTGGAATCCAAGCCGGAAAAGCCGTTCATCCTGTGCGAATACATGCACGATATGGGCAACTCTCTGGGCGGCATGGAAAGCTATGTGAAGCTGGCGGAAGAATACCCGCAGTACCAGGGCGGCTTTATCTGGGACTATATGGACCAGGCCATCTGGCATACGGACGTCATGGGCCGCAAGGTACTGGGCTATGGCGGCGATTTTGGCGAGCGGACGACGGATTATAACTTCAGCGGCAACGGCATTGTATACGCCGATGGCGCAGAGAAGCCCGCCATGCAGGATGTACGCTACTGGTACGCCAGCCCGGCGGACCGTGCGGCGCAGGATGCCGCCAACGCTGCTGCGGCAGCACAGGCAGACCGCACGCTGGCCGAAGCCTGGCAGAGCCGCCGCGCCTACCCCCTGGTGGTGACCCAGGGCGACGGCAACCTGGGCGTAAAGGGCAAAAACTTTGAGATGCTTTTCTCCATTGCGGGGGCTGGCCCGGCATCGCTGAAGGTGAACGGCACCGAATGGCTGTGGCGCACACCGCGCCCGGCGTTCTGGCGGGCCTCCACCGACAATGACCGCGGATGCGGCTTCCCGATGCGCGCGGCGGCCTGGATGGCGGCGGATGTGTTTGTAACATATAACGGCATGAAGGTGCTGGAAGCAGGTCCCGACTGCGTAAAGGTGCAGTTCCAGTTTGGCATCCCCACTGTGCCGGGGGCCAGCGCAGAGCTGGTCTACACTGTGGAAGCACAGGGCGCATTGCGGGTGGATGCCGTTTACCACGGCGTAGCCGGTGCGCCGGAGCTGCCCTGTTTTGGTGTGAAATTTGAAACCTTTGGCCCGGTGACCCGCACGGTGTGGACCGGGCTTTCCGGCGAAACCTACCCGGACCGCTATAAGGGCGGTGTGTTCGGCTGCCATGAGGAAACCCCGCATGTGGAGCCACATCTGGTTCCGCAGGACTGCGGTATGCACATGCAGACGCGGCAGGCCATGCTGGAACAGCGGGATGCCTGCGGCCACACGACTGCCGCGCTGACCTTGCAGCAGGTGGATGCACCATTTGCGTTCAGCGCGCTGCCCAACACGGCGCAGGAGATCGAGGCAACGCAGCACATTACGGAGCTGCCCGCGACCGGCCGCACCAGTGTGATGGTGCTGGGCGCAGTGCGCGGCGTTGGCGGCATTGACAGCTGGGGCACCGATGTGGAAGAGCCTTACCATGTTTCTGGCGAGGAAGACCACAGTGTAAGTTTCCGCATTGTGCTGTAAACGTGGAAGTTAGAGATTAGAAGAGACGGACAGCCGGGGCGATTGGCACCGGCTGTTTTTTGGTGGGATGGACAGGCAGAAAAAAGTGTTTGCAAGGCGGGGGAGTTTAATCCCCAAAGTGTTGTTGGGGTTATAGGTTGGCGGGCGCACAATGTGCCCCTCCCTATGAGAGAATAGGGCACACGAAGCGGGGGGATACATTGTGCGGCATTTGGCACCCAGCAGAGCAGGGGGAGAAAATGAAAGGAGTGTAAATTGTGCGCCAAAACAGCACAAAGCGGAAAAAAGCGTGGACAGGCACCGGCTGTTTGTGATATACTTAAAAAATACAAAATAGTTACAAAGTGGGCTGGTGCGCGGCATGTGCCGGCCTATGTGGAGGTGTATGGTTACGGAAGCCATTCGGAGCCGTATGGTGTGGGTCATCACAGGGGTACTGGCGCTGCTGGTGCTGCTGGCGCTGCCTGCAAAAGCGGAAAGTGCGGACTATGAAACAACGCTGGACCGCTTGGGCCGCCTGCAAGCGCTGGCGGAACAGTATATTGAAGAAAAGAACAGCGGCGATGACCCCATTGACCTGACTTTGAGCTTTACCCGTGTGGGGGATTATAACACGGACATCTGGCAGCTGACGGCGGGCACCCGCGATGGCGAATTTGAAAAGTACGCCACCGATGCAGACCCGGACCTGTGGGATTTGCAGGGGATGAACACCGTGGAACTGCCCAACGGGCAGGGCATTGATTTCGGCCACCTGCTGGCGGCCATGAACCTGGTATACCGCGGCATGCCCATTGCCGGCAGCTGGGGCGGCGACTGCATGCAGCTGGCGCAGGTGTATGCCGGGCAGGCCAGCGATGCAGACGGCTATGCCAGCCTGATGCAGCAGACCTTTGCCATTGAGGATGACGGCAGTGCTTCCAAATTTGGCGACCAGGACCTGCGCGCTGACCTGGACTCCGTTGTGGCAGGGTCCGAGCTGAAAAGCGGCAGCAACGTTGCCGATGTGCTGCGGAACTATTACACCAACCTGACGGATTACGACCGCTGCTACCAGTTTATTGCCATGAGCTTTGGCAGCATGAACACCAGCGACAGCGAAGCGTTCCGCAACAAGGTGTACAGCACCATGACGGCGGATGCCGGCATGCAGCTGCTGCTGTATAGGAACGGCATGTGGTCCAGCAGCGGCTGGCAGGTGGAGGCCGATGCAGAACCCGCCCTGCGCGGTGCCTGCAATGAACTGGCTGATTACCTGAGCCGCGCTGTGAACGGCGAAAAGGTCAAAAGTGCATCCAGCACCCTGATGCACACGATGGCTGGGCAGGCCCTTGTGGATGCCCTGAATGCACTGGGAGATGGGGAAGCAGCTTCCGCTGCACAGAGCGCACTGGAAGCGGATTCCGGCGCTACAATATCGACCAGCAGCGGGGACGCTGTGGATGATGCCCTGAACACCGCAACCGAAAAGCTGAAAACGGATTTTAACGCCCAGGCCTTTGAGCTGGGGCTGCTGGTATTGGGCGCTGCCGCCCTGCTGGGCATGGTGGTGTGCATTGCCATGCTGATCAGCCACCGCAGCAAACGCAATCGCTGAGCCGGGCAAACGAAAGAAAAAGGAATGGGGCGCTGCCGGGTGAAACGGCAGCGCCCCATTTTATGTGGAAAGAAAGTAAAGGCAACACCGCACAATTCCCGCCTTGCGGCTTAAGCACCGCTCCGGCAGCTGCGGCACGGCATCTGCCGCACCTCGCTCGCCGTATCGGCACTTAGAATTATGCGGTATTGCCTAAAAAGTGAATGGCGGAAATCAAAGTTCGCGGTAGGTGACCTGTTCCATCAGCTGTTGGATGGTTTCCAGGCTGGCAGCCTGAGTACCGGTGCACATTACGCTGGCGGCGCCGGCGGCAGTGGAAAGGCGCAGCGTTTCTTCCAGCGTCAGGCCGCGCTCTTCGGCAACAGCCAGGGCGGCGATGACGGCATCCCCGGCACCAACGGTATCCTTGACGGGAACACGCAGGCCGGGCACAAAGATGGTCTGCTCCGGCAGAACATGCAGCATACCGCGGCTGCCCATCGAGACGATGACCTTTTGCACGCCGGTCTGCAACAGCTCACGGGCGGCGGCGGTCAGCTCCTGCTGGCTGTCCAGCGCGCGGCCCATCAGGTGGGAAAGCTCCTCGCTGTTGGGCTTGATGAGGAACGGCTTTGCCTTAACGCCCTCCACCATGCCGGCACCGTCAGAGTCCAGAATGACCTTGGCACCTTTTTCGCGGCAGGCATCGCCCCACACGCGGTAAGTGTCGGCAGGAGCATTCACCGGCAAGCTGCCGGCCAGCACCACGATATCGTCGTGGCGCAGCAGCTTCAGCAGGTGGTCCAGCAGGCTTTGCAGGGTAGCCGGGTCCACGGGAACACCGGGTTCGTTGATCTCGGTGCTGGTGCGGGCGATGGGATCCACCACTTTCAGATTGATGCGGGTGTTGCCCTCAACGGGCAAAAAGTCACAGGTCATGTTCAGGCCGGACAGAGCTTCGGAGATCATCTGCCCGGTGCTGCCGCCCAGAATACCAAGGACGCGGCTGGTGCTGCCCAGTGCGGCAACCACCTTGGAGACATTGATGCCTTTACCGCCCGGATCGGTGCGGATAGAAGTAATGCGGTTTACGCCGTCCGTGGTAAAGGAAGGAATTTCAACGGTTTTATCCAGTGCCGGGTTCAGGGTGACAGTATAGATCATGAAAATGAGCCTCCTTATGGGGAGAAATGTCAGAATAAGGGCAGTGGCAAAGGCAATCGATAATTGTCAATCTTTTATCATTATACGCTGAATTGTGAAATATCGCAAGTAAAAGCGCGAAAATCAGAATAATCTTAACAAACTGTTTACACGGAGGAAAACAACATGGCACAGGGAATGGAACTATTGGATAACGGCACCAAGGTGTTTACCGGGCCGGGGGCAGCCTTTGGTACGGACGCCTTGCTGCTGGCCCGGTTTGCCATGCCGCGCCGCAAAGAAACAGCGCTGGACCTGTGCAGCGGGTGTGGAATCGTAGCGCTGGCCTGGCACGATGCCGGGCACCGCGGCCCATGCACAGCGGTGGAGCTGGATGCCGATGCTTCGGCCCTGTGCCGCCGTGCTGTGCAGGAAACGCCGGGTGCAGAGCATATTACCGCTCTTTGCACCGACCTGCGGACGTTCTGCAAAAGCGGCCCGGAACAGGGGAAATACGACTTCGCCGCCTGCAACCCGCCCTATTTTACCGGCGGATATGTCAGCCCGGATGCCCGCCGCGCCACGGCCCGGCATGACGGCAGCTGCACGATGCAGGATGTTGCCGCCTGTGCGGCCCGTGCCCTGCACGATGGCGGCAAGCTGGCCCTATGCCACCGCCCGGAACAGATGGCGGCGGTGTTTGCCGCGCTCTGCGCCGTTGGGCTGGAGCCCAAGCGGGTGGCTCTGGTGCGCAAGGATGAACACAGCAAACCCTGGCTGTTTCCGGTGGAATCCTGCCAGAGAGAGAACATCATGGGCAGCAGGCAGAAGCACAAAACACCCAGCTTTTTGTTGCGGGATGCCTTGCCCACCAGCCAGGCTGCCAAGGCGATATCGGCATAGGTCCAGGCCAGAATATAGAGCCGGTACCCTACCAGATCCCCCAGGAAATAACTGGTCCAGCCGATAAACGGCGGCGAGGAAAAAGGCCGGAACCGTCCTTCCTGCAAAAAGAATTGCGGCAGGATTTCCTTCCAGTTGGCTGCCAGCACCTCCCAGAAAGTATGATGGGTGGCATAATAATAGTTTTGCAGGTTGATCAGTTCATCATCGCCGCCCAGCTGGGCGCAGGTGGTAATGCTCAGATACCACCACCCGGCCGCCAGCGAAAGCAGACACACCGCAGGCCAGAACCAGCGTTTTTCTGTCCAGGTCTTCCAATTCATCCGTTTCTCCCCTTGGGGTTATGCCAGCGGAATGTAATAGATCATCCCGCTCTCATGCTCGATCACATCATCCGGGTCACAGCCTGCCGCCTCGATCAAGGAGTCCAG
>OLOU01001701.1_pt1 | contig 14399 bp, 10 predicted proteins | sample 1672101 | NCBI WGS metagenome assembly OLOU01 (sample SAMEA3136645, study PRJEB25190) | human gut metagenome | biome: human gut; feature: human-associated habitat; material: faeces | place: Austria | collected 2013
GGTAAATCATGACTAAGGAAAATGGAGTTAAAGTATTAACAGACATGGTAGCAGATTTTGTTGCCCATATTGGAAAAAAATTACCGGATGACGTAGTTAATAAACTTGAAGAGCTTGGTTCACAGGAAACAGCTGCACTTCCAAAGGTTCTTTATGAGACCATGACAAAGAACCAGGGACTTGCTGTAGAGCTGAACCGCCCAAGCTGTCAGGATACAGGAGTTCTTCAGTTCTGGCTGAAATGCGGAACAAATTTCCCGTATATCAATGAGCTGGAAGCACTTCTGAAAGATGCTGTTGTTCAGGCTACTTTTGCAGCACCGTTAAGACATAATTCCGTTGAGACTTTTGATGAGTACAACACAAAGAAAAACGTTGGTAAAGGAACCCCGACTGTATGGTGGGATATTGTTCCGAACAGCGATAAATGTGAGATCTACGCATATATGGCAGGCGGCGGATGTACCCTTCCGGGAAAAGCAATGGTTCTGATGCCGGGGGCAGGATATGAAGGTATTACAGATTTCGTTCTTGATCAGATGACAACCTACGGACTGAATGCGTGTCCTCCACTTCTTGTTGGTGTTGGTGTAGGAACATCTGTAGAGACAGCTGCTCTGAACTCCAAGAAAGCGCTGATGCGTCCGATCGGTTCTCACAACGATAACGCAAACGCAGCAAAAATGGAGAAGCTTCTCGAGGATGGTATCAATGCCATCGGCCTTGGACCGCAGGGTATGGGCGGAAAGTATTCTGTAATGGGTGTTAACATTGAGAATACTGCACGACATCCATCTACCATCGGTGTTGCAGTAAATGTTGGATGCTGGTCCCACCGTCGTGGACATCTGGTTGTAAATCCGGATCTTACAGTAACCTGTGATACACATTCCACATGGAAATTTAATGCATAATATAAACGGAGGGAAAAATCATGATCGAAATCAGAGGAGATAAAAAAGTTCTTATTACACCTGTAAGCGCAGAAGACCTGGCTGATATCAAAATCGGTGATATTGTATGGCTGGACGGAGATCTGATGACCTGTCGTGACGTTGCTCACCGTCGTCTGGTTGAGTATGGAAGAGAGCTTCCTTATGATATCCGCAACAAAGCTATTTTCCATGCCGGCCCGATCGTTCGCAAGATCGAGGGTACAGAGGATGATTATGAAATGGTTTCTGTAGGACCGACAACCTCTATGCGTATGGAGAAATTCGAGTATGAGTTTACCAAGCTTACTGGTGTCAGAGTGATCGTTGGTAAGGGTGGTATGGGTCCGAACACTGAGCGTGCCTGCAAAGAGTTCGGTGCGATCCACTGTGTTTTCCCGGCCGGCTGTGCAGTTGTAGCTGCTACAGAGGTTGAGAAGATTGCTGAGCATCACTGGGATGAGCTTGGAATGCCTGAGACTTTATGGTGCAACAAGGTTAAAGAATTTGGGCCGCTGATCGTATCTATCGATGCACAGGGACGTAACCTGTTTGAGGAGAACAAGGTTGTATTTAATGAGCGTAAAGAGGCTGCCAAGCAGGCAATTTATCCTGAGGTTAAGTTCATTAAATAATATTGGATATTGGAAAAATTTTTCGGGATATCTGAAATAACGAGGCTCTGCCATGAGAGCTTCGGGATTGACTGGTGATTGTGAAATTGAATTAACAGCGTGATATGAAAAAGAGAGATGTCCGGCAGATCATATAATGTGGTCTGCAGGATGTCTTTTTTTGTTGCTTTTTGTTGTTTCTTGGGGCTTTTGTGTTTTACAGGGGTGAGGGGGTGTGATAGAATATAAGCGTTGCAGCAGGCTGGTTATTAAGGTATTATCTGGTATGGATCTTGCGCAGTGAAGGTGGATCGTGGATATCTGCCTGACAATATTTTCAGAGAGGATGAGGTAGAAGGTTTATGGGGGATTTTTTGAAGAACATTAACTGGAAGCATGTTCTGATCATGTGTATCGGAAATGTTTTTGCAGGTATGGGGATTGGAATTTTCAAGCTTGCCGGGCTTGGAACGGATCCGTTCAGTGGAATGAATATGGCGGTTGCGGATATGATTGGTATGGCGTATGGTAATTTTCAGCTGATTGTAAATATTGTGTTGCTGATCATTGAGATTGCTTTTGGCAGAAGGTTCCTGGGGATCGGTACGGTTGTGAATGCGGTTTGTCTGGCTTATATTACTACTTTCTTTTATAATATTTATACTGGTGTTTTTGGATTGGAGCTTGTGGCGCTGCCGGTACGTTTGGTGGCACTGTGTGTGGGTGTTGTGATCTGCTGTCTGGGACTGTCGATGTATCAGATGCCGGATGAGGGGGTTGCGCCTTATGATAGTATTTCGCTGATCATGACAGAGAGATGGCCGAAGATTCCTTATTTCTGGCACAGGATGTCTAATGATGTGCTTTGTGCGCTGATCTGTTATCTGACTGGTGGTGTTGTGGGTATTGGTACACTGGTGACGGCTTTTGGGCTGGGACCGGTGATCCATTTCTTTAATAGGGTTTTTACCGGGAAGCTGCTTGCCTGGGTTGATGGTGAGTGAGTTTGTAGTTGTATGGGTTGAGCTGAACTGGCTGCGGGATGTGGCTGGTTCGGCTTTTTTTTGTGAAAAGGGACGCCCGCCAGGCGTGTGCTGCCTGTCACCGGGGCTTCGTCGGGGGCAGCCAAGAATCAGCTCCCCTCCTGCAGAGTCCGGCGACAGGCAGCACACGCCTCACGGGCTGGTTTTTCAAGGCGGCAGGGGAGGGTGGCTGCTCGGGAGTTTGGGTGTAAATGTTGGGTTGAGTGGTCTGCCGGGAATGCGATGAGGCATCAGCGCTGCGCTGGATGCCTGGGAGGAAAGGCTGAGTTTCCTTGTGGTTTGCCGGGAGATGGATGAGCTATCAGCGCTGCGCTGGATAGCTGGGAGGAAAGGCTGAGTTTCCGGTTGTCTGACGGTAGGGTGGCCGAGGCGCTTCGCTGTCGGCTGGTAGAGCGATGTGATATGGTTTATAAAAAATGCCGGTGGGGGTTACTCCACCGGCAGATCTCTGTGTTCTACGCTGGTGGAGAATACGATCTGTGTTTTGGTGCGGCCGAACTGCTGGAGTTCGTTGATGAAGTGGTCCAGTTCCATGGTGGAGCGGAAGGCTACTTCGATGAGCATGGAGTAATCGCCGGTGACGCAGTTGCATTCGATGACGTTTGGGATGGACTGGATGAAGGGATAAAAGTCTTTTTTTTGGTTGGGTTCTACTTCCAGGTTGATGAATGCTTTTATATGATAACCGAGAAATACTGGGTTGATCTGGGCGTGGTAGCCTGTGATCAGCCCGTTTTTTTCGAGGTGTTCGATCCTGGCGGAGACAGCGGGGGATGAGAGGAAGACTTCCTTTGCGATTTCCTTTACCGGGGTGCGGGCGTTTTTCTGAAGCATTTCGATGATCTTTCGGTCGATGTTGTCGAGTTTGTGTTCCATGTAGAAATGTCTCCTTTCAATGAAAAAATGTTATTTGTAACTGGTACAGAGCTGCGTAGGGAAGTGGATTAAAAATAAGTATTTCTGTATTGATTATACTGCGTGTGTTATCACAACACAAGAAACGACTTAATAAAAATAAGAAAAATAAAAGAAATTCTTAAAAAGATTAATGTAAACTATTGAAAAACACGGATAATCGTGGTTTTCCATTAAAAGTATTTACAAGCTACAAAGAAAGTGTTAGTTTCTTAGGCATCAGAAAAACAGCTGCTGATAAAAATGAAAATAACAGAATGATTTGTAAACAGTGAATATCCGTCGGACTGAAAAAATGAGATCAGAGGGCGGAGCAAATCAGATGTGCACAGGATCAGAAGAAAGAAGAGGGATGACAAAATGACAACAGAAACAAGACTGGAAGCAGATTCGATCGGAACTATGGAAGTGCCTGCAGAGGCTTATTACGGAGTTCAGGCTTTAAGGGCAAAACAGAATTTTCCTATTACAGGTACAAAGCTTCATCCGGTATTTATCAGGAACCTGGCACAGATTAAAAAAGCAGCAGCTATCACTAATAATAATGCAGGACTTCTTCCGGAGGATAAGGCAAACGCCATTGTCAGAGCCTGTGATGAAGTGATCGCAGGAAAATTGGCTGAGGAATTTATCGTAGATGCCATTCAGGGTGGTGCCGGAACCAGCGCAAATATGAATATGAATGAGGTGATCGCAAACAGAGCCGGTGAGATCCTCGGATGTCCGAAGGGTAGCTATAAAATGGTCCATCCAAATGATCACGTAAACATGGCGCAGTCCACCAATGATGTGATTCCGACGGCCGGTAAGCTTACCGTTCTGGATCTTCTTGCACCTCTGGAAAAAGCACTGGTAAGACTTGAGAAGGAGCTTGCAAAAAAGGCAGAGGAGTTCGATGATGTGATCACTATGGGACGTACACAGCTTCAGGATGCAGTTCCGATCCGCCTTGGTCAGGTGTTCCACGGTTATGCGTCCATGGTTTCCAGAGACAGGAAACGTATCGAAAAGGTTCACAGGGAAATGTACACCGTAAACCTTGGAGGAACTGCAGTGGGAACTGCTATTAACGTTTCCGATTCTTATTTTTATAAGATCGTGCCAAATCTGGAAAAGCTTACAGGTTATCCGCTGAAACAGGCCGAGGACCTTTTTGACGCAACAGAAAATCTGGACGGCTTTGTTGCCGTATCCGGTGTGGTAAAAACCTGTGCGGTGGATCTTTCCAAGATGTGCAACGATCTTCGACTGATGTCTTCCGGCCCGAAAACCGGATTTGGTGAGATCAATCTTCCAGCAAAGCAGAATGGGTCTTCCATCATGCCAGGTAAGGTAAATCCGGTCATTCCGGAGGTAGTAAGCCAGGTTGCTTTCCACATCGTAGGACATGATACCACCATTACCATGGCAGCAGAAGCCGGTCAGCTGGAACTGAATGCTTTTGAGCCGGTAGTTTTCTGTAACCTGTTTGAGTCCATTACCACTTTGGAAAAAGCAGTGGATACCCTGATCGTAAACTGTATCACAGGAATCACCGCAAACCGCAAACACTGCAAAGACTTGATGGAAAGCAGTGCAGGAATCGCAACGGCTCTTTGCCCGCATATTGGCTACAAGGCGTCTGCAACCATCGCAAAAACTGCAGTAAAAACTGGCAAGTCTGTCCGGGAACTTGTTCTGGAACAAGGGATCATGACTGAGAAAGAGCTGGAAGAGGTTCTTGATCCGTATCTGATGACAGAAGTCGGAGAAGAGCGGAAAGAGGATGAAGCAAGAAGAAAAGCCTGCTGAGAAAGCTATCTGTACCAACGTATGACGGGAACGTCTGATGCAGCAATTCATTTCAGAGCAGCTGAACCTGATGCGGGATTTTATGGAAATGCTATAGGCAGATCAGGAATGAGATATCAATGAGTACTATAAGGAGACTTGCCACAGTGCAGGTCTCCTTTTATAATGGAAGAAACGTGATAAGAAAAGAAGGGAAAACACATGCTTAAACGAACTGCCATTCGGGCACTTTGCAATACAACGGCATATCAGAGAGGCCTTGATATCTACCGTACCGGAAAGAGGATCCAGTCGCTGGATATTAAGTCGGAAGGAGCTGTGGATAAAATATCTGCAGCAGTGAAGGGAAGTGGGCGTAATGTATACAATACAGGCTTTCAGTATGATACAGAAGCGGACCGCATAAAAGAAGCATACTGTGACTGCCCGGCCTTTCGCAGCTATTCCGGGATCTGTAAGCATTGCGTGGCAGTGCTTCTGGAATATGGAGACCGTAAGGCCTATGAGCGTGTGGAAATCCGCAGACAGCAGGATGAGGAACAGAAGCAGGCAGAGTTATTCAGCGGAACAGCATTTCCGGCTGCTTTATCCGGACCAGGGAAGCCTGCAACGAAAACCACCGTTGAGCTGAAAAGCCTCCTTAATCGCCAGCTATACAGCCGTATGCTTCCGTTTTCCGGGGATCCGTATTTTGGCAGGGTGGAGTTGGAAACCTGCCTGAAATTTAATTCTGTGAGAAATTGTTTTACCGTGGAATTCCGCGTTGGCTGTGAGAAAAAATATATCCTCAAGGATGTGTTGGCCTTTGTGTGGAATCTGGATCATAATGAGAAGGTTTCTTATGGAAAAAATCTGGAATTTATCCATTCAGATGAAGCCTTTTCAGAAGGATCCAGAAGCGTGCTGGCCTTTATCCGGGAATGGGTCGAGAATCATCACGGCACTTACATGTCCAGATATGAACAGCTGAAGAATATAGCTGTGGAAAAGGTGAGGGATCTTACCGTTGACAGAAAAGAACTTGAGGATCTGCTTCTTATACTTGGCGAAAAAAGTTTCAAGTTTAAAATGAACAATGATCCGGAGACAACATGGCATTCTGTCAGAGAAATTCCGGACAGGACGCTGACGATCCGGAAGAAAGATCAGGGGTTATCTCTTGAAATCGCGCCGGTATACAGTGTGACAGGCATACGGTATCATATGTATTTTGATAATGCGAAGGTATATCTGGTTTCCAGGCAGGAGCTTGGAGCAGTGGAGGAATTTGTTGCTTGTCTGGAGCGGCTTCCTGCAGGCCGAGGCTTTATTGATGAACCGGATGTGCCTGCGTTTGTGCGTGAGCTGCTTCCTTCCCTGAAAAAATTTTTTCACTGTGATCTCAGGGATTTCCCGGAAGAAACAGGTCTTGAATGCTACAAGGCTGCATATGAGATCTATCTGGATGCGCCGGAGCGTGACTGGATCACCTGTAAGGCATTTTCTGTTTACGGGAAGGATAAATTTTCGGTTTTTGACCGAGATGTGTCTGCCCGCACCAGGGATATTCCGGGAGAGCTTGGTGTGTTTGCGCTGCTGTCAAAATATTTTAACGGATATGATGACCAGCGGATGGAGCTGGCATTGGATTGCCGTGCCGAGGAACTGGAATCTTTGTGCAGGGAATGTTCAGGGAAACCTGACAGTGTGAAAGATTCCGAAGAAAAGCTCTACCAGCTTCTTACTGAAGGGATCCCCGCCATGCAGAAAGTTGCAGCTGTCTATATTTCCCAGTCCATCAAACAGATGCGGGTGACAAAGCTGCCAAATATCCGTCTTGGCGTTTCTCTGTCAGCTGGACTTCTGAACCTGGATCTGGATGTGGAGGGGATGGATCAGGCGCAGCTTTTTGATATTCTTTCCAGGTACGATCGCAGGAAAAAATATTTCCGCCTGAAGGATGGCAGCTTTCTGGATGTTTCCGATGGTCAGCTCAGGGAGCTTTCTGCTCTGAAAAATGGACTGCAGATCAGTGATCGTGAACTGAAAAAAGGAAAGACTCAGGTTCCGGCCTATCGTGCTATGTATCTGGACAGTCAGCTGAAGGGCGGCGATCTGATCAAGGTAGAGAAGGATAATGCCTTTCGTGCGTTGATCCGGAACATGCAGACAATGGAAGAACATAAATTTCAGATTCCCAGGGAGCAGGAAAAAATCCTCCGGGGCTATCAGAAAGAGGGCTTTTACTGGATCAAAACTCTGAAGCATAATCAGTTTGGAGGGATCCTGGCAGATGATATGGGACTTGGAAAAACCCTCCAGGTGATCACATTTCTCTGGTCAGAATTTCAGGAATCTGTGCCGGGAGAAAACAGACGTGCCCTTGTGATAACGCCTGCTTCACTTGTGTTTAACTGGATGAGCGAGATCGAACGTTTTGCGCCGGGACTTCCGGCTACCGTTGTGACAGGTGATGTGAAGGAGAGGAAAGCACTGATCAAAAATGCGGGAGAACGAGAGGTTCTGATCACCTCCTATGACCTTCTGAAACGGGATCTGAAGGCTTATCAGAACCTGGATTTTGCTGTGCAGATCATTGATGAGGCGCAGTATATCAAGAATCACGGAACTCAGGTGGCAAAGGCTGTGAAGGAGATCCGGTCGGAATTCAGGCTTGCGCTGACCGGTACACCGGTGGAGAACAGGCTTAGTGAGCTGTGGAGTATTTTTGATTTTCTGATGCCGGGATTTTTGTATTCTTATGAGAAATTCCGCAAGGAAATAGAGCTTCCAGCTGTGCAGTACAGCAATTCCGATGCGATGGAGCGTCTGCAGAAAATGATCCGTCCTTTTGTGCTGCGGAGATTGAAGAGGGATGTGCTGAAGGAGCTTCCGGATAAGCTGGAAAAAGATATGTTTTCCCCGTTGGAAAGCGAGCAGAAGGAGCTGTATGAGGCCCATACGGAACGGCTTCGCCTGATGCTTGGGATGCAGTCGGATGCGGAGTTTCGCACTTCTAAACTGCAGATCCTTGCAGAGATCACGAGGCTGCGGCAGATCTGCTGTTATCCGGGACTGGTATATGAAGGATACAAAGGGAATTCTTCCAAGCTGGAGATGTGCATGGAGTTGGTTCAGAATGCGGTGAATGGCGGACATAAGCTCCTGTTGTTTTCCCAGTTTACTACCATGCTGGATGTGCTGGCTGTCCGTCTGAAAAAAGCAAAGGTTTCTTTTTATATGCTGACGGGGGCTACTTCCAAGGAAAAACGTGCGCAGATGGTACAGGCATTTAATGAGGACGATACTTCTGTTTTCTGCATTTCTCTGAAAGCAGGAGGAACAGGCCTGAATCTTACGGCAGCTGATATTGTGATCCACTACGATCCCTGGTGGAATCTTGCCGTGCAGAATCAGGCAACAGACCGTGCCCACCGCATCGGTCAGCAGAACGTTGTCAGTGTCTACCGCCTCTTTATGAAAGACACCATAGAAGAACGAATCCGGGCTCTTCAGGAAAGAAAACGGGAACTGGCTGATGAGATCTTAAGCGGCGAGGGAATCGGCCAGGCTTTGATCAGCAGAGAGGAAGTACTGGAGCTGCTAGGCAGGTAAAATTCTTAACTGAATCAAGTAAGTTCCCTGCTTCAATTACGAAAAGCAATACGCAGTGAGGGGACTTGCTTGTATCGGGAAGAATGCAGGCTGTGAATATCCGCCTGACTCAACAAAAACACCCCCGATGGAAATCGCGTGTGTAAATCACATACGATATCCGTCAGGGGTGTTTTATTTAAAGTTTTATTTTATGCAAAAAACTTGTCGTACAGACCAAAGAAGAAGATAAACAGAATGATCAGCGGCAGGATATAAGTGATGTATCCGCGCATCCATTTCCGGATCTTCAGGCCTTTTCCGGTGTTGGCTTCTTCTGTGAAGTTTTTCCAGCCCCATCCACGTTTGGAAACACAGAAAAGCAGGTATACAAGAGAACCAAGCGGGAGCAGAATGTTGCTTACCAGAAAATCTTCAAGGTCGAGAATTGCGCCGCCGAATACCTTGAGCCAGTCCCAGGACCATACATTATATCCAAGTACGCATGGCAGAGACAGAAGGATGATGGCGATGGCATTTACAAGACTGGATTTTTTTCGGCTCCAGCCGGTAAGCTCCATACCGCAGGAAATAATATTTTCAAATACAGCCAGGATGGTAGAGAAAGCTGCAAATGACATAAAGATGAAGAACAGGCTTCCCCACAGTCTTCCAAGCGGAATGTGGTTGAAAATATTCGGCAGTGTGATGAAGATCAGGCTCGGTCCGGAAGTCTGGTCAACATTGAATGTGAAACATGCCGGGAAAATAATAAGTCCGGAGGTGATCGCAACAAAAGTATCCAGAAGCGCAATATTCATGGATTCACCAAGCAGTGCATGATCTTTTCCGATGTAGCTTCCGAAGATAGCCATAGCACCGATACCAAGGCTGAGAGTAAAGAATGCCTGGTTCATAGCACCGGTAATGGTAGAAATAATACCGATCTCTTTCATACGCTCGAAATCCGGGATCAGGTAGAATTTCAGTCCCTCTTTGGCACCATCCATGGTAAAACTGTTGATGGCAAGAACAACCATGATCACCAGAAGAGAGATCATCATAACCTTGGTAACTTTTTCAAGGCCGTTCTGAAGACCGCGGGAGCAGACAAAAACACCTGCAATAACAACAACGATCATCCAGAATCCCATAGTAACGGGCTGGCCAAGCATGTTGGTAAACTGTCCTGCAACACCGTCGGAATCAAGTCCCTGGAATTTACCGGTGGCTGTCATATAGAAGTAATTCAGCATCCAGCCTGTAACAGTGGTGTAAAACATCATCAGGAGATAACATCCGATCAGAGTGATATATCCATGGATGTGCCATTTCTGTCCTGGTTTTTCCAGTGCGTAATAGGCTTTGACGGGACTCTTCTGGCTGGCACGTCCAACAGAAAACTCCATAGTCATAACAGGAAGTCCAAGAAGGGCCAGGAAGATCAGGTAAAACAGTACGAATGTGCCGCCACCGCCCTGTCCGGCCATGTAAGGGAATTTCCAGACGTTTCCGATTCCGATGGCACAGCCAGCAGAAATCAGAATGAATCCCAGACGGGATCCAAGTTTTTCTCTTTCTTTCATAACTCACCTCATTGTTGCAGTTTGGTAAACTGCTATTTGTATAAAGTCGCAAGTTTTATCTTAACACATTCCTCGATATTGCACAATAAAAAGAACTTGCATTTTGCATAAAACATATGTTAAAATAAAACATTATTTTAACAAGATAAAGTGGTGGATCGTTACACTTTAAAGAAATAAAAACATCAACAGAATCTGAATGTCCGCTTTAATAATTATTCTCTTCAGTCAGGGATACGAAATTTTTCGGAGAGATCCCGTAATATTTCCGGAAACATTTACTGAAATATCCGGAATCAGAAAATCCGCATAAAGAAGCTACATTTTGAATGGAAGGGCTGTCTTCCAGAAGAAACTGTCTGGCTTTTTTCATGCGGCAGACATTGATATATGAGGTAAGTGTAACTCCGGATTCCTGACTGAATACAGTAGAGAGATGCTGGGGATTGACAAAAAAATGGGAAGCAATGGTTTCAAGACGAAGATCCGGCTGATTAAAATTCAGACAGATATATTCCTGAACCTGGGATACAAGAGCTGACTTCCGCGGATTTTTTTCATCAGCAAGAGAATCCAGAACTGCCTTGCAGGTAGACTGGAGCAGTTGTTTTAACTGCAGGGCACTCTGGCAGTTCTGGTAAGTATTCAGGGCGTTTTCCAGAAGAGGAAAAAGCGTTTCACGCTGACTGCACTCCGTGATAAAACCGTCAAGTACAGTAAGAAAAGCAGCAGCTACACTCCAGGTCTGCCGGATATGGATTTTTTTGGTGATGATATCGTTGAAATATTCATCAATATATTTACAGAGAGCCGGTGAATTTTGCTGGCGCAGAAAGATCAGGATATCATTATAAACCAGAGGCTTTAATGTAAAATCACCGGAATGGGACTGGGGCGTGAAATAAAGAAATCCGGAAGAAGACGCAGTTCTGTTATGAAAAACAGAAAGAGCCTCTTCATAGGAATAGCGGATTCCTTCCACGCCTTCATGAGGTGTTCCACAGCAGAAAAAAGTGGAAATCTGTGCGATATTATCATATATCCCGGCAAGTCTGAGACAGGATTGTTCCAGATCGGTAAAAGAAAAATCAGAGCTTTTTTCCATGATGATATACTGTCTCATCTGAGAATAGTCAATGTAAATAAGCTCTTTGCACACAGGCTGTAAGATTTCCCTGCATATATTTTCCAGGATGGTGTGGAGCAGAGAAAAATCACCTTTTTCATCCCATATTTCCGGATTGGCATTGTGGATCTCCATAAGAATGGTAAGATAATCGGAAGTTTTATGAACCGGAATTTTTTCCAGATCATCCGGGGAAATGGTTGTTCCACTGATCACTTTCTGGAAGAAATTAAGCTGCATTTGTCGTGTATACAGATCGCGGAACTGAAAATAATTATTCACATAACTGTTTCTGGAATTTTCCTGATCGATCTCGTCACTTACTTTCTGGAGTATCTCCATAAGCTCCCGGTGATCCAGTGGCTTCAGGAGGTATCCGCGGACCTGAAGAGAGATGGCTTTTTTGGCATAGTCAAAATCTTCGTATCCTGTGGAAAGGATGAATCTGGTATGACAGTCTGTTCCAAGAGCTGCGATCATATCCAGACCGCTCATAACCGGCATGGATATATCCACAAGGGCAATATCGGGTTTGACATTTTCAATAAGCTGGATTCCGGCCTGTCCGTTATTAGCTTCCCCTGCAATGTTATAAATGTTTTGTTTTTCAAGAAAATTGATCAGAGATTTTCTGAAAAAAATTTCATCGTCAATAATTACGAGTGTTTTCAATTTATATTTCCCCCTCGATCAGATTTTTTTGTCAGGTATTACTATGGTTACAGTGGTTCCCTTTTCAGGTGAACTTTCGATGGTGAGTCCGTAATTCTCACCGTAGAGAAGAGCAATCCTGTGGTTGATACTTGGAAGCCCGAAAGAATGTCGGGCAGTTTTGAAGTCTCTGATAGAACGGTTAAGTTCGGCAAGTTTTTCCGGCGGGATACCGGAACCATTATCAGAAACAGAAATACAGATGGTACCATTTCTGATAGAAACATTTAAGTGAATATGGCATATCTGGCTGGTAAGTCCGTGGACAAAAATATTTTCCACAACAGGCTGTATGGTCAGCTTGGGTATCTCTGCCCCATGATCCTCCCAGGACGGCTCATAGGTGATCTCGTAATCAACAAAATCCATATACCGCAGATTCTGGATATAAAGATACTGTTCTGTAAGAAGCAGCTCCTGGCGCAGAGGAATGATAAACTGTCCCTTTGAAAGAGAGTTTCTGTAGAAAGATGACATGGAAGACACTGCTTTTACTGCAGTATCATTCATGTCAAGTTCTATGAGAGACTTGATGGTGTTTAAAGTATTATAAAGAAAATGGGGATTGATCTGGGACTGTAAAAGACGTACTTCCATTTTCTGTTTGGCATTTTGTTCCTCATAGATATCGTTAAGTAATGTCTGGATCTTCTGCATCATAAGGTTAAACTGGTTATAGAGAACTGCAAGTTCATCATTTGAAGAGTAACTGGCAGAAATATTCAGCTTTCCGGCAGACGCAGATTTCATTTTTTCTACAAGTTTCTGTATAGGTGCGGTGACAGTACCTGTACATAATATGGAAAAAAATACAGATAAAATAAACACTACAATGCTGATCAGAAGAATATTGTGCAGGATCACCATATGATCCAGAGTCAGGCTTTCCAGAGGAATCAGGTTGATCACATTCCAGTTCAGGTCAGGATAGGATTTGCAGATAAAAAGAGTGTCAGTGCCGTCTACGGAAAAAAACTGCCTGTCGGTTTCTGTCAGGGTTTTATAATTCTCTGAACTGATTTTTGTATAGGATGAGAAGTCTTTATAAATACCTCCGGATGAAGAAGAGGAAAGTATCTGTCCATTTTCATCAGTAATATAGAAATCCCTAGAAGAGCTGTCCGGAAGGTCGCGGAATGCAGAGGAAATATTTGTTTCTCTGATCAGAAGGACCAGGGCGCCCAGATATTTGGTGTTATCAATGTTTGTAATACTTTTTAAGGCTACAAAGGTTGGCTCCCCACTTATCTGGAAGGGTCCGAGAAACTGAAAGGCCAGATTAGTCTGAAGGCTGTCAAGGACTTCGGGACCTAAAATGGAATCAAGCTGATCTGTTTCTGTGGTACTGCTGTGAAACCAGTGGTTTTCTGTATCCAGGATATCCCAGGCATAGATGTTTTTGTGAAGTCCGATGATACGCTGGGCCTGGTCTGTAAGCTCGGAATTTACCAGAAAATGTTCCAGTGTGTTTTCGGGAACTGTGGGATTTTCTTTTAAAACATCGGCGATATTGCTGTTGATGGAAAGGGTGATGGCATAGTTTGATATATTATCGATCTTTTCTCCAAGGTTGCTGGTGATCAGGGATAGCTGCTGCTGACTGCAAAGTGCGGCACGCTTGATCAGTACTTTTTTGGATGCAGTATAAAAAAACACGGAAGTAAGCATGAGTATCAGAGAACTGAGCAGCAGATATGTAATAAAAAGCCTGCGTTTCAGACTGATTCCTAAAAATAAGTGAAACACCTTTTTTTTCAGATTTTCTATCATGGAATCCCCCCTCTGGTTTTATTGGCTACATTATATAATAAGGGAAAAATTCTCACAAGTGTGGGGGAAAGATTGGAGAAAATATTCCAGGTACAGCGAAGATTTTCCATGTATTTTTTCGGACGGATTTAATATAATGGTCTCATCGATAAGGAAAGCGGAACAAAATATTCAATCCGGATGAATAGAAATGTACCAAAAGGAGGACGAAAATGAAATTAAAAAAAGTGATGGCTGCTACACTTGCCACAATGATGTGTCTCTCTTCATTCAGCATGATGAATGTGTGGGCAGATAAAAAAGAGGATTCCGAACCACTTGTGATCAATTATATCAGT
>OLOU01001705.1_pt1 | contig 14379 bp, 20 predicted proteins | sample 1672101 | NCBI WGS metagenome assembly OLOU01 (sample SAMEA3136645, study PRJEB25190) | human gut metagenome | biome: human gut; feature: human-associated habitat; material: faeces | place: Austria | collected 2013
CGGGATATATTATGCTTATATAGTATCCACACGGGCGGCGGCTGTAAAGGGAAGCCGCCCGCCGGTACTATAATATTAAAGTATTATAGTATTAGGAAAAATTTTCTGCTCCTAAATCCAGTATTTATAAGGGTTTGCGGGGTTGGGGGTGTAAGGGTTCGGGGCAATTTGCGTAAGGGTTCGGGGCAATTTGCGTAAGGGCTCGGGGCAATTTGCGTAAGGGTTCGGGGCAATTTGTAAACATAATAATACGGTATTACTTTTCTTGCCTTTTACCGTCGTGAGGAAATGAAAAAACCGTACTTTCAAGCGTTGTAACTGTCGGTATATTTGCGGGGTCTTTAGGGTCTGGAAGCTGTATGTTTTTATAGACTTCCTGCAATCTGGTTTTCGTCCGCAAAAGTTCCCATGTTTTTGTAAACACGTTCCTTAGTAGCTGCCGTTTATTGCTGCTGTTTTCAAGTCGCTGTTGTAATTGCGGGTTTCTCTCTATAATTGTGCTGGCTTTTATGCGTGGTACATTTTCCCCGGCCTGTTCTATAAGTGTTGTAATGATAATCACATTTTCAACGGCGGCTTTGTTTCGCTCTTTGCTGATTTCGGATTTTACAAGGTAAGAGTGAGAGACAAGGCGCATAGGCTCCCCGTTTGATTTTAGGCGCGGTGCGCCTTTCTTATCCCTGCGAATGGCAATATTATAAACGGTTTCTATTACATGGTTCATATAAGGGCTGCTAAATGCTATTGTGTTTGTTTTCTCATTGTAGCCCTCAAAGTTAAGAACGGGGAAAAGGCTTTGCGTTGGCTTCCCGTTTCTTGTTCCGTGAAGAACTCCGACAATATTATGAAATTGTTGTGTTTTAGAAATAACCTGTGCAATACGCTGCTTGTCTAAATTCCTCTTCATGCCTAAATGCTCCGCTAAATTTGGAACATACATTGATATGATAGGCTTAAGCGTCTTGTAACCGCTATCTTCAAAGGATGATAATACAATGCTGTAAAATACGCGCAATAAAGCAAGGTCTATGTTTTCTATTCCCTCTTTAGTTTTCATGTTTTGTAGTTCTACTTCGCTTACCGGCCGCATTCGCTCACCTGCAAAATACATTTTCCCGTCTTGAAATTTTAGGCCGTCTGTGCTTGAAAGTGGTTGCAAATAGGCGTTTCCGTTTTGGTACAGGCTTATACTGTGCTGGTAATTTGGTAAGGTCGTTACGGCTAAATTTTGGGGTATTTTTTTATAAACATCTCCTGCTTTTGCTTTTGTGCGGTATGCGTCTTTTTTCCTTTGCGGTTCCCCCTGTATTTTTTCTTCGTAAATCTGCTTTTTTACTTCTATGCAAGCGTCAATATAGGCTAAGGCTTTTGTGTATTCGTCCGGTGCGTTCTTTTTCAGATAGTCAAGATAGCGTGCGAATGTTTGCAAAATTTCAGCCCGCAAATTGTCGTCTGAATGAATAATGTCATAAAGCGGTTTTATGTCATAAGAACCGCTGGAAAGCACTTCTTTAAGGTCTGCCGTTGCCTGCTTTAATTCCTCGTCGTTTGGCCGGTCTTTTAGCTGCTGTTCGTTAAAGGCTATGGCTTCTATGATTTCTTTCCGGTTTTTCTCGGCTCTTTCGGCCTGTTCCCGCCTTTCAACCTCTGTGGGTTCGTCTCCTGCGAATACCCTGTTTACTGCAATAAGGCGGGGTACTTCCGTTTTAATGAGCTTTACAATTTTTTCCGTCTGTCCGTCATAATCTCTTAAAAATAGCCTTTCTTCGGCTGCGTCTGTAATGGTCTTTCTTGCTTCCAGCCATTCCGCATTAAGCGCGGTTTCTTCGCTGCTGGCCGCTTCCAGCTCGTCGGCTAACTCTTTGTCATAGTCTGCCGTTCTTTCTGTCCATTTTTTTATGGCAATATTAAGCCGCGACATGGAAGCATTGAGCAACGGCCTATAGTATGCGTCTATTCTCTCTATTTTCTTGGTTTCTTCCGGCGTGAGTTCGTCTATTAAATGCGGCATTTACTCACCTGCTTTCTGTGCAAAAGCCCGCAAGCTGCTTTCTGGTATATATTTTCTATTGCTCATTGTTTCGGCTTTAAGCCGCCCCTCTCTGACATATTTACGGATAACCGGCACTGTTTTATTAAGAATGGCTGCGGCTTCTTTCGTGGTATATGCCTTTTCTCCGTTTATTTCAATCATGCGCTATCCCCCTTATTTATGCGGTAAAAGTTTGTCTTGGTCTACGTCCTCAAAGAAACGGTCTAAGGCTTGGTCTAATGCTTCTTTTAAGGTAATTCGTTCTGTATAGGCATAATCTTTCAATAGCTCTAATTTATCGGTCTGAACTATAAAGGTTGCCCGTGTCCAGTCTTCCGGTAAGCCTTCCTGCGCTGCGTTATTCCTCACAAGGCCGTCTTTTTTGGGTCTGCCGCGCTTTTTAGTACCCTCTTGCGGTACTTCTATACCTAAAGCTTTGCGCTCTTTCTCTGCGTCAAATTCCGGGGTTTCTGATGTGTCAAAAAGTGGGTTGTTCCCTAATCTGTTTGCCATTTTTCTTAACTCCTTTTCATAATTTCGTTTACTATGGCTTCATACTGCGCCGCCGGTTTACTGTTGGGCTTATACTCAAATATATCTTTGCCAAAGCTTGGGGCTTCCACAAGGGTAACGCTATTACTTACTGTGGTTTCAAATACCTTGCCCGGAAACGCCGCTGTAAGGCTTTCCAGCACCTCTTTATCAATAAGCCGCCTGTTATCGTATTGAGTAACGATAACGCCGCCTATATTCAACTGTGGGTTCATTCTCTTTCTTACAAGGCTGATAGTGTCTCTAAGCTGTGCAATGCCGTTAAGGGCTAAATAATGCGCCTGTACCGGGACAATAACGCTATTAGCTGCGGTAAGTGCCATAAGCGTTATAATGCTTAATGACGGCGGGCAGTCAATCAAAATATAGTCATAAGGCTTCTTAAGCTCTCCTATGGCTTCTTTCAGTATCATTTCCCGCCCCGGAACGCTGGCAAGCTCTATTTCTGCGCCGCTTAGCATAATATCCGCTGGTAGTACGTCATAGGCTCCGGGCTTGATAGCGTCGTTTATATTGGTGCTGCCCTTTAATACTTCATGTACTGTGGGTTCCCCGTCTTTAAGGTGTATGCCCGCGCTTATAGTAAGGTTGCCTTGTGGGTCTGTGTCGATAAGCAGCATGCGCTTACCTTTGCGGCTTAACCCTGCCCCCACATTAAGACATGACGTTGTTTTGCCTACGCCGCCTTTTTGATTGACAAAGGCTATTACTTGCATAGGTCTACCCCCTTTCTTTTATTTCGCCGTTTACATATTCAAATATTAGGCTTTCCCCGTTTTTGTCTGTTACTTTTAGGGCGGCTTCGTCTACTTTAGTTACTGTTATAGCTTCCTCGTAAAAGTTGGCCTGTATGAATTGCATTATTTTATATTGCGCTATTGTGTCCATGTTCTTAATCATGCAGCCCCTCCAATTCTATGCAGGTTTCTACCGGGTAAGCTCCGCCGCCTATGGTAACAATTCTTTTTACCTGCTTATTTTTTATGTCCCTGTACCATTCTTCTGTTTTCAGCTTATCTATTCCGCCGTGATATTCTTCGCAGTATGGAAGTATGGAAAAACAAGCTGTTCCGTCGTCCAAAATCTTAAAAAGGTTGTGAAGTGTCATAATAGCCCCGCCTTTCTTTTTTTATTTGATGTATACATAATAACAGGCGGCTAACCCATTGTCAAGAGTAAACCGCCTGTACAGATATTTTTGATATTACTTTGTAGCTTCTTCCTCGTCTAACAATAGGTTTATGTTGCGGTAAGTAGCTGCAAGTTCAATGCCTTTTAAGGTAAAATATTTATACATACTGCAACGCTTACCAATTCCGTAAGAGTTGCACGCTTCCAGCTTTCCAACGTTTTCAGCGTGTTCTAAAGCTTCTTTCCCAAAGTAAATAATAGCTCTGCTGGCCGGTACTCCGTCATTTCTCCCTATTAAAACTGCTTCGCGCTTAAAAATCTGGTAAGCTTCTTCTTTCGTTATAGGCTTTGTAATCATAACACTTTCCTTTCTGCCGGGAATGTGATACTATACTATTTGTGAAGTGGTATAGCTCCGGCTATGCTTGCCCCTGCTCTTGTGTGGGGGCTTCTTTTATTTCTGCAAGTTCCATAAGGTCTAATGCACCCACAAAAGCGTTGAACATGAGCGTGTAGGGTGCTTTTTCTGATTTCCCCCCCCCCCCATAAAATTTTAGAAAGTCTTGGTTAAAGCGTTTAGGGTCGGGAAGTTCGCCGGATATAATCAAATCTTCCCACAGGTGAAAAAGTTTCAAGGCTTTCTGCGCTGTAAGTTTTGTGTTCATGGCTTTGTCTCCTTTCTTTTTATGTATACATTATAATACCGTATTACTTGCGTGTCAAGTATTATTTTGTAAAAATAAAAATAGGCGGGTAGCCGTAACTACTCGCCTATACACTGTGGGTTCATTCCCATTTTGTGGGGTCATATTCTTTTATAAGTTCTTCTTTTGCTGCGCTTGTTTTTTTAACGTATATGAACAAATCCCCGTTATAATCATCTGTGGTATCAACTCTTGTTATTTCGTACCATTCGCCCTTATAGCTTATGACATTATAAAGGTCGATTCCTGTATAATAATTAAAGACGAAAAGTCGGGTTTCCGATTCTCCCCACGCCGCCGCCGCAAATACTTGCTCTTGTGATAACTGGCGCGTATAGCACCACATAGGGGACGGACAACGCGGGTAATATCCGTTAACTGCTGGAAAGCCCCCCGGTTCCTGTGAATGGGTCACTTTGTAAATCTGTGCTTTTTTGTCTTTGAGATAATATTGATTTTGCATAGCTGCGCCCCTTTCTAAATAGCGTCTTTGTATTCGGTGTAATGCTCGTATAGCCCTACATAAGCGTCTAACAGGCTTGCTAAGCCGTCTATGCGGTATTTAGGGCTTTGCGCTTTAATGGGTACTATATTGCCGTTCCTGTCCTCTTGCACGCCGGTGTTTGTCATGCACCATTTAAGCAAGCTGCTGTTGTTGTAGTTTATCTTTTTGGCCTTTAAGTCTGCGCCTAACATCTGCATAGGCAAAGACAAAGTTTTAGCCCCCTGTATGCAGCGCACCATATTAAAGCCGTTGCTTTCCATTTCTTGAACCCAATATTTTGCGCTGTAGCTGTCGTAATAAATCCATGCGGGGGTTATCTCATAGTTATATACCATTTCCATAAACCACGCTGTAACGTCGCTGTAGTTGATACTATTACCGGCGCATAGTCTAAGCTGTCCGGCTTCCAGCCATTTATCATAGGGTATTTTTTCTTCTTTTACGCGCTTTTCAAAATTATCTGCCGGTAGCCAATACATTTGAATAACGTACCGTTTTTCTTGCTTATCCATGAGCAAGAGCGTTGCACAGGTAAGGTCTGTTGTTATGCTTAAATCTGCGCCGCCTATGGCATAGCTGCCCTTAAAGTCTGCAATATCAAAGGTTTCTGTATTGTTTATATCGTCGAAGGTAAGCCACGCTGTACCCACAGACTGAATTACATTGAAGTCCTTTACTAAAACGCCGGTAAGGTCGCGCGGGCTGTTCTTTGCCCGTTCCACTTTCCCTATAAGGTCGTCAAGTTTCTTTATCCGGTTTAATCCGGGGTTCGCCTTTTCCCATGCCATAGGGTCAAGCCATTCTTTCTTTTCGTCCAGTTCGTACAGTATCGGTAAAAAGCTGTCGTCTTGTATTGTTCCGTCGGCCACGCCACAGGCGTATTTATACATATCATCAAAGATACATTCCCGGATTGTTCCGGCGGTAGTAATCATAATCAAAAGGGGCTGCCGTCTTGCACTCTGGCTCTGCTTCATTACCTCGTATAAATTCCGGTCTTTTATGCTGTGCAGCTCGTCCATGATTACTAAATGGCTGTTCAGTCCGTCCAGCGTGTCGCTGTTCTTCCCTAATGGCTGGAATTTTGAAAAGGTAAGCGAAAAATAAAGGTCGCTTTTCCGCTTCTTTACTACTTGTAGCAAGTCCGGGCTTTGCCGTACCATATTACAGGTTTCGTCAAAGATAATGCGGGCTTGGTCTTTCTTACTGGCGACGCTGTAAACCTCTGCGCCGGGTTCGTCGTCTGCAATGAGCATATACAGGGCAATACAACTAAGCAAAAGGCTTTTTCCGTTCTTCCGGGCTACATAGAATAGCGTTTCGCGGTATCTCCTATACCCTGTGGTTTCACTCACAAAGCCAAATAACGCACTTATATAAGCTTTCTGGAAAAGCTCTAATCTTACAGGCTTGCCCGCCCATTCCCCCTTAGAGTGCTTACAGAATGTTTCTATAAAGGTTATAGGCCGTTCCGCTTTCTTTTGGTCGAACACATAGCCCTTTTTAGGGTGCTTTATATCGTCTGCAAGGCGTTCATATTCCCGTCTAACCCTCTTGCTTACAATGCACTTCCTGCGCTGTATCTGTTGTAAATACTGCTCTATATAGTTCATGCGTTGCCGCCTTTCAGAAAGTCATATACTGCATTGCTCTTTTCTGCTTCCACAGATTTAGGCATTAAGTCGGTAAGCTGCTTATATAGCGTGCTGTATCTCTGTACTGTGGTGTTATAGCTCTTAAGGGCTGTGCTTTCCCGTACAAAGTTCTGTTTCCCCTGTATAAATTCTTCCTCTGTGCCGTTCTCTTTGATTTTCCGCTTAAGCTGCGTTAAGGTGTCCTGCATAAAAACAAGTTCGTCAATGAGCTTTCGCCCGATATATTTTTTATCTTCTGGTATGCGCTCTAAGATTGCTTCCAGCTCCGGGGCTGTTTTCTTCCGCGCCATAAAAATACCCCCTTACTTTTATTATCATGTATACATAGTATACCATACTTACAGGAAATACGCAATAACCCCCTCTATGTTATACCTTGTAGGGGTTTAATTAAGTACCCACGCCGGTACCTAAGCCCCATGCCCTTTTATAAAGGCCGGGGGGCTTAAAAATAATCTGCCTGCCGTTTCCTGCGCTGTTTGGTTCTCTTTCTCTCGTTCACTTAATGGTCATTGTGTGAAGTATTGCAGATATACGCAAATAGCCCACAGAATAAGGCTTTATTATCATGTATACATACTCACACTTCACAGGCGTTTAATATGTGAAGTTGTACCCTATTTTTTATAGCTAAACTTCATCATAGCCGCGTCTATTGTGGTCTGTTCTATGCCAATGTATCTAAGTGTTTTGCTCTCGTCGTTGTGGTTGAAGATACGCATAAGCAGCACAATATCTTTTGTTTGCAGGTAGAAGTGATAGCCAAAGGTCTTGCGCATTGTATGCGTGCCTAAGTTATCAAGGCCAAAGTGCTGCCCTGCTTCATGTATTACTCTGTATGCGTACTCTCTGCTTACCGCCTTGTTTACAGCTCTGGCACTTGGTACAAGGTAATCATAATCTTTCTTATCTTTGCAATAGTCCTCAATGGCTGCGGCTAATTCCCGGTTCACTGGAAAAAGCTTTTCTTTTCCGGTCTTTTTCTCCCGTACTTTTATTTTGTCCTTTCCCCTCACGTCCCGGATTTTAAGCTTTAATATGTCCGATACCCTAAGCCCGCTGTATATGCCTATCATGTACATAATGTAGTATTTAGGGGCTTTCTCTTTCAGATAGTCGGCAATGTCCTGTACTGTTGTGGTATCTCTGATAGGCTCCACAAAATTCATAATATACCCCCTTAATTTAAGAATGGCCGTTTAAGGCTCATATAAGCCCGTACACGGCCTTTTAATGCTTGGACAAGGTTTTATATTGCCGCACTCGTTAAAACGGCTCTACGGGCTTTATACGCGGCCTTTTTTCATGCGCTCTAATTCTTCAATCGCTTTTTTGTATTCTTCAAGCTCTGCGCTCTCTTTTACGCCGGTCATATTCCCGTTTGCGTCAAATATGGCCGTGTTGTATTTCTGGAAATGCTCTTTGTTGTGGCACTCTTGGCACAAGGCTTCTAAATTATCAAAATTTAGAGTTATGGCCGGGTTATTGATGTTTGCCGGAGATATATATTTTCTGTGGTGGCATATCGTGGCTACACCCCCGCACCTTTCGCATATATAGTGCTGCTGTTCCATATACAGGCGACTTATTTTCTTCCATTGCTTCCCCTTGTAAAAGGCTTTCGCATATTCTTTCATGGGTTCCGCTGTACCTTAAGCGTAATGCACTTTAACAGGTTATCTATAGTACGCTGTAATTTTACGTCGTCTGTATGGTCGCTGTAATACCACAGTGTAAGAAGAAAGCCGCTTACCGTATCAACTAAAGGATCTGTTTTCTGCTGTTCTATGCTCATTCCGGTTGTTACCTCGATATATTCGGGTATAGCGTATAATAAAGAGTTTACAAGCGCGTCATTTGCCCCGCTGTCCAGTCTAAGCACATTTAATGCGTCTGTAAGATTTAGCATTATAAAAAACCTCTCTTTCATAAAGAAAAGGGCACAGGGGCGTTATAGCACCCTGCACCCCCTCTAAGCTGTTTACTCGCTGGCCTTAGAAAGCTTTACAAAAGCTTCTGTTACAATAGGCTTGCAGTCGGCAATACACATTCCGCGGTAGTCAATGCGGCCACTCTTAAAGCTGCTCTGTGTGGAAGCTTCCACCGCGATACCGTCTACCATGTTGTAACCCATGTACTGGAAGTTGCCAAAGTAAATAGTATCGTCCGGGATGTAGTCATCTACGATAACTTCAAAGCCCAAAATCTTACCTACTCTGTCCGTCTGCGTGTCCTGAATGAATACAGGCCGCTTATTGTTGTCCATAAGGCTGTAAACATGGTTGTAAAGGGTGGCATTGTTCATAGCGAACTTTGCGCCGTTGGCATATCCGCGCTTAAGCAATGCCATAGCTTTTACAAGGTCGTCCCATGCAAGCTTAGTATTTGTGCTGCCGGTAAATGTTACGCTGTTGGTGCCGTTCCATGTGATACCTTTTTCAAGGCCGGTTCCCTGTGCGCTTCCGGTTCCATTGATTACGCCATTTGCAAGGGTCGCCATAACATTACTGTTAAGCTCCGTGGTAAGATAGCTTTCAAAGGCCGGAACGCTCATTTTACGCACAGACGCGGAAATGCTAAGCACTTTGATAATTTCATAATTACCAAACTCCACATAGGAAATAGACGGCTCCCCGCTTTCTACTGCGGTTCCTTCCTCGTTCCATTCTGCGGCTGAAAGTGGCGTACCCACAGGAATGCGGGTTTTTGCCGGGATATTGAACGCGCGGCAATTTGCCAGTACGCCGCCCATTGTGCGGGCTTTGCTGATAACCTCGTTAAGTGTCTGTGTAGGGATAACCCCGGCCACTTCTGAAACAGTGCTGTAAGCGTCGGCTCTCTTTTCGTCCTGCGCTTTCTTCCATGCGGCGGTTTCGCCCTCGTTCAGCTCACGGCCTAACAGACGCTTAAAAAATGCGCTGCGGTATTCCGGGCTTGCTACAATGTCCCCCTCTGTGGCTTCAAAAGACGGTCTGCCGGTGTGCATACCGGTAATAAAATTGTAGGTCTGCGCTGCGCTGGCTCTCATTTCCGCATTTTCGCGGGCTTCCTTAATGCCTTTCAGCTCGATATTAAGGGCTTCAAGGTCTGCGCTTGCGTCGGTGTCGATAAGGTCGTTAATTTCTTTTGCCCTCTTTTCCATATCTTCAACGCTCATAGTACGATAATGGTTAAAGGCTTCTGCAATAGTCTTAAATTTCATAGGTTAAAACCTCTCTTTCATAATCTGGTTGTAAAGTATTTTAGCCTGTCGCCTTGCTTCAAGGCTCTTAAGGCCGTTGGAAATTGCGCTGCGGGCTTCTACGCTGGTTGTAGGATAGGCCGGAAAAGGCACAACGCTGCACTCTAACACTTTTTCAATCTTTGTAATTGTTCGGGTGTTGGTGCTTACGTCGTATCTATCGCCGCCCGCCGGTACTTTAAACGCAAAACTCATGCCGGATAAATCCCCGCGTTTTACAGCTTCATATACCGCCCGCGCTTCCTCTGTGTCTGGCAATGCCGCTTTCATTTCAAGCCCTGCCGCGCCCATGCTTAGCTGCATTGTCTTAGGCGTTCTGGCAAGCGGCACTTTGCTTAAATCGTGATTATAAAATAATCTCACGTCGCTAAGGTCTGCGCCGTCCAGTGCGCCACGCTGAATAATTTCGATATAGTCCCCTGCCGGGTCGTGTATCGTGGTGGGCGTGTCAAATACAATAGGCTGCCCCCACAAAGTTAGGCTTTCAGCTCCTGCCGGTGCTTCTGCTCTAATTTCCGCTACTCTGATTTCTTTCATGGCTCCATACCCCCTAACAGGGCTTCTTTAAGGGCTTCGGCTTCCGCTTTGTTAAGCGCAATGCCCTTAAGCATTTTATTGTTTTCCCTGTCCCATTTTCTTATATCAAGCTTAGGCTCGTCGCCGTTATAGCTGATATAGTTTACTTCTGCTGTATATCTCCCGTTATTACTGCGGCTAAGAACCGCCACAGGGCGGGTTATCTGGTAATTAAAATCTTTACTCACGCTGCACCGCCTTTCCTACAGTCGCATTTTTCGCCGGGGTCTAAATGCGCCCCGCAATACGGGCATACTCTGTAATATCTGTATTTTCTGTATACACCATAAATGTATTTCATTCTGTATCACTCCCCGCCTTTGTAAGCTGGTATTGATTTGCTTTATTTGCGTCTACTACGTTCAAAGTCTGTAAACGCTTGTCGCCGCCCTCAATTCCGGGCATATTAAGGATTTCTAAGGCCTGATTTACTGTAAGTAGGCCTAAAGGCATAAGCTCCTTTATAAGCTCTACTTTCGTTTTATTGCTGCTGAATTGCAGCCGCCCGCTTTCAAATACAATGGAATTTCCAAAAGCCTGCTCACGGTCTGTAAAGACTTTTGCGGTAAACTCCATGCTTAGGGCTACTGCAAAGGGTTCTATTGTGCTTTCGTAAAACGCGCTAAATTCATCTTCTGTATAGCTGCTGTTTACAATGCTTTCTGTAACCCCTAAATAGTCGTAAATCTTGCTTTTTACTTCCTGTGTCTGCTCTGCGCTAAGGATAACCGGCTTACTCTCTATCGGCTGATATTCGGCTTTTTGGTCTAATGCCACTATGCCGCCGTCATTGCTGATTTGCAGATAATCATTGATAAAAGCCGCCTTTTCTTCTTTCAATTTTTCCGGTGACATTATCTGTGTATATTTCAATATGCCCCGGATATTTGCCCCGGCCTTAATTCCGCTTATAATCCCCTCATTTTGTGTATGCGCAAGCTCCAGCGCGGGGAATAATGCGCGGTTGTCGTCTCCTAAAAGGCTGTCGCTGTTGAAGTTCCGGCGCAAGTGGATAATATCCCGGTAAGGAAAAATAGATTGCTGGCCGCTTTTGAAATAAAACCGGCAATATAAACCGCCCTGCGCGTCGCTTAGCATATCTACGCCGGTTGAAGTAATCGGGTAAATTCCTGTAATATTGCCGCGCTCATCTCTGCATAGCAAAGCAAAAGCGTTATTGTACAGGTAATAATGAGTTGCAAGCTTATATAAAAAGTCGTATGCGCTCATATACGGGTTTGGCCGCACCTGTAACAAACGGTTAAGCTTACAATCTCCCTCAATTTCGTTATGGTCGGCATATTTTAATACATGGCTACCCTTAAGCTTTCCCATGTTCCGGGCGATAGCGTCAACCGCACCCCGGTAAATATCATTGCTGTAAGCGTCCCCACAGGTTGAAGTGAAAGCCCCGGTCTGCTCATTGATAAACTGAACTACCGGCCTTTTCTCCTGCCGCCTAAAAATACGGTCAAAAAGTCCCATTGGTTAGCCCCTTTCTTTATATTCTTTGGGCTTTATAAGGTCTGTTCTCATGTGCTGCTGTTCTTCGTCTGTAATCACAAAAGCTAAAATCTTATCCGCATTGAGATAAAGCGTACTATTGCTTTCTGTGCTTTGTTTTAACGGCACAAAGCCGGGAATAGGCATTGCACACGGGTTATAAATAAAATCGTCCAGCGCGTCGCCCTCGTCTGTAACAATCTTTTTTATTTTTAAGTCCGGATATTCCGGCGGTGTTACCATTGTTTTCATTTATATCACCTCACATTGATAATAGCATATTATCTTGTAATTGTCAAATACAATGTATACATAAAAAGCAAAGAAATAGACGCACCGTTAAAGTGCGCCTAAATCTTACCACCCGGCGGGTAAATCCGCGTCGGATATTGGTGTAAATTCATCTTCCGGCACAAACAAATCATACTGCGGATAATAATTGAACCCACAGGAATAGGAGCTGCGCCCGTATCTGTTCTTTAAGCAAACAAGTTCTACCTTGCGCGGCACTTCAAGCTTTGCCCGTTTTACTGCTTCGCGCTTTTCCTTAAGCTTTTTATCTTTGTCGAAAAGCTCATCATTCATAATGGCAAGCTGTAAGCCCCATACCACATCTGCGGTATACTCAATTCCCCCGCTTTCTTTGAAGCTCTCAAAATCTACAGGGGTTAAGTAATTTTGCCGGTTTAAGCTACATATCACAAGCACAACTAAATCATTATTCCGTTGCAACATTTTTAAGGCTCTCACATGAGCGTCTACCGCGTCTTTTGCCGTCTGCCGTGGGTCTGCCGGTCTGATTATTTGTAAATAATCGACGATAACAACGGGCTTTATATCCTTGTTCGCTTCCATATAGCTGTTTACATAGCCCACTATACTATCTATCGTGGTATCAAATCCGCACTCTATAATACTTTCTGTTATGGCCTTTTCTCCGTACTCTCTGGCCGCTTCTTTTACGGCTTCCGTTACCGTACCCCGTCTTATATCAATAGCACTTACCGCCGTTTCAAATCCATCTGAAAAACTGCGCTGTGCGGTTATGCGGCTCATTCCCTTTGTTACCATTTCAAGCCGGGATTGTTCAAGGCTGAAATATAAAACATGGTCGCCCGTCGCGGCTAATTGGTCGCCTAACTGGTGTACAAAGGTGGTTTTGCCTAAGCTGCTTATTGCCCCTATAACATATAATCCGGGGTAAAGGCTCGTTATAGCGTCAAGGTTTCTATATCCTGTTTTCCTGTCCTTAAAACTTTGGAAGTGGCTAAGCTCTGCCCCCATTGCCCTGTAAATATAGGCTCTTACGCCGTCCGGCTGTTGCGACGCCGCAAAGGGGCTTGTATTACTCTGTATATCGTTCTTTTCATGTATACCCTGTTGGGCTGAATTATTCACGGGTTTTTCCTGCCCCCTCTCCTGTGCTTTGGGCTGCGCTGTCGTTCTGGCGGGCGGTATGTACGGCATAAAGCCCCTTAAAGCTTCTGCTATAGTCCTTTCGCCGTATGTTTGCGCCCCGCGCCTTTGGTTCCATTTCTCACGCATAAGCCCGGATTGTCTAAACATTGCGTCCATTTTCACCGCGTCGCCATTTGTCCAGTAGGCTAAATGGTTTGCTAAGGCTTGGTCTGCGCGGCTGTGGTCGCCGCTATGCCCGGATAAATCCCCGTCATACAAAGCCCGGATTTCCGCACCGCTTTTACTGGAAAACATCTTTTCCCATATCTCCGCTGCGCTTTCGTCTACAGGATATGCCCCCACAGTGTTGTTAGTCTCTTGCTGCTTTGGCTTATCCGGTAGATACTTGGAAATGATAGCCTTTACCTGTGCAGTCCGTTCTTGTATCGGTTTGGCCTGCCCGTATACTTCGCCGGTCACTGTGAAGAAACGGCCATTATTATACATTTCAAGCCCTATTTCATCGTTCCTTTTTCCTACAGGCTCTAAGGCGGTCTTTACAAGAATATGCAGCCCCCTTTTACTTGGGCTATATTCCGTGTAGCTGTCAAGCTCTTTTACAATATCTGCCGCAAGCTGGTTAAGCTCTCCGACTTCGTTTATCACATTATCAAGGTCAATACCCATATAACCGGCGGCAAATTCAAAGCCCACGCCGTCAAGCTGTCGGCTCTGCATTGCGCTCACTGCTTCGGCATAAGTCGCCCATGTTTCCGGGTCGTTGGCTTTCGCGCCGTACCCCGTCGCCGGGTTCTTTGGTACTTTTCCGTATTTACCTTTCTTTTCATTCCATACAAGCTGATAGCACACCCATTGTTTTAAGGGCTTCAGCTCGTCCAGCTCGCGCGGCAAAATCGGCTGCGCCATGCGGTCACGCTCCTTTCATGTTCCCACAGATGATCTGCTACATAATAATTAATCAAAGCGAAACCTGTGCGCCAAGATATCCTTTTTTGTTCTGCTTTTAATAAATCCATTAAACGCCCCTCTCCTTTTTTTAAAGAAGCACGACTTAAATAAAA
>OLOU01001708.1_pt1 | contig 14356 bp, 8 predicted proteins | sample 1672101 | NCBI WGS metagenome assembly OLOU01 (sample SAMEA3136645, study PRJEB25190) | human gut metagenome | biome: human gut; feature: human-associated habitat; material: faeces | place: Austria | collected 2013
TTATGCTTACAGGGCATTGTTCTATTTCGACCTTGTCCGTATGTATGAGTTCAAAAGAAACAAATATACCGAAGGTGAAGATGTCATCGGTCTCGGCGTTCCTATTGTGCTTCCTGAAACCACTGAGGCTCAGGCCAAGAACAACCCGAGAGCCAAGGTTTCAGACATCTACGACACATTGATCTTCCCTGACCTCGAGAAAGCTGAAGAATTGCTTTCTTCATTCAAGGCAGCTGACAAATATACCATCAGCATCGCATTGATCTACGGTATGAAAGCGAGAGCTTACCTTGAGCGTGCCACTTCTCTCGAAGAGGACGGCGATAAGGTCAAATCTGCCGAGTACTATGCTTCTGCAGCAACTTATGCCCGCAAGGCCATCGAGACAAGCGGTTGCACGCCTCTTACTCAGGACCAGTGGGAAGATCCTTCAAACGGATTCAACAACGCAAACTCCAACAATGCGTGGATCTGGGGACTTGCAATTCCAAGCGAAAGCGTTTCCAACCTCCTCTGCTTCACAGCTCACATGAGCACCGAGAATGCATGGAGTGCCTATGGTCACGATACTTGCCGCGCCATCAACAAGAACCTTTACAACAGTATCAGCGGTTCTGACTTCCGCAAGCACTCATGGCTTGATCCTGACAGGAACTACTACAACTACAAGAGTTGCAGAAAGGACGCCAAGGAGTACTTCGCGAAGCTCAAGAACTACAGCAACATCAAGTTCCGTCCTGCTCAGGGCGCTTACGAAGATTATATTACAGGCGGTGCCGCTGACCATTGTATGATGCGTGTTGAGGAGATGTACTTCATTGAGGCTGAGGCTAAAGCGCACGAGAAACTCTCTGAGGGTATCAGGCTGCTCAACGAATTCATGAACAACTACCGTATAGTAGGTGACAGAAAATATGACTGTTCTGCCAAATCTTCTACTATGACAGGCTTCATCAATGAGCTTATTCTTCAGAAGAGAGTCGAGTTCTGGGGTGAGGGTATCATAATGTTCGACATGAAGCGTCTCAACATTTCTTCCAAGAGAGGATATACCGGAACAAATGCTCCGGCTTCATATAGAATCAACTGCGAAGGCAGGGCTCCATATTGGAACTTCGTGATTGGACGTAACGAGATGCAGAACAACCCTGCGGTAGCCAATCAGAACAATCCGGATCCGTCACAGGTTGTGCCACTTTGGAAATAGAACCGGGTAATTAACTCATAATCAATGAATGATATGAAAACAATCAAACATATACTGCTTCTGACATTTGCTGCATTTGCATTGACAAACTGCGCAGACGAGGCTTCGTATGTTCCTGGCGAAAAAGAGAATCCGGACAATTTCGGAGTATATTTCCCGGAGCAGACCGTTTCCACAACTGTGGAAGTGGATCCGAAGGCTGAAACTAAAGTTACATTCAAGGTTGCCAGAAAGAGAACAGATGAGGCCATCATTGTTCCGTTCAATGTGGATTCCGAGAACAAGGATGTCTTCACTATATCTCCGATTGCCTTCAAGCAGGGCGCAGCCGAAACAAATGTGACAGTGAAATTCGACAAGGCTGAAGTCGGAACTACATACAAATGTACCATCAGCATTGACGATCCTGAATATGTTTCTCTCTATGGAACGAGCGCTACGAGTCTTTCATTCTCGGTGGTACGCGCCGGTTGGGAACTTGTAAAAGGCCCCAATGGTGAGACAAAAGGAAAATGGAGAGATGACATCATCGTAGGTCTCTACAGCATCCAGTCAGCCACATTCAATCCTAATCCGGAACTGGATGTGGAGATTTACGAGCGCTCTGACGTCAAAGGTCTGTACAGGATGAAGGTTTACGGCGGCACCAATTTCATCAGGAGTTTTACCGGCGGAAACTACTCTTATGCTGAGGACAAGGACGTCTGGACTACTGTCAATGCGAGCGATCCTGACAAGGTATATCTTCCTCTTCAGACTGCCGGTGTGACATTCAACTCAGGCGACGGCGAGGTTTCATTCGGTTCTTACGTTCCGGAAAACTTCTCTCTGGACGAGAGTGCTGCACAGTATGGTACAATGAAGGATGGCGTCATCGAGTTCCCTGTACAGGGCATCATGATCACCATCGCTACTCTTGACGGTTATGCTTACGCAAACATGAACGGTCTTACACGTATTCTTATGCCGGGCGTCACTGTTCCTGACTATACGGTATCGCTTTCCAAGGAAGAGTGCAAGGACGGTGTAGTGGATGTTGTTGCAACTCTTTCTTCTGATGTGAAGAAATTCAAATATTCAGTACGCGAAGGTGCCATCGACGAGGGAGCAGCCAGCCTCCTCGCTCAGGAACTGGATCAGGCCGGCACATTCGATGGAGAGATTACTGAGACCTCTACATTGCACCTGACCTGCAAGGAAACAGGCAAATACACTCTTGTAGGCTGTGTTTATGATGCGGCCGGCACAATGCAGGGTTATGCTTCCGTGGCATTCGGTTATGTTGCCAAAGGTGAAGAGAAGCCGGTTATCCTGACTTATGGTCTCGAGGCTACAAACGAGTTTGCCGGAGAAGGAATCAATCCTGACAACTCTGCCAAGTTCTATGCTTATGGCCAGGATATCGAGTCCCTCACTTACGGATTCTACAAGTCAAAATATCTTGTGGGCAAGAAACTCGAAGACGTCCTCAAGGATTCAGGCAAGGCATTCACTTCAGAGGAACTTGAAAAAGTGAACGGCAAGGGCTTCAGCTCGATGATCAAGGGCCTGAACGGTGATTGCCAGTACACTATGGTCATCATGGCCAACAACGGCTATGTCACATCGATTACCACCAAGGATTATCACACCACAGGTGTTTACAATCCGGGTATGGACAACTATGACTATGAGGACTTCCTTGAGCAGCAGCCTTCAAAAGAGGAACTTATCAAGGATTGGAATTACTACGCTATGGACTTGACCGTAGAGGATGAGACTCTTACCAGATATGCACGTGGTACCGTTTCCATCAAACAGGGCACTGCAGAAGGTTTCGATTTCGATATCGAAGGCCTTGCAGGTGTCAAGTTCGACAAGGGCGGTGTGTGGTACGGCGCTTACATTCCGGGAAACAAGGATTTGTCCAAATATAAGGGCTCGTTCGTGCTGGTCGCTCCTCAGGGTGATGATTTCGCATCTTATGAAGGCACAGACGTGTTCACCGGTTTCATTCCTGTAGAGAGCACAAGTGCAGTTTATTACGGCGGCGGAATGTACTTCGGTGAAGTAGCTGACGGATATCTCTACGGAGTTCCTTCAAGAGACGGAATAGAGAACAAGACCACATTCAGATATCTCTACACAGGTACGCCTAATACAGTCGTAAGTATTATGACAGAGATGATGCTTGTGGATCCTGCCAAGGACAAGGGCGGTATCCCTGAGCTTCCTAAGAGCAAGATTGCTGAGATCAGAAAGCAGGCAAAAGAAGCATTCGCCCGTCGTAATTACGTGGAGATTCCTGAATATGAGGCATTTGCACAGCAGAAGACCAAATATGTCAGAAACCTTGCTGCGGATATGACTCCGGTAGCCGTTCCTGTCGCAAAGCACGCTGAAGCGAATATTAAAGTGGAAAGCGGCATTGCTTCGAAGGCAGCTTCCCGCGGCGGCTTTATATTGAACGGACTTTATAGATAATGAATAACAAGTTTAGAATATGAACATCAACAAGATATTTTCCATCGGTTTGGCTGCCATCGCATTGGCAGCCTGTACCGCGGAGCCGCTGAGAAATCCTGATATGGACAAGCAGGCAAATCTTCCCGGTGCTCCAAAAGACGTGGAGGATGGCGTAGTCATCGTCAAGTTCTCCGCTGCCGCCCTCCCTTCCGTAGAGGCTGCCGCTGAGAAATTCATGGCGACCAAGTCTTCTGAAATGCCAACTTCCGGTATTCCTTCAGTAGATGAAATCTTCGAGAGGATCAATGTTACCGGTCTTGTGCGCGTATTCCCTTCCGACAAGGCCCATGAGGCGGCTACCAAGGCTGCTGGACTGGACAGATGGTATGAGGTGCACTTCGACAAGTCACAGGACCTCGCCGAGGCATCACGTCTTCTTTCATCTGTTTCTGAGATTTCCAAGACTCAGTACTCCAACAAGATGTACAAGGCTGACGCCACCAACAAGATCGTGCCTTTCACGGCTCAGGCTGCAAGACCGTTCGTGAAGTCAGAGTTCAATGACCCTGACCTCTTCTGGCAGTGGGGCCTCATCAACAACGCTGACCAGGCTATCGCCACCAAGGCTGTCGCAGGAATGGATATCAATGTCGCTGATGCATGGAAACTTACAGCCGGCGATCCGAGAGTCGTGGTAGCAGTGCTTGACGAAGGTGTTAAGTACACCCATCCTGACCTTGCCGCAAACATGTGGACCAACCTTAAGGAGTCCGAGAACGGCAATGACGATGACGGAAACGGCTATGTAGATGATATTCACGGATATAATTTCGTAGATAACGGTCCGATCACTTGGGACAAGGCAGTTATCGGTATTGACGGCAGCAACAATGGCGACAGCGGTCACGGAACACACGTTGCCGGTACGATTGCAGCCGTGAACAACAACGGTATCGGTGTGGCCGGTGTGGCCGGCGGTTCAGGTAAGAATGACGGCGTGAGACTTATGTCCTGCCAGATATTCTCAGGCGGAAAATCCGCTGCCGACGCTGCTACGGCACGTGCAGTGAAATATGCAGCCGACAACGGAGCCTGCATCATCCAGTGCTCATATGGTTATTCGAGTGCAAGTGGCGGATCCACTATGACCACTGACAAGAGATTCAAGGAGTTCTCTCCGCTGCTTGTCGAGGCATTGGAGTACTTCTACAAATCCAAGAACTGCGAAGCTCTTGACGGCGGTATCGCAATCTATGCAGCAGGAAACGACGGCAAACTTGTTTCTTCATATCCTGGCGCATACAGCAAGAATATCTCAGTTACCGCTATCGGTCCTGACGGTCTTCCTGCAGCATACACCAACTATGGTCCTGGATGCAACATCGCCGCTCCTGGTGGAGAGGTGAGCGGATTCTCCGGTGGCGCCAAGGCCGGCATTCTTTCCACAGTCTGCTCGGAACTTCCTGACACTAAGGATACTGACTATGCGTTCCTTCAGGGAACTTCAATGGCTTGCCCTCATGTTTCAGGTGTGGCTGCACTCGGTCTTTCTTACGCATTGAAAATCGGCAAGAAGTTCACCCGCGACGAATACATCGCCATGATGCTTACTTCTGTCAATGATATCGAGTCCGCATTCGAGGGAACAAAGCAGACCCAGGGCAAGATCAATCTTGAGAACTACAAGTATGGCAAGATGGGCACAGGTCTCATTGACACATACCAGCTCTTCATGCAGATTGAGGGTACACCTTGCCTGGTGATTCCTGTAGGCACATTGGAAACCATCACTCTCGACAAGCATTTCGGCGGCTCAGCCAAGACTCTGACTTATGACAAGGACGTTGTCATTTCATCTGAAGACAAGGCCAAGCTCGGTGTAGAGATGCTGAGAATGTACAACGGCCAGCTTATGATCAAGTGTGCCAAGACAGGTACCTGCAATGTTACCGTTTCTGCTATCGCAGGTGGCAGCACAGTAGGTTCTGATACAGGCGCAGGCGGAATGAGGATTACCAAGAAATTTGCGGTTGTCGTTCGTGACCACTGCGCATCAAACGGCGGATGGCTTTAAAATCCAAGATGAAGTATGAAAAGATTTTTGACAATGATAATGGCCGTTGCAATGCTTCTTGGCGTTGCAGGCTGCGAGAAAGACAGTCCTGTTGTTAAATCAGGCCTTTCAGGCGAATGGAAACTTGTTTCCTGGAACAACACCACTCCGCAGGCGTTCGATATCTACATGGAGTTTTTCTCTGACGGAAAATTCAATCTGTACCAGAAGCTTGCCACATCTACTTACCGCCACCTCACCGGCACATTCGACAGCAAGGGTGATGTGCTTACCGGCAAGTATGATGACGGTGCTGACTTCGCTGACAAATACAGCATTGCTCTGGAAGGTGATGTGCTGACATTGACAAGCACGACAAATCCTGCGTCAGTATCAGTCTATAAGAGGACAACGATTCCTGACGAAGTGAGAAACTCACCTCAGACCAAGGCATCTGCAGAAGAGGCAGTCCGCCCGTTGTAATACCCGCGGCTGACATATAGAAAAGGAGGATGGCAATCACCACCCTCCTTTTTTCGGTCTGTTACTAGTCCGGCTTTTACGCAGGAACAGTGCCGTAACATCTACTGCTTGGAAATGTTCTCACGCATATCGGTATCGGCCTGGATATTCTTCATCTTGTAGTAATCCATTACTCCGAGATTGCCGTTGCGGAATGCCTCAGCCATTGCCAGTGGCACCTGAGCCTCAGCTTCAATCACCTTTGCGCGGGCTTCCTGAGCCTTGGCCTTCATTTCCTGCTCCAGTGCCACAGCCATTGCCCTGCGTTCCTCTGCGCGAGCCTGTGCGATATTCTTGTCAGCATCTGCCTGGTCCATCTGCAGCACGGCACCTATGTTCTTTCCTATGTCAATGTCTGCGATGTCGATGGACAGAATCTCAAATGCGGTACCGGCATCCAGACCTTTTGCAAGAACGACCTTGGAGATGGACTCCGGTTTTTCCAATACCTCAGCATGGCTTTCTGCAGAACCGATGGATGAAACGATGCCTTCACCTACTCTCGCCAACACGGTCTCCTCACCTGCACCGCCCACAAGCTGATTGATATTGGCGCGTACAGTCACTCTTGCCTTGCAGATAAGCTGGATACCGTTCTTGGCCACAGCTGTAACCGGAGGGGTGTTGATGACCTTAGGGTTGACGGACATCTGCACAGCCTCGAAAACGTCACGGCCTGCGAGGTCGATACCGGCAGCGGTCTTGAAGTCGAGCGGAATATTGGCCTTGTCTGCTGAGATAAGGGCATTGACCACCTTCACCACATTTCCCTTGGCGAGGTAATGGGCCTCAAGTTCGTTGGATCTGAGCTTCAGGCCGGCCTTGGTACCGGTAATCATCGCGATTACGATGGTGTTGGGATTTACGCCTCTCCATCTCATGAGAACAAGCTGGATCAGAGGAATATGAACTCCGGACAGGATAGCCTGGAACCACAGTGTTACAGGGAAGAACCAGAGCAGTACGATCAGGGCGACGAATATGATGCCGGCCCAGATAATCAGTGGAATTGCCATAATTCAGGGTTTATTTAGTTTTGTGAATATGCTTCAGTTTATTTGCGTTTGCTCAGAACGCCTCGTCGGGCATGATGACTTTCACGTATATCTTGTTGTTCTCGATGTGGACGACCTCCACAGGAGTTCCTGCGTCGATCATTCCCTCGAATGCGGTCACTTCATAATTCTTGTTCCCGATTCTCGCGGTCCCCATCGGACAGAGCCTCGTGACAGTCTTGCCCTTGTCGCCGACGCATGCCTTTTCCTCGCTTTCAGCATTGTCAATGACAGTGCTCAGTTCAAGTTTCTTCCAAGTTTTCGCGCGGAAAGCATAGCACAGCAGCACCGTCAGCAGCACGACATTGACAATGGTGACAACTGCTCCGGTCAGCGGGCTCATATAGGCGAATGCGTACCAGCAGGAGCCGCACAATGACAGCACGCCCAGGAATCCGGCGATCCCGATGCCCGGAATCAGAAAAATCTCGGCCAGAATAAGGATGATCCCTGCTAAAACCAATGTTATTATAAGTCCCATACTCAATGAGTTAGTGTTATGTATCCAAATATATGAATATTATTCGGCTTTGGAAAGACCTGCCGACTCAATTCTCAAGTTGGAAAGACCTGCTTTCTTCAATGCTTCCGTAACAGTGTCCGCTTCCTGCCTGCTGTCGTAAGGGCCGAGAATATATGAGATCATTCCGCCTTCAGTCGTCTTGGACATGTCCGAGTCGGTAGATGTCTTGATGGTCGCTATCTCGTTTTCGTTCAATGAATTGCCGTCGATAGGGAATACTCTGATCTGGAACAGCTCGTGAATGTTCTTCTCTATGGCCCTGGCCTTCTGGACAGTAATCGGCTTGCCGTCAAGGAATGCCACGATGATGGCGCTGCGGAAGCCTGCACGTTTCACCTTGTTAAGGTTTGCCAATACGTCCTTGTACGTGTGGAACAGTCCCACAGAGTAGATTCTGCGCCCGTTCGAGCCGGGTCTTTCAAATACGGGACTGAGACCTTTTATCTGTTTTACGGTAGCCTTGGACATCATTGAGAAGAGCTGGATCTGGTAGTAAAGGCTCTGCGGGATGGTATTGTCCTCAGCGAAGCGTCCCTGCTCGAGTATCTGGAAAGTGTAGTCGAACGACGGCGCCGGCTTTTCCATGTCCAGCCGGATTCGCGCCCCCGGACTCTTTTTGGAGAAAGTGTAGCCAGCATCAGCCCCGACCAGTTCCCTGTCGGCTTCCCTGTGAATCTTTTCCGGGTCAATGACAATGCCGCTCTGAAGGAACTCCAGCTCTATTTTCTGCAATTCCCGTGATGCTCTTGCCAATGAATCCTGTAATTTCGGAAGCATCGCCTCCTTGCTCAGGATAGATGCGGCAAGCCTGCTCCTTTCCTCACCGGAAGTCTCCGAAAGCCAGCTCCTGTCCCTGTCCAGATCGGTGCTGAACTTGTAGATGGAATCGCGTAACGACCTGACAGTCAGCATCTGCTCGGAATATCTGCTCATATCTGCATTGTTCTGACCGTTCTCGTCGGTGGTAGCAGAGTGGTTGTCTATGCGTGTCGGGTCATTGTCCGGTGCCAGACTGCATAGCTTTTTCAGTTCGTCAGGGTCGTTGATTTCCTTTCTTACCGGCATGCTGTCGAATTCCAGGACGTAGATGTCCACGGAATCAGCCGGGCATTCCCTGTTTGAGGCGAACATCGAGTATTTGCCGTCAGCCGTATTTATATAGAGGAAATCATCGTATGGTGAGGAGTATGGGAAACCCATATTGACTGGTACTCCCCAGTCATTCAGGTCTTTATCCCATGTGGACACATAAAGATCGTAACCGCCCATTCCGTACAGGCCCTTGGATGCGAAAAACAACTGCTTTCCGTCAGGCGATATCATCGGATAGATTTCATCGGAAGAGGAGGTCAGTTGTTCATTGACAAGTTCCGGGACAGTCCACAGAGAGTCGCCCAATGCCGTTCTGTAAATGTTTCTGATGCCGTCGGAGTCTTTTCCGGACCAGTAGATCTGCTTCACGTCGTCCGGAATGTAGATGGCCTTCGCAAACGGATCATTGGCAGTGGAATCCAGCTGGTTCGGCGTTATTCTCCAGCTCCTGTCCTGCAGCGGGTAATAAAGGAAGAAATCCTTCAGCGAAAATCGCTCTTTGGCTACGGGAACAGGGTTGCTGCAGAACCCGGTCATATTGCTTCCGTTCTGGGCGGGAACCATCATCTCGTCCAGCCTGACGGCATCAGCGGAATCCGCCGCCTCTTTTGCATTCTGGAGCAGTTCGACTGCGGCATTGAACTTATAGGCTTTTGTCAATGAATCAGCAGATTCCTTGAGTCTGCTGAAATCGACCTTGCGTGCAGATACAGTCAATGAATCCGCCATTTCTTTTCCCATCGCGGGGATGCTGGCGGCCATTGACGACAATATCAAAATACAGTACGTTATCTTTCTCATAATCCGATACTGCAAAAATAAGAAATTACTTGCAGAAAGTTTCTTTCTACGAAAAAATTAGATAAATTTGCACTCTATTGTCTATTGTGACAGATTGGAAACTAATATAATTTAAAAATATCAATCAAATGCAAAGTAAAGGTGCAATCAAATTCGTGGCGGTTCTGCTCGCTATCGCGTGCATCTGGCAGCTGTCATTCTCTCTTGTGACATCTATTCAGGAGGGAAAGGCGGAGGCTTACGCGCAGAAAGCTGTAGAGACTTTCAAGCAGTCATCAGAATACGCCAATGTCCCTGATGTGGACAAGGCCTTTTACCTTGATTCTCTCGCAAAGAATGAGAACCGCAGGTACATTGACTCCATTTCGAGTGAAAAGGTCTATTTCGGATACACTTACAAAGATGTAAAAGCTAAAGAGATCAACCTCGGTCTTGACCTTAAGGGCGGTATGAACGTCATGCTTCAGGTTCAGCTTGAGGACTTGGTAAGTGCACTTGCCGGAGAAAACAAGACTCCTGAGTTTACAAAAGCCATCTCTCTTGCAAGAGAGCGCAGCGTGAACTCACCGAATGATTTCATCACATTGTTCGCTCAGGCTTGGAAAGAGGTTTCTAACGGACAGAGGCTCGCTCAGGTGTTCGGCACCTTCGATCTCGCTTCCAGGATCGGCCCTCAGTCTTCTGACGAGGAAGTCCTCAAGGTGATCAGGGAGAATGCAGAGAGTGCAGTAGCGAACTCATACAATGTCCTCCGTAACCGTATCGACCGTTTCGGCGTTACACAGCCTTCCATCCAGCAGCTCGGAAACACAGGACGTATCCTCGTCGAGCTTCCTGGCGTAAAGGAGCCGGAGCGTGTGAGAAAGCTGCTCCAGGGAACTGCTTCCCTCGAGTTCTGGCCTACATTTGACAATGCTGACATCGCTCCATATCTTCAGGAGGCTGATGCTGCTCTCGCTGCTACAGTTGAGCCTGATTCAGCGCTTGTTGCAGAAGCTGATGTGAAAGAGGCTGTCTCAGACTCTTCTTCAGTGCTCAGTGATGAGGTAAATGCTTCAGCATCTGATGAGAAAGCTCTTGCAGAATATAGAAAGGCACATCCTCTCTTCGCTGTTCTCCAGCCATCCGGCTTCAGAAGCGGTGCCTGCATCGGTTTCGCAAACGGTAGCGATACAGCTAAAGTAAACAGACTTCTCAATCAGCCTGAGGTCAAGGGTATTTTCCCTCCTGAGTTCAGACCAGTATGGTCAGTCAAGCCTTCAACCTATGTAAAGGGCGGAAACATCTTCGAACTCGTGGCTATCAAGGTTGCTACAAGAGACGGAAAGGCTCCTCTTGACGGTGGCGCAGTTACCGACGCCCGTGTATCTTACAACGGACAGGGTGTAAACAAAGGTAACCCTTCAGTGTCAATGACAATGAACGCAGAGGGCGCTTCCATCTGGGCTCGTCTTACCAAGGACAATGTAGGACATCAGATCGCCATCGTGCTCGATGACCTCGTATATTCTTACCCTAACGTGAACAGCGCCATTACAGGCGGCAGCTCAGAGATTACGGGTAACTTCGACGTTGAAGAGGCAACTGACCTTGCAAACGTGCTCAATTCCGGTAAACTTCCGGCACCTGCAAAGATTATCCAGGAGCAGGTCGTAGGTCCTACACTCGGTTCTGAGTCCATCAAAGCAGGTCTCATCTCATTCGTCATCGCCTTCCTGCTTGTGCTCGTCTATATGATATTCTTCTATAGCGGTGCAGGTTTCGTGGCTGATATCGCCCTTCTGTGCAACGTTCTTCTCCTCTTCGGTACATTGGTATCATTCGGAGCAGTGCTTACGTTGCCTGGTATTGCCGGTCTCGTATTGACAATGGGTATGGCGGTCGATGCCAACGTGATTATCTACGAGCGTGTGAAAGAGGAACTTGCAGCCGGCAAGGGTCTGTCCAAGGCTATCGCTGACGGTTATTCAAATGCATACTCTGCAATTATCGACGGTCAGGTTACCACACTCCTTACCGGTATCGTGCTCTTCATCTTCGGTTCAGGTCCTGTACAGGGCTTCGCTACCACTCTTATCATCGGTATCATCACTTCTGTTGTGACATCTATCTTCATCACCAGAATCATATTCGACGACAGAGTTTCCAAGGGCAAGAACGTAAGCTTCGAGAACAACCTTACCAAGGACTTTCTCAAGCACACCAATGTCAATTTCATCGACAAGAAGAAATACTCTTATCTCTTCTCAGGAATCCTCATCGTAATCGCTATCGCATCTATCAGCTTCAAGGGCTTTACCTATGGTGTTGACTTCACCGGTGGCCGTACCTATGTGGTAAGATTCGATACTCCTGTTACTGCTGAGCAGGTCCGCAGCGCTGCTGAGAACGAGTTCGGCGAGACTGTCGAGGTTAAGCAGTTCGGTGGTGAGAGCCAGATGAAGATTACTACCAAATACAAGGTTGATCAGGAATCTACAGATGTTGATGCTGAGATTGAAGGCAAGCTGTACAATGCTCTCAAAGGTTTCTTTGCAGAGAAGGATATGACTCTCGGTGAGTTCACATCTACATTGGACAACCCTAACGGTATCATCTCTTCTGACAAGGTCGGTCCTACTATCGCAAACGACATGAAGCGTTCAGCTATCTTCGCAGTGCTCATCGCATTGTTCGTTATCTTCGCTTATATCGCTGTCCGTTTCAATGGCTGGACATGGGGACTCGGTGGCGTCCTTTCACTCGCCCACACGGCGATTATCGTGATCGGATTCTTCTCATTGTTCTCCGGAATCCTTCCATTCAACCTGGACGTTGACCAGACCTTCATCGCGGCTATCCTGACCATCATCGGATACGCAATCAACGATAACGTGGTTATCTTCGACCGTATTCGTGAGTTCAAGGTGCTGCACCCTAAGACTGATTTCAAGACCAATGCGAATATCGCGCTCAACAGCACGCTTACCAGAACCATCAATACGTCAGTATCTACTCTCGTGACAATGCTTGCTATCGCAATCTTCGGCGGCGAGTCTATCCGTGGTCTTTCCGTAGCCCTGATACTTGGTATCTGCTTCGGTACTTACGCATCCATCTTCATCGGTACTCCTATTATGTATGATGCATACGTATGGAACGAGAAGAGAAAAGCTGCTAAGGCTGCCAGGAAGTAATTGATTACATAACATGGCGGTCTCCTGACTGCCGAAACATAGAATGAGGCCGTTCCTTTCGGGGCGGTCTCATTCATTGTATAGTGCGGCGGCAACTGCTATGTACTAGGACAACAACTGCTTTGTATAGTGCAGCCACTGCTATTTGTCGATATGCCGGTTCCACCGCCGGTTTTGTCCATATTCTTGGTCTTCATCAGACGACTGTTTTCGGCGCGCTCCTGTCGCTGCATTATAGCTCTATTGCTGCCCTGCTCCGTCGTCGTCCATTGGTGTTGTCCCGAACTGCGGCAAGAGCCCGCTCTGCTCAGGGTGCTTCGCAATTCGCCGCGGTCTATGCCGCTGTTCGGCCAACAACATCAATGAAGAACGACTTGTTCTAGTCAACCTAATTGTCTGGTGAATTACCGGTAGAATGTGTAAGTGATGGTTCCCTGCTGAAGCTTAGGGGCATCCAAGTTAAGATTGAAATCAGTCTTCAGCGCTGCTTTTTTGCAGGCTTCGATTACCTCTTCGTCTGTGATTGTGGAGGCAGAGTTCAGTTTTGCGGACTTCACATCGCCGGAATAGTTTATCGTGATGTCAAGTTTGACAATTCCCTCAGCATTACCAAGTTCCTGAGGTTCATAAACGTCAAAACTTACATATCTGTCCTCCATACGATAGGAAGACTTCACCTTGAGCCTTGGAGCCACCGCCTTTTTAGGTGCGTTTTGATTAGCCTTCTTCGCTGCACGATATTCTTCCTGCGCGTCACCGACGAGTTCATTTATAAATGATACGACTCCGGTCGGTGCCGGTTTCTCATCCGGTTTGGCAGCAGCAGACTTCTTTTCTGTCTTGCCAATGTCCTCCTTTATGCTCGCCGTGGCCGGCTGACAGAGTAGAGAGTCGATGGTGTCACGCAGGAATGCGTTCTCATTCCGGAGTTCCTTGACATCATCGTAGTTCTTGAAAGTGAAATATCCAAAACTGAGGCACAATAACAAGGTCAGGACCTGCAATAATTTTCCGTTTCCCATAATTGATTATTTATTAGAGGTTTAAGTAATGAAAGCACATTGATGTGAAGTCACTCACGAATTTTGGAGTCGATGATGATGGTGACAGGGCCGTCATTGACGAGGGCACACTTCATGTCGGCACCGAACACACCCTTCAGGACAGGTCTTCCGGCGACCTCGGAAAGGCGTTTGCAGTACTTTTCGTAGAGCGGAACCGCAAGTTCATGGGCAGCTGCCCGGATATAGGAGGGACGGTTGCCCTTTTTCGTGGAGGCAGTCAGCGTAAACTGCGAAACCGCCAGAAGTTCACCATCCACATCCACCACACTTCTGTTCATAACACCGTTCTCATCATCGAAAATCCGCATTGCCGCAGTCTTCGACACAAGCCACTCCATATCAGCCTCAGTATCACCGGTTTCCACCCCGACAAGGATGAACAGTCCCGCTCCGATAGAGCTGACCACTTCTCCGTCAA
>OLOU01001714.1_pt1 | contig 14305 bp, 13 predicted proteins | sample 1672101 | NCBI WGS metagenome assembly OLOU01 (sample SAMEA3136645, study PRJEB25190) | human gut metagenome | biome: human gut; feature: human-associated habitat; material: faeces | place: Austria | collected 2013
CACGCAGATCGATCTGCCGGGCGACAAGATCAGCGGACTCAAAGAGGCAATCAAGATTCTCGACAGCGTGGAGGACATTGCCATCTGCCGCCTGACCGCCAGCGATGTGGTGCGCCATGCGCTGGTGCAGCGGATCGTCGCGGCGTATGACAAATTCGAAAAAACGCGCCTGCCCGATGCGAACCGGACCTTCAAGGCACAAAAGACATTTCATCAGAAGAGGGACAGAACATGAAGCATAACATTGTCATGACCTGCGAGGCAAAAACGCCGGATGCGCTTCTTTTAAAGCGCCAGATCCGCAAGTGCATTCTTGCCGCGCTGGACGAAGAGGGCGTGGACGTTCCGTGCGAGATTAACGTCCTTTTGACGGACGATGCGTCTATCCGCGCGATCAACAAGGCATACCGGAATATCGACAAGGCGACGGATGTTCTGTCGTTCCCGATGTTCCAGCTTACCCCCGGCGTCCTGCCCGAGAGCTGGGACGAGTATAAAGACCCGGAGACGGGGCTCGTGCCGCTGGGGGATATGGCGATCTCTCTCGAGCGGGCGAAGGAGCAGGTCTCCACCGAGGACGCCCGCTTCGAGGACGTTCTGGCGGAACTGGAGCGCGAACGCCGCCGTGTCGAGCAGATGAAGGAAGAAGCGCAGCGCATGCGCTCTGCGGCGCAGTCCGAGCGCGACAAGATGCGCGCCGAGCGCGATGCTGCCGAGGACCGTGTGGACAAGATGATGGAGAGCGCCCGCGGTCAGGCGGACAACATCCTCAAAAACGCCCGCATGACGGCGGAAACCGTGTTTGACGAGCTGGAAACGCTCAAAAAGAAGGCGCAGAAGAAGAACGCCGACCAGAACCTCGCGGCAGCCAAGGCGGCGCTGCGCGGTGTCATCACCCAAACCGAGAACGAACAGCGTCGCGGCATCCAGAAGCGCGTTGTCGAGGCGGACGAGGTGCGCCCGGTGCAGAAGGGCGACCGTGTGCGCCTGCTCAACGTGGGCGGCGTTATTGCGACCGTGCTTGCTCCGGCGGACAGGGACGGCGGCGTGCAGGTGCAGGCCGGCCCGATGAAGATGACGGTCAAGGAGAACGAGCTGCGCCTCGTCGAGGAGAAGAAGAACGCGCCTAAGACCAAGCCGCAGCCGCGGCGTGACGCTCCGCGCAGAGAACTTAACATCCGCTCGGCGGAAAGCGAGGTTGATGTGCGCGGCATGAGCGCCGAGGAGGCTCTCTTTGAGGTGGACAACTTCCTGTCGCGCGCCATCATGGCCGGACTGCCGTCTGTCACGGTCATCCACGGCAAGGGAACCGGCGTGCTCCGCACGGCTGTGCAGCAGCATCTGCGGAAAAACAAGCGCGTCAAGAGCGTCCGCAGCGGTGTTTACGGCGAAGGAGAGCAGGGCGTAACAATCGTCGAATTGCGTTGAGGAAATCCCGCACAGTTTACGCATAGATTTCTTTTAATGAATTATGTGGTATTGCCCTAAAAATACCTGTTTCAGGAATCAAAAACCGGTGAATAGGGCATAATGCCCTATAAATTAGTACGTTTTTTGAAAAATTCATCTAAAAAGCAAAGGGCGCAGATGGAAATAAGCCTTGACGAAAATGCAAAAAAGCGATAGACTATATACAACGGATTTGAAGAAATAGGAGCGATGCAGATATGTATTCAAAAGAGGTACAGGTTACCAATCAGGTAGGCTTATATGCCCGCCCGGCAACTTTTTTCATTCAGAAGGCAAATGAGTTCAAGTCTACCATCCTGGTAGAAAAGGAAGAGCGCCGCGTAAACGCGAAGAGCCTGCTCGGCATTCTGTCCCTGGGTATCACCAAGGGCACTACCATCAACCTGATCGCTGATGGCCCGGATGAGGAAGAGGCTGTTTCCGCACTGGTTGAGCTTATCACATCCAATTTTACTGACTAAGTTATCGCGTCCTGAGGGAAAAGCGCCGGTTGTTTTGATCGGCGCTTTTATTTTTGCAAATGACGATTGAGGGAAGGAGGGCAGTTCGCATGACAAGAGAACAGCTGAAGGAGCGCGTGCGCAAGCTGCCCATGCAGCCCGGCGTTTACATGCACAAGGATAAGACCGGCAAGGTGATTTACGTCGGCAAGGCCAAGCTGCTGAAGAACCGCGTGTCCAACTACTTCCAGCCGCCCGAACGGCTGAACGCCAAGACGCGCCAGCTCGTCAGCCATATCGATGATTTCGATATTATCGTCACCGACAGTGAGTTTGAAGCGCTCGTGCTCGAAAACTCGATGATAAAGAAGTACAAGCCGAAGTACAACATTCTGCTCAAGGATGACAAAGGCTATCCCTATGTGCGGCTGGACACCACGCTGCCCTACCCGGATTTCAAAATTGTCTCCAAGCCTGCACATGACGGAGCGCGGTACTTCGGTCCGTACATGGGCCGCGGCGCCGCAAGACGAGCGATTGATACGATCGGAGAAGCACTTCACCTCAAAAGCTGTGCGCGTTCCTTCCCGCGGGACATCGGCAAGGACCGGCCGTGCCTGAATCTGCACCTCGGCCGCTGCTGTGCGCCATGCACCGGCAAGGTCAGTCCGGAGGAGTATCACGCGCTGATCGAACAGGCGATCTCGCTGTTCGAGGGCGACGCAAAAAAGCTCGAGCATGAACTCACCGAGAAGATGAACGAAGCCGCCGAGGAACTGCAGTTTGAGCGTGCCGCCGTCCTGCGTGACCGCCTGCGTGCCATCCAGAAGCTGGGCACCAAGCAGCATGTGGTTGCCGGTGCGTTCGCAGAGCTGGACGTTATCGCCTTTGTGCAGGGACAGACCCGCGCGTGCGTCTGCGTGCTGCATTACAGCGTCGGCACGCTGCAGGATAAGGAATACACGTTCTTCCACGTCACCGAGAGCGACCCTGCCGAGGTGCTTTCCTCGTTCATCAAGCAGTATTACGCGCAGCGCAATGCGGTGGCGAAAACCGTTTTGCTCTCGCATGAAATCGAGGAGCAGGACGCCGTGGGCGAGTACCTTTCATCCATCGCAGAGCGCAAGGTCGAGCTGGCCGTGCCGCAGCGCGGCGAACGCCGGGTGCTGACCCGCCTCGCGGAGAAAAACGCCTTCGAGGAGATCGAACGCAGAGAGAAGCAGTCTGAGAGACGGCATAAATCGCTTGAACTGCTGCAGAATGTCACCGGCATGGCGGCATTGCCGCTTCGGCTGGAAGCCTACGACATTTCCAACTTCGCCGGACAGGATACGGTCGGCTCGATGATCGTGTTTGTCGAGGGTCAGCCGAAAAAGAGCGATTACCGCAAGTTTAAGATTGCGTGTGCCGCCAACGGACAGGACGACTACGCCTCCATGCGCGAAATGCTCACGCGCCGCGTGCAGCGCTATGTGGACGGCGACGAGAAGTTTGCGCCGCTGCCGAACGCGTTCATGATCGACGGCGGTCTGGGTCATGTGCATGTCTGCAAGGAGGTGCTCGACTCGTTCGGGCTGTCGGTTCCGTGCTTCGGCATGGTCAAGGACGACCGCCACCGTACCCGTGCCCTCGTTGCGCCGGACGGCCGTGAGTTCGGCATCTCGGCGACTCCGGCGCTGTTTGCGCTCATCGGCCGCATGCAGGAGGAGGTCCACCGGTTCGCCATCGAGTATAACCGCAAGCTGGGCGGCAAAAAGGTGCGCGGCTCCACACTGGATAAAATCCCGGGCGTGGGCGATAAGCGCAGAACCGACCTGCTCAAGCACTTCGGCAGCATTGAGAATATCAAGCAGGCGTCCGAGCAGGAGCTGGCGAGGATTCTGCCGAGGAATGCCGCGCAGAGCGTATACGAATTTTTTCATAATGAGTAATTACTAATTCCTAATTCCTAATTTTCAAACAGTTAGATTTCAGCAGGAGGCTACCATGAGAGTTGTATCCGGAACTGCGCGAGGCTGTAAATTGCAGCCCGTGCCCGGCATGAACACCCGCCCGACCACCGATCGGGTAAAAGAAAACGTATTCAATCTGATACAGGATCATGTGCGCGGTGCCGAGGTGCTCGACCTGTTTGCGGGCACCGGTCAGCTTGGCATTGAGGCGCTCTCGCGCGGCGCTGCTCACTGCGATTTTGTCGAGCACAACAAGACAGCTTACGGCATCGTGAGCAAAAACGTCGAAAGTGCGCGTGTGAAGGATAAGGCGGCGCTCCACCGCACGGAGGCAGCGGAATTTGTTTCCAAAGCAGGCAGGGAACGGTACGACGTGATCTTCCTCGATCCTCCGTACGGCGGCGTGATCTTAGAAAATGCGCTGAAACAGATAGAAACGTTTGACATTCTCTCTGTAAATGGTATAATAATATGCGAAAGTGCAGTAGAGGACAGATTCTCCCACGGCTTCGCGGTCGTGCGGGAACGCCGCTACGGCGCTACCATGATTACCATTCTGCAGCGGCAGAGTGGCGAAACGGAATGAAATAAATGAAAATTGCGATTTATCCGGGCAGCTTTGATCCTGTCACACTGGGACATCTGGATATCATCCGCCGTGCGTCGGTCATGTTTGACCGGCTGATCGTTGCGGTAATGCACAACCAGAACAAAAAACCCGCTTTTTCCGCCGAGGAACGTGTGGAATTCTTAAAGCGGACAACGGCTGACCTGCCAAACGTCGAGGTGGAATCCTTCGGCGGCCTGCTGGCGGACTACGCCAAGCAGAAAAACGCATGCGCCATCGTAAAGGGTCTGCGTGCGGTTTCGGATTTTGAATACGAATTCCAAATGGCACTTGCCAACCGCAAGCTCAACCCTGAGCTGGATACCGTGTTTTTGATGACAAGTGCGGAATATATGTACCTCTCTTCCTCGATCGTGAAGGATATTGCGGTACACGGCGGCGGTGTCGCCGATTTTGTTCCCGAGGGGATTATGCAGGACATTGTGCGCCGAATTAGAAAGGGAGAGTAAAAATGGCAACTTTAGAGGAACTCATTAACCGCATGTATGATATGGTGCAGGATGCAAAGGGCATTCCGCTGGCAGGCGAGAAGTGCATCGTAGAGCGCGACCACATGCTGGATATGCTGGACGAGCTGCGTGAGGCTCTGCCGAACGATCTGCAGCAGGCACAGGAAATTGTTGCAAAGCGCAGTGAGATGCTGGCATCCGGCAAGCGCGAGGCTGAGGCGATCCGCCGTCAGGCTGAGGAGGATGCACGCCAGATGGTCTCCGAGACCGAGATTGTCGTAGCGGCACGCCGCAAGGCCAAGGAAGTACAGGGCAATGCCGAGATTCAGGCTCGTGAGCTGCGCCGCGTGGCAAATGAGTACTGCGAGGATACCCTCAAGCGTACCGAGGAGGCAGTAGCTCTCGGTCTGGAGGAGGTCCGCAAGGCACGCCAGCGCTTCAAGAGCATCGCAAAGTAAAAACGAAATGCAGGCAGTCACCTTCGGGTGGCTGCTTTTTCGTGTTCTTTGCGGTACCGGCACAACGGGAATTCTGCGCAGCCTTTCTCGGCACAGGGTGACTGGGAGACACGAACTGCGTGAGCGTGTTCGTTTCTAACGGGCGGGAGTTTTTCGCCGGATAGGCGAACGGTTCTTGCCTGCGCGGCGGGCGCACAAGAGGGTAGACACCAAGGTTTCCACCCTCTTGTGAATCACCCCTTTCCTGAGAGGGCACGGTGGTTGTTCAGAACTGAGACTATGAGGGAACGGCAGAGGATTTTTTCTACCGCAGGACGTGCTTTGCGCGTCCATGTATCCGCATATTCGCAGTGTCGGATAGATTACTGCTACACATGCGGTTAAATCTACGCTGGGTGCGGCATAACAGTGCCGCACAAATTTTTTACGTGTTATACCGGAAGGCACCTGCGAATTTAGGTGTTGGTACAGTTTATCTTCGTAGGTGCCGTCCGTCATATTCAGACGAACGAATTGCGCGACACGGTTATCCCCCAGAGGACCTTCTCTTGCCCTTCGGGCAATTCACCTTGTGCCCTCGCCGGGCAGGCGAGTTAGGTTCGCTTCGCAAGCGACCACACGATACAGCGGCACAATCCAGATTTTATAAATTAAGTATAGAATACATACACGTTAAACGCAACCGTCAAAACTGTACAAAGTGTCCGTTAAATAAAAATGAACCGGCCCGCCGCTTTGCGGCTCTTATACTCGGGTGCGTCGAAGGACGCGGATTTCACTGAAAATAAAATGAACCGAGTCCAAACTGGCTGCTCTTATATACAGACGCACCCAGGGAAAGGATAGAAAGTTATGAACGATAAAGAGCTTGTCAGCCGCATGCAGCACGGCGATATGCAGGCGTTCGACGAGCTGTACGAGCGCTACAAGGACGATGCATACCGCCTTGCGTGCCTGATCACCGGCAGCAGGACGGACGGCGAGGATCTGGCGCAGGAGGCATTTGTCACCTGTGCGCAGTCCATCAAATCGCTGCGGGACGGCAGCAAATTCCGGCCGTGGCTGCTCAAAACGCTTTCCCGCGCGGCATGGAAGTACTGCCGCAAAGCCAAACGGGAAACGCCGGTCTCAGAGTTTTTTGACGCAGGCGAGAGTGAAAGCGCACTGTCCGCCGTGCTGCGGACGGATGAGCAGCGCCGCCTGTATGCTGCACTCGATACGCTGGACGAAAAACGCCGCGTGACCGTGGTGCTGTATTACTTCGATGATCGCTCGGTGCGCGAGATCGCGCAGGCGACCGGCGTGACCGAGGGAACGGTGAAATCCCGCCTTTTTTCCGCTCGCCGTCATCTGCGGCAGGCGCTGACCGAAGAACGGAAGCCGAAGGAGGCTGCAAATCATGGATGAAATCAAAATGGAACGTGAAATCAAGGAAATGCTGCATCAGTGTGCAGATGAGCTGCATGCACCGGATTCGATGCAGGCGCACGTCAAATTCGCACTGAACAATGCACCGGCACGCAAGCGTCATCTGTGGAGCAAACGCTTTGTGGCGGTTGCCGCTGTCGCTGCGATTGCGGTGACCGGCGCATTCGCCGCCGGCGGCATGGGCGGCATTTTCAGTAAGGGCTGGTCTGACCAGCGGCTGGATCTGTCGAGCACGCAGGCGCATCTGGCGGATGCCGGTGTAGCGCTTACGCTGCCGGACAAGATTGGCGAGTATACGTTCAGCTACGGCTCTGATGTGGATACCACCGCACGGAACAGCGTGGGTGAAACGGAGAAAATCGCCGAGGTGGACGCAACCTACACGAAGGATGGCGCGAAGCTGAATCTGTCCGCGCACAAGAGCTACACCGTGTTCACCGAGGACGAGATGGAGAATCCGGTTCCGGCAACGACTGCCGAGGTAAACGGTGTTACGCTGACCTATCGCGATGCGCACTACCGCTTTGTTCCGGCCGATTACGAGGAGTCTGACGAGGAAAAGCAGCAGGAGAAGAACGGCGAACTTGTTATCAGCTATGGCTCGGACGAGGTGGAGGATCAAATGTTCCAGTCCGTGCTCTGGGAGCAGGACGGCGTGACCTACCTTATCAGCGGCTTCGATACCGGTTTGGATGCACAGACCATGTTCGATATGGCAGCTGAGCTTGTAAAATAAATCACAGCAGACGAAATTTCACGAAAAAAGCATCGGAAACGCAGTTTCCGATGCTTTTTTATGCTTAGGGAGATGGTTTACTCCACCGAAATGATGTAGTAGTAAACCGGCTGACCGCCGTTGATGACGTTGATCTCCATCTCCTTGTTTTCCTTGTGCAGCAGGTTCTCGACCTCAGCGGCCTGCTCCTCGGTAACGCCTTCGCCGAAGATAACGGTTGCAAACGCGCTGTCGTCGGATACCATCTCGCGCGCCAGCTTCTTGATGACCGAGGTTTCCTTGCCGTTGGCGCACAGCTTACCCTCGCACAGCGACAGATACTCACCCTGCTTGATCTTCTTGCCGTCAAACTCGCTGTCGCGGGCGGCGTAAGTCACCTGACCGCTGCGGACGTGCTTTGCCGCGTCCAGCATAGCAAGCGCCAGCTCGCTGTCCTGCTCGGCTTCCGGATCGACCGCCAGCATGGCCGAAATACCCTGCGGGATGGTCTTGGTCGGCACGACGATCACCTTTTTCTCCTCGGAGAGATGAACCGCCTGCTCGGCAGCCATGATGATATTCTTGTTGTTCGGCAGCACGAAAACGATTTCCGCCGGAACGGCATCGACAGCGTGCAGAATGTCGTCGGTGGACGGGTTCATGGTCTGGCCGCCCTGTACCACAACGTCTGCGCCGAGGTCGGTAAACAGGCTCTTGAGGCCCTCGCCGGCCGCTACGGCTACAAAGCCAAACTTCTTCTCTGCCGGAACGATCACGCGCTCCTTGGGCGCGTCCGCCGTGCCCTCGATTACCTTGGCGGTGTGCTGCTCGCGCATGTTTTCGATCTTAACGGTCAGCAGCGGACCGAATTTCAGGCCCTCCTCAAGCGCCTTGTTCGGCTGGTCGGTGTGAACGTGTACCTTGACGATATCATCATCCTCGACAACAACCAGCGAATCGCCGATTTCGTTCAGAATGGAGCGCAGACGAGCAACATTTCGTGCCTTGTCCTTGCGGGATGCGATGAACTCGGTGCAGTAGGTGAAGGTGATGTCCTCGTCGTTGATCGCAGCGAAGTCTGCGGTGGACTTGGTCGGCTCTGCCGCAACAGCACGTTCCTTGTGGATGCCGCGTAGCGCGTCCAGCATGCCCTCGAAGATGGTGATAAAGCCGAAGCCGCCGGCGTCAACCACGCCTGCCTTTTCGAGCACCGGATTCTGATGAACGGTTTCCTCAAGTGCGGTGTGGCCCTGCTCGATGATCGCTGCCAGAACCTGCTCTGCGGTGAGCGTCGGCTCGGCCTGACACAGCTCGACCGCGTGCTGTGCCGCAACGCGCGATACGGTCAGGATGGTGCCCTCAGCGGGCTTCATAACCGCCTTATAGGCGGTGTCCACGCCCTCGCGCAGCGCAAGCGCGAGTGTGCGGCCGTCGGCCTCGTCGGTCTCGCGCAGCTTTTTCGCCATGCCGCGGAACAGTAGCGACAGGATAACACCCGAGTTGCCGCGCGCGCCGCGCAGCAGCGCGGAAGCGGTCGCATCCGCCGCTTTGGCGAGGGTCGGCTCGGCGAGCTTTTCCATCTCAGCCATTGCGGAACCCATCGTCATGGACATATTCGTGCCGGTATCGCCGTCCGGTACCGGGAATACGTTCAGTTCGTTTGCCTGTTCCTTCTTTTCTGCAATGGCGAGTGCGCCCTCGATCACCATGGACCGGTACAGCGCACCGTTGATTTTCTGATCTGCCATTTATCTAACTCTCCTAAAAGTAACCGCGCAGTTGCGCGTAATAAGATTTCGGTTTGCTTGCAAACCGTAACCGCATGACAGGATTTCCTTAGGGCAATCCGAGTCATTGGTTCCGTCCGCAGACGTCCGCGGTTGTACCGCGGTATTCAAACAGCGGCGTTATGCCGCAACAAAACCCGCGACATGAGCGTGGGTTTTGTTACTCCGACTCAGCGCCCTTGGGGCGCGTCGTTCGGGTATCGGAAGTCAGTTTCTACGGAACTGACTTCCGTATATAGGGGACTTGCGAAGTCCCCTATAGGTGTCAGTCCGCCTTGATGCTCTCTACATAGATATCGACGTTCTTTACGTCCACACCGGTCAGGCGCTCAACATGATAGCGTACCTCGCCGATGATAGAGCGGCAGACGGTGGCAATATTCACGCCGTGCTCGACTGCAATGTGCAGGTCGATGTTGACACCGCCGTCCACAGCCTCGGTGACCTTTACGCCGCGCGACTGGTTTTCCAGTCCGAGCAGGTGTGCCAGTCCGTCCGACATGGAGCGGATGGTCATGCCTTTGACACCGAAGCAGGAGGATGCTGCGTAACCGGCAATGCCGGCCAGCACCTCGTTGGTAATGTCGATATATCCGAGATCGGTCTTGATGGTCATATAAAAACCTCCCTGCGAGTTAAGGCAGAATGCGTCTGCCTCGCAATAATCAATACTTTTGCTGTTTATATGATATAACAAAATCATGTAAAATACAAGCAATGCGGTGACGAAACTGCGTTATTTTTCAACACGACGGCAGAAAAATGGATAAATTGAAGAATAGTGTCGATTAACGCGGAAAATTCGTACAGGTTAATACAAACAAATGTTTGCTTATTGCAGCGGATTGCGGTATAATAAGGATAAAATTACGAACGTATGTTCCGACGGAAACAGCGAGGAGTGCCAAAAATGAAGAAGATTTCCGCCAAACAACAGCAGATACTGGATTATATAAGCAGTTATTCCCTTGAACACGGCTATCCGCCTTCGGTGCGTGAGATTGGTGCAGAGATGGGACTGCGGTCGCCGTCCACCGTGCATGCGCACCTGAAAAAGCTGCAGGAGGCCGGTTATCTGGAGCCAAATGAGCATAAATCGCGTGCGCTGACGCCGGTCAGCGGCCCTTCCATGGTGCCGCGCGTGCCGATTCTGGGCCGCGTCACCGCCGGTATGCCGATCCTCGCGGTGGAGGAGCATATCGGCTATGTGCCGTTCGAGCCGGCAGCGGGCGGCGGCGAGTATTACGCGCTGCGTATTCGCGGCGATTCGATGATCGGCGTGGGAATTATGGATGATGATCTGGTCATTATCCGGCAGGATATACAGGCGCGCAACGGCGACATCGTGATCGCGCTGCTCGAGGATGAGGCTACCTGCAAGACGCTCAACATCACGCCGGACGGCGTATGGCTCATGCCGGAGAATCCGGCGTATCCGCCGATCAACGGCACCGGGTGCCAGATTTTGGGCGTGGTCAAGGCGGTTTACCGCGAGTATTGAGAGCAGCTTTTTCCGGCACCGGCTGAGCGGGGGACGTGAACTGCCGTAGGCGTGTTCGCCCCTAACGGGCGGGAGGTTTTTCGCTTGTATCAAGCGGGGGATTTCGCCGTCTGTGGACGGTGGGAACGTCGCCGCGCCCCGCGGCGTGGGCAAGAGGGTAGACACCTGCGGTTTCTACCCTCTTAACTCCCGTTTCCCGTTGTTTCTTAGTCTGGCGAAGATTGCCGACATGTGACCGCTGCGAAAAGGGGAACGGCAGAGGATTTTTTCTACCGTAGGGGAGCACAGTGTGCTCCCATTTCTTTACCTCTACGCAGTGCCAGATACTTTGCTGCTGCACAGGCGGTTTCATTCTCACTCCTATCTTGCAGAAACGGAAGATTTCTCCTATAATGAGATTTGAAAGGGGTTTGCCCATGAAGAACAAACGAATGCGCTATATATCGATAACGGCGGCTATCCTGCTGGTTTTTGTGCTGCTGATGCTGCTGTTTTCCAACCGATCGGGAGATTTCAGCGCAATGGAAGCGCAGGACGGCGTACTGGATGCAACATCAGCGGATTTTTCGTCGGCGGTATATGAGATAGACGGTGAATGGACGTTCTATCCTGAGGTGCTCGGCAGCGGCGCAGAGCTGGACGCTGCCCAACCGGGAGAACGCGACGAATCCATTCCATACGGCTCATATCGGCTGAAAATACACGCGCAGCCGAAACAATACCTGACACTCGGCGGCTACTCATTCGATTACAGCACGCGCGTGCTGGTAAACGGCAGTGAAGTGCTCGAAATCGGCAAGGTGGGGGCGTCTGCGGCGGAGTCTGAGCCGCGCATCGACTACATGCTCATACCGATTTACACCGGCGAGGATGGCACGGTCGAGGTGGTCTGTCAGTACGCGAATTTCGTGCACCGCGAAGGCGGCGGTCTGACGCAGATGCACCTGTCCACTGCGGAGAACATCGACCGCATGCGCCGAAGCCGGAATTTGTATTCCCTGGTGCTTGGCGGTTCGCTGTGCCTGTTCGGCATGTATTTTCTGCTGTTTGCGGTCTTTCAGGGCGAGATCAAGTATGTTTTCCTCGCGGTTATCTGCGCGTTGCTCGGCCTGCGCGACCAGAATTTCTATGTGCTGCATCTGCTGCCTGCAAATTACAACTGGGCGGTCGCATATCGGTTTCTGGTGCTGATGATTACGCTGCAGCCGTGTTTTCTGCTGCTTTTGCTGCAAAGCCTGTACGAAAAGCTGGCGAAGCCGATTGTTGTGCTGTGCTATGCGGTGCTGTATGCCGTGCTGGCGGCGGCGCATTTTATCCTGCCGACGCAGGATATCGCACCGCTGAGCAGGATCGGGTATTATCTCTCGATGCCGTTTTTCCTGTATCTGGTCGTACAGCTGATTCGGCGGTTCTGGCGTATCCGGCGGCTTGAGTGGGACGACGTGCTCGTTCTGCTCGGCTATCTGCTGCTGCTCGGGTCGAATGTATACGAGGCGGTATTCGGCCGTATCGTGACGACCATTACGCGCCACGGAGCGGCACCGCCGTATCTGCTGGTGTTCGTATTCCTGATCGCGGGAGCCATCAGTTTGAAGATCAACCGTCGGGAACAGGAGCTGTCCGAGAGCCGCCGTCAGCGCGAGGTGCTGACCCAGCTCAACCGGCTGAAAAGCGAATTCCTGCACCAGATGGCGCACGAACTGAAAACACCGCTCACGGTCATGAGCGGCTATGCGCAGCTGACCGACTGGCAGCTTAGCACCGGAGCGGTCAGCGCGGACGCGCATGAACACATGCAGACCATTTCGTCCGAGGCGCAGCGGCTTTCTGCGCTCGTATCGCGGCTGATCGACCTCGCCAACGGCGGCTCACCCGATATTGAGATGGGCGTCATTGACGCGGCGCAGCTGCTGTCCGGCGCGGTGGATGTGTGCCGTCCGATGCTGGAAAAGAAGCACAACCGGCTGGAAAGCGACAGTGGAGAGGGCATTACGCTCTGGGGCAATACGGAAATGCTGCTGCAGGTGCTCATCAATCTGACGGTCAATGCCAACCGTCACACGGAGAACGGCGTGATCGCCTACCGCATTGCGGACGAGGGCGAGCGGGTGTGCCTGCGTGTGAGCGACACCGGCAGCGGCATTGCGCCCGACCTGCTGCCGCATATCTTTGAGAAGGGCTGCAGCGGTGACGGCGGCAGCGGTATCGGCCTGACGATCTGCGCGGACGCAATGAAGATTCACCACGGCTTGCTCGAGGTGGAGCACACCGATGCAGACGGCACGGTGTTCCGGCTCGAACTGCCGAAAAAGCCGCTCAAAACACAAGGAGAGAACGATTGTGGAAGATAAACTGATTTTGCTGGTGGAGGACAACCCGCACATCATGGCGATCAACGACGCGGCACTGCACATGCGCGGTTACCGCACCCTGCAGGCGGAAACTGCACACAAGTGCCGGGAGCTGCTGTGCTTTCACGCGGTGGACTTGATCGTGCTGGATATTCTTCTGCCGGACGGCGACGGTGTGGCGCTGTGCCGCGAGATCAAGCAGGAATACGATGTGCCGATCCTGTTCCTGACCGCTATGGGCGAAAATGAGGATATCGTCAAGGGTCTGACCGCAGGTGGAGACGATTATCTCACAAAGCCGTATGATCTGGAGGTGTTCATGGCCCGCGTGGAAGCGCGTCTGCGTGCGGCGCACCCGAAGGAACGCGCAGTACGGCTTGGTCCGCTGCAGATGAATCTGCTGAGCGGACGCGCGTACATCGGAGAGACCGACTTGAACCTGACGCAGAAGGAGTTTGCGGCGCTGCTGTATCTGGCGCGGCACCCGAACCGCAGCGTCAGCGCGCAGGAGCTGTACGAGGCGGTCTGGCAGCAGCCGATGGGAGCCGACCCGCATGCCGTGCGCATGACGATCTCACGGCTTAAGCAGAAGCTCGGCGGCGAGGATGCGAGGGTCACGGTCAATTCGTACCGCAGCAGCGGATATCGGCTCGAGGAGCAATAATTGAATATTTACAGCGGACGGCGAAGGTAACAAATTTGGTACCTTCGCCGTCCGCCGCCTTTTTGCCCTTATACTGAAAGTACGGTGAAATACCTGTATCCTCGGACGGTGCTCCGCGGTAAAGCAAGGGGAAAGCCGTGGAAACCGTTTATTTCATAAGGCAAGGAGGAAGAAAGATGAAAAAACGAATTTGCAGTTTGCTGCTGATATGCAGTATGCTGGCGGGTCTGCTGCCGCAGATCGTGCTGCCGCAGGCGGCGGCAGCGGATACTGCTGCAGCAAGAGACGGCTTTGGTCTGCCCACGGAAGAAAAAACGGGCATAACAGACACAGCCACACTTCGGAATAACCCATACGGCACGCTGGGATGGGTTCCGCTGTTCCAGAACCACGAGCTGGTTGTAGCCGGTGTGGACTCGGATGAGTTCCAGACGACATACGAGGGCGCAGCCAACGGCAAGG
>OLOU01001715.1_pt1 | contig 14296 bp, 7 predicted proteins | sample 1672101 | NCBI WGS metagenome assembly OLOU01 (sample SAMEA3136645, study PRJEB25190) | human gut metagenome | biome: human gut; feature: human-associated habitat; material: faeces | place: Austria | collected 2013
ACCTCGGCAAGCTCTCCGACGGCGGGCAGGACACGCAGGCCATGGTGCGCGACTTTTTCCGCCGCACCCCGAACTACAGCATCACCGTCAGCGCGAACGGCCAGTCCTACGGCCTGACGGCACATATGGATATTGACCAGACCACCTTCCAGCTGCGCGGCAATGTCGCGGGCGTCGATCTCTTCGCCGCCTACAGCAACGAGCGGGTGTACATTGCCTTCGGCAGCCAGAAGATCACCCTGCGCGCGAGCGACACGCTCGACGCGGCGCGCACGGTGGCGGGCTATCTCGGCGTGCAGATCCCGGACATCTCGCTCGATTCCGCCGGTATGGCTGCGCTGACGAAAAACGTCACCATGCAGGAGACCGCCAACGGCATGAACATCCGCCTCAACGACCCGATGATCTCCGGCACGGTGCAGCTGACCGATCCCGACGCGCTGCGCCTGACGCGCGCGGACGTGTCGCTCAACCTCGGCGGCGCACGTATGCGCATCGCGGCCACACCGTACTACGGCGGCTTTCAGGTGCAGCCGCTCGACGGCTACACCGATCTGACCGGCGCGCTGAGTCTCGTCAGCCCCCTCATGGATGCGGCCACGGCCAAGACCGCGACCTTCGACGTCGCGCTCAGCGGCCCGCTGCGTCTCAGCGGTACGGCCACGGTGACCCGCACCTCCGGCGGCTATGACGCCGCGCTTACCACCTCGGTCGACGGCGTGACCGTCACGGCCGAGTACATCGGCGGTACGGTCTACGTCTCCGCTGGCAACATCCACGTCAGCGGCACAGACAGCGAGATCAAAGACCTCGTCGCGTGGGCGGGCAAGCTCGCCGGTGCGAGCGGAGCGGACGCCGCGGGCAGCGCTTATGCGCAGTTTTTCCGTGAACTCACGCCGCAGTCCGCCGTTGACAGCATCCGCGGCCTGACGTGGTCGAACAATGCCCTGCACGCGCAGCTGAACATCGCGGGCGCGGATGTGTCTGCCGCCCTCTCGGCCGACAGCGTAAGCGTTACGGCTGCTGGCTGGACGGTGCGCGTGACGGTCACCTCGACGTCCGGCAGTGCCGCCGCGCTCAGCCCCACGAGCGGAAATTATGTCACGCTCTCGCAGCTGCAGCCCTTTGCCCCCGTGCTCGAGCGCTATGTCGGCGCGCAGGCCATGGGCATGGACGCGACGGTGAGCGTCAACGGCTACAGCATGGATACCGACGTCGTGCTCTCGCTCGGCAAGCCCGTCGCAGCGCGCGCCGTGTCGCAGATCCTCGGCCGCGACCTGACTGTCACGTTCTGGAACGACCGCGTGTACATCGACTACGGCTGGCACCATGTCACGGCGTCGATGGATTCGCTCGAGCGCGCGCTCTATGCCGTGCTCACCGTCACGCCGGGCGTTGACCGCCAGACGGTGCAAAACGCCATCGAGGCGTACACCTACTTCTTCGAGCACCTGTCGTTCGCGAGCGTTGTCGGCGCGATCTCGGACTTCGGCTATGCCGACGGCGCGCTGAACATCACGGCGAACATCGCGGCCTCGCCGCTGTACATCTCGCTCACGCCGAGCCGGATCACGCTGCGCACGCAGGTCGATGCGGCCAACCTCACCGTCACGGCGACGCCGGGCAGCGCCTATGCTGCCGCGCCGGATCTCTCGCCGCAGGGCGGCAGCTACCGCAACCTTGACGATTTTCTTGCCCTGTTCCCGAGCTGGTGAGCCCGGGCAAGACACCTCAAGGTCAGAATACAGACAGCATCGCCCCCGGACACTTGTCCGGGGGCGATGCTTTCATCGGCAAACAGCCTCGCAGAGTTTCGCCGCCGGCGCGGCGAAAGAAAGTCCGATCATTTTCTTCGGCGACATGTGCGGCGGAGAAAATACCGCTCGGCCTGCAAACGTGCGCGCTGGCCGCCAAGAGCGGGCAGCGCGTGCGCTGCCGTCAGGCCGCGAATTCTTTATCAAAAAAGCAGAGCTTTTTTGACAGAAAGCGCCCCCGAACCGTTTTGGGTTCGGGGGCGCTTGTGTATCCCTCTGCCATCCATGCCGCGCGTCAGCACGCGCTCTGCTTCTGCCGCAGACTCAGGCAGTCGGCGATCATGGCGATGAACTCTGAATTCGTCGGCTTGCCCTTGATGTTCGAAACCGTGTAGCCGAAAAACTTCTGCAGCGTCTCCAGATCGCCGCGATCCCACGCGACCTCGATCGCGTGGCGAATGGCACGCTCAACGCGCGAGGGCGTGGTGTTGAATTTACGCGCGACCTCGGGGTAGAGCACCTTGGTCACGGAGTTGATGACGTCCATATCGTCGATGGCCAGCATGATCGCCTCGCGCAGGTACTGGTAGCCCTTGATGTGCGCCGGGACGCCGATCTCATGGATGACATCGGTGACGACGCTCTCGAGCGTGGGCGCGGGCTCGGGTGCGTCCAGCTGCGCGCACAGGCTGCCGGTGCGGCGGCGCGGACGCGCGGTCTGCCGGATGCGGTACACGAGCAGCGGCGGGTCGACCGGCTTTTGCATGAAGTACATCGTGCCGAGATCGGCACACTCCATGAGCACCTCGTCATTGTAGATCGCGGATGTAACGATCACGCGCGGCGGCTTCTCCTTGGCCTGCAGCCGCGCCAGCAGCGACATACCGTCGACGCTCGCCAGCACGAGGTCGAGCACCACCACGTCGGGCTGAAATTCGTCGACGAGCGCCTCTGCGCGCAGCCCGTTGTCCGTCTGCGCGACCAGCTCCATGTCCGCCTCCCGGGCGATGGCCTTGGCATAGGCTGCGCGGTATTCCTCACTGGGCTCTGCCACCAGTACACTGATTTTTGTTTCCATAACCTTCTCCTCTGCAAAATTTCGGGCTTGCGGTCAGCTGTCTGATGAACCGCTCGTTTTCCCTGTCTTGCGCGGATATTTTACCATGTTTGGGATGCTGGAATCGTGTGGTTCTTGGCGAATAACCCTAAGTTTCCGTTGACATAATCTGATACACTTCGTCGAAAAGCACAAAGATTCGGAAAAATCCATTTTTTCTCGCCCGCCTTCGACAGGTGGAACGTGTCGAGCGGGCTCCGGAATTATGTAAACTTATTTTTCGACGTGCACCGCGTTCCCTTGACGAAAGCCGCCTGTGTGCGCGGCGCTCAGTCCTCGTCGCCGTGCTCGTGCTCGTGTTCGTGCTTTGCCTCGTGCGCGGCGTGGCGCTCGAGGCGCTCGGCCTTGTGCTCGGCGTGGCGCTGCATCTTGCGCGCGAGATCCTCGGCGTGCTTTTGCGCGCGCTCGGCGGAGTGCTCCGCGTGGCGGCGGGCACGCTCGGCCGCACGCTGCGCCTTTTTGGCCAGCTCTGCCGCCTGCCGCTGTTCGCGTGCGACCTGCGCCTCCGCCTGGCGGCGCAGGCGCTCCTCAAGCTGCCGCTCGTGGCGCAGCTGCTGCTCGGTGGCGTGCTGCTCGTGCCGCTGCTGATGTGCGGCGGCGTGCTGCTCGTGCCGCTCAAGCAGCTCGGCCTGATGCTGGGCGCGGCGCTCTCCGCGTTCGGCGCGCTCGCGCTCGATGCGTGCGCGCAGCTGCTGCCGGCGGGCGTCGATGCGCGCGGCGCTCGAGGGGTGGTTGGTGTGGAAATCGTGGTCGAGGTGGTCGCGGCGCTCGCGCACGTGCTCGACCAGCTCGGGATAGTCCTGCTCGACGCGGTCGATGAGGCTGTCGCGCTCGACCTCGAGGTCGGTGAACACGTCGTCCTCGGAGTTGCCGAGCAGCTGCGCCAGCTCGTCCGTGTGTCCCTCGAGATGCAGCAGCACCTCGTCGGCGTCAATGCTGCCGAAGTGGAAGTCCTCGTTGAGGAAGTGCTCGAGCATGGCGCGGCGCGCGTGCACGTCGTCCGTTGTGCGCATACGCGCGAGCATGAGCTGGACGTTGCGCTCGATCTGCACCTCCGCGTCCGCACCATAGAGCCACTCCAGCTCCTGCAGCTGGCGGATGTCGTCCATGTTGCCGGGGATCTGCTGATACGAGCTGCCGGGGTCGAGCGTCACACCGGCGTCGCGCAGCGCGCCGCGGATCGTGCGGCGCACGGCACCGGTCTCGATGAGCTCGCCGGCCTCAAAGTGGCGCAGCTGGTCGTTGACCTCGCCGATGTGCTCGGTCAGGTAAAAGCGCACGCCCTGCGCGCGCAGCTTGCGGTTGAGCGCGACGAGCCGGTCGCAGGCGGTGATGTCCACGCTCACAACGGCGCTGCCGTCGACGATGACGGCCTGCGTGTCGGGCTGCAGCGCGCCCTCGATGTCCTCCTGAAAGCGGCGGATGTTTGCAAAGAACAGGCTGCCGCTGAAGCGGTAGAGCACGATGTGCGGCAGCGGCTGCACCCCGCTGACGCGGTCGATCGGGAAGAAGCCGGACTTGCCCGGCAGTGTGCCGAGGAAGGTGCGCTGCGGCGCTGCGGCGCGCATGAGCACATCGACAAACGACAGCACCATGCCCACGAGCACGCCCTTGATCGCACCGAGCAGCAGCACGCCGAGAAACGCCCCGGCGAAGATGCCGAGCTCCACGCGGTTGACGCGCCAGAGCCGCCGCGCGATGCCGAACTCCGTCGCCCCGATGAGCGCGTTGACGACGATGGCCGTCAGCACCGGCACGGGCAGAAAGCGGATGAGCGGCGTGGCGAACAGCAGCACGAGCAGCATGGTCACGCTCGCCGTGACGGACACGAGCTGCGTTTTCCCGCCGTTGCGCTCGTTGACCGCCGTGCGCGACACGCTGCCCGACACGACGCAGCAGCCGACGAGCCCGGCGGCGACGTTGCCCACGGCGTAGGCCGCGATCTCGCGGCGGCCGTTGAGGCGGTAGCCGTTTTTCTGCGCCGTGCCGGACGAGGCCAGCAGCGTCTCGGCTAAGATCACGGCCGCGACCGGCAGTGTCGCTACAAGTGCCTTGGTAAACGGCAGCGCCGTGAGATCCGGCAGCACGGGCTTCGGCAATCCGCGCGGCACGGCGGCCAGCAGCGCCACGCCCCATGCATCCAGCGGCGCAAACGCGCCGAGCAGCCCGCCGAGCACCATCATCACCAGCACCCACGGCACCTTCGGCCACTTGCGCGGCGCAAGCAGCAGGATCACCAGCGTCGCAAAGCCGAGCGCGGCGGTCGGCAGGTTGACGGTCTTTGCCGCGTCAAAAATATGCCCCAGCAGCTCGAACAGCTCGCCCGTGCCCGTGCCCGAGCCGAGCAGCTTCGGCACCTGCATGAGGATGATCTCGCAGCAGACGCCGCTGATGAATCCGCCCATGACGGGCTCGGAGATGTAGTCCACGGCTCTGTCCGCGCGCACGAGCGCGAACACCGCCAGCCACAGCGCGACGTAGAGCGTCAGCACCGGCACGATGCGCATGGCCTCCGCGCCGCCGGCTGTGACGCCGAGCGATGCGAGCACCGCGCCGATCATGGCGGCCGGCGCGGCATCGACGCCGAAGATGAATTCCCGCGTCGTGCTGAGCATCGCAAAGATCAGGATCGGTATCAGCGACCCATACAGGCCGTAGACCGGCGGCAGACCCGCCAGCTGGGCATAGCCCATGGAGATCGGGATGGACAGCAGCGCAATGAGCACGCCGGAAAACAGATCCGGCCCGAGCTGCTGCCGGTCATAGCCCCGCAGGGAGGCAAACAGCGGTTGTGAGAGCGCTTTCATAACATCACCTGAATTATATAAGGTATGGATCCCCGCTCAGGTGAGCAGGGTGTCGAGTCCGGCGTCGAGCCGGGCGTTGCGTTTCGGCCGCGGGCGGTCGATGATCCGGCCGCGCGCGACGACCATGTCGAGCGTGCGCAGTGCGCGCAGATCCGCGAGCGGGTTTTCGCTCGTGACGAGCATATCGGCGCACAGGCCGGGGCGGAGCGTGCCGGTCACGTCGCCGAGCCCTGCCATGCGTGCGCTCTGGCCGGTGGCGCAGTAGAGCGCGCAGGCGTTGGACGCGCCGGCATATTCGTGGAAATAGCACAGCTCGCGCCAGAAGTCGTACTGCGCGACCCACTGGCAGCTCGTGTCGTTGCCGAGCACGACGGGGATGCCGTGCGCGAGCGCGGCCTTCGCGCAGGCGATCATGCCGTCAAAGACGACGCGGCCGTTGAACTGCTCGTCCTCGGTCAGGTGCGTGACCGCGCGGTCAAAGCGCGCATACGGCAGAGCGGGCGAGAACGTCGCGCACAAAAATGCGCCCCGCTCCTGAAACAGCCGCAGGATCTCGTCGTCCGGCTTTGCGCCGTGCTCGATGGAGTCGACGCCGTTTTGCAGCGCGATGCGCACGCCCTCCGTGGACTCGGTATGCGCCGCCACGGTGTAGCCGAGCGCGTGTGCGCGCTCGCACACGGCGCGCACCATCTCGGCCGGCATTTTCACCTCGCCGGGAATGCCGCGCTCGGTCGCGTCCATGACGCCGCCGGTGATCATGAGCTTGACGAGGTCTGCGCCCTGCGCGTGCACGGCGTCGACCTGTGCGAGCGCCTCGTCAACGGTCTTGGCCGCGATGGCGACCGAGCCCGCCATGTGCCCGCCGGGGACGGAGATGGCCTCGTTCGCCGCGAGCACGCGCGGTCCGATGCGGCGTCCGGCGCGGATCTCGTCGCGCAGGCGCGTGTCAAACGTGTCCAGCCCGCCGACGGTGCGGATCGTCGTCACGCCGCCGAGCAGCTCGGTGCGCGCAAAGGAGCACACCATGCGGTAGGCCACCGCGCGCGAGACGGGGTTTGAAAGGATGCGGCGCACGAGCGTCTCCAGATCGCGCTGCTTTTTCTGGATCTTGCCGTTTCCGGCCAGATGCACGTGCATATTGATCAGACCCGGCAGCAGGTAGCGCCCGCGCAGGTCGATGCGCCGGTAACCGTCCGGCGCAGTGCCGGCGGGCACGATGTCCGTGATCGTCTCGCCGTCCGTGAGCACACACAGCTCCGGCTGCACGCGCATATCCTGTGTGCCGTCGATCAGATTGGCGTTATCAAAGGCATACTTCATCGCAGTTCTCTCTTTCCGAACCGGCGTGCTGCGCCGGTCAAAGTGCATAAAAAGGTGGTTTCGTGTTTGGTCAGGCTGCCAGCTGCGCCGTCAAGCAAGCGTGGCCGTGAAGCAGTGCCACTCCTCAAGGCTGTCGTGCGCCGTGACCGTGAAGCCCGCACGCTCGATGGCGGCGCGCACCTCATCCTCGCGCCCGTCGATGATGCCCGAGCAGATGAACGTGCCGCCCGGGGCGAGAAATGCCGGGGCGTGCGCGGCCAGCGGGATGATGACGTCGGACACGATGTTTGCCAGCACGAGATCATACCCCGTGCCGAGATGCCGGCGCAGTCCGGCGTCGGCGAGGATGTCGCCCGCGCAGACGGTGAACCGGTCGCCCGCGAAGCCGTTGAGCGCGGCGTTGCCCGCCGCGACCTCGGGCGCTTTGGGGTCGATGTCGCAGCCGGTGACGTGTGCGCAGCCGAGCAGCAGCGCACCGATGCCGAGGATGCCGCTGCCGCAGCCGAGGTCGAGCGCGGTCTTGCCCGCGCCGGCGTACTGCTCGAGCGCGGCGAGGCACATGCGCGTCGTGGGGTGGCTGCCCGTGCCGAAGATGAGCCCCGGATCGAGCCGCAGCGCGATGCGGCCGTCCGCCGGCGCATCGAGCCATTCGGGCACGACGACGAGCTTTTCACCGACGGCGATCGGCTGATAGTACTGCCGCCAGTTATTTTCCCAGTCGCTGTCGCGCACGGTCGCGGTCGTCAGCTCGCGGCCGAGGCCGGCGCGGATGGACGCAAGCTGCGCGCGGCCGTCGTCATCGTCCGAGAGATAGAACTTGATGCGCGACACGCCGCGAAACTGCGCCTCGAGCGCGTCGTCGACGTAGTCCCAATACTGGTGGTTGTGCTCGAGAAAGTCCTGAAAATCCGCCTCGTCCTCCACGACCATGCCGCCGGCGCCCAGCTCGGCCAGCTGCGCGCAGACGTCGTCGATCTCATCGCTGCGGGTGGGGACGGACACTTCGATCCATTGCATATGCGGTGCTCCTTTGTGCGTGATTTGCCGCCCCGCGCAGGGCGGCAGGCGATTATTATTATATGGTATCTTCTCATTATACCGCGTGGCGCGGCGCTTGAAAAGTGGGCACGGCGGCTTTTTACACATTTTTTGGCACGCGGGCAAAAAACGGCCCGTTCGAGCGGAGCGTACATCGGCCGGCGGCCGCGGGAATATTCGCGCGAATGCATATTTCACTGCCGCTTACAGGCGACGCAGTGCGGAAAAGTGCGTATAAATACCCCGTTTTTGTGAATATCACGGAAAGAATATGAATTTTTCGGCGAATTTTATGCAGATGGAGGGTTGACATTTGCGCGAAAAAGGTGAATAATATGCACATCTTATGAATGAATAATCAATGGAGGCAACCATTATGAAAAAAGAAGATATCAAAAAAGTCGTCCTCGCTTACTCCGGCGGTCTGGATACGTCCATCATCATCCCGTGGCTGAAGGAGCACTACAATAACTGTGAAGTCATCGCCGTGTCCGGCAACGTCGGTCAGGCCGATGAGCTCGACGGTCTGGAGGAAAAGGCCATCAAGACCGGCGCGTCGAAGCTCTACGTGCTTGACCTGACGGACGAATACGTCGACGATTACATCATCCCGACCATGCAGGCCGGCGCCATGTACGAGGAGTACCTGCTCGGCACGAGCCACGCGCGGCCGTGCATCGCCAAGGGCCTCGTCGAGATCGCCCAGAAGGAGGGCGCGGACGCCATCGCCCACGGCTGCACCGGCAAGGGCAACGATCAGGTGCGTTTTGAGCTGGCCATCAAGCACTTCGCGCCCGATATGCCCATCATCGCCCCGTGGCGTGAGTGGGACATCCAGTCGCGTGAGGAGGAGATCGCCTACGCCGAGGCGCACAACGTGCCCCTGAAGATCAACCGCGAGACCAACTACTCCAAGGACAAGAACCTCTGGCACCTGAGCCACGAGGGTCTCGACCTCGAGGATCCGGGCAACGAGCCGCAGTATGAGAAGCCGGGCTTCCTCGAGCTGGGCGTGAGCCCGATCGACGCACCCGACGCCCCGACCTATGTCACGCTCGACTTTGAGCAGGGCAAGCCCGTTGCGCTCGACGGCAAGCAGATGAGCGCCAAGGACATCATCCTCAAGCTCAACGAGCTCGGCGGCGCCAACGGCATCGGCATTCTGGACATTGTGGAGAACCGGCTCGTCGGCATGAAGTGCCGCGGCGTGTATGAGACGCCGGGCGGCACGATCCTCTACAAGGCGCACAGCGTGCTCGAGACGCTCTGCCTCGACAAGATGACCATGCACGAAAAGCAGAAGCTCGCCGTGACCTTCGGCGAACTGGTGTACAACGGCCAGTGGTTCACGCCGCTGCGCGAGGCGCTCAGCGCGTTCGTGACCAAGACGCAGGAGCACGTCACCGGCACGGTGCGGCTCAAGCTCTACAAGGGCAACATCATCAATGCCGGCGTCTGGAGCCCGTACTCCCTGTACTCCGAGGAGATCGCCACCTTCGGCGCGAGCGACTACAATCAGGCGGACGCCGCTGGCTTCATCCAGCTCTACGGCCTGCCGATCGCCGTGCAGGCAAAGGTTGACGGCAAGAGCATGTAAGCGGTACAATATAAAAAATGACTTTTCTCCCCGCGCCGGCCCCCCGGCGCGGGAAGATCGTTCCAAACGCCTCGCAAATGTGCGCGCATGGCGCGTGCGCTGCAGCGAGCTGCAGCTTTTCCACAGAGAACCCAGCGAAGCGGTTCTCTGTGGAGACAACGCATGAAGGGAGACCATCACCATGGCAAAAATGTGGGCGGGCCGCACGGCCGGCGTGACCGATCCGGTCGCGGACGATTTCAATTCCTCCATCCGCTTCGACAGCCGCATGTACCGTGAAGACATCACGGGCAGCATGGCGCACGCGGCGATGCTCGGCGCGCAGCACATCCTGCCTTCCGCGGACGCCGACGCCATCATCGACGCGCTGCAGGGCATCCTCGATGATCTCGACAGCGGCGCGCTGACGTTCGACCCCGCGTGCGAGGATATCCATATGTTCGTCGAGCAGGTGCTCACCGCGCGCATCGGCGACCTCGGCAAGAAGCTGCACACCGCCCGCTCGCGCAACGATCAGGTCGCGCTCGACCTGCGCATGTACCTGCGCAGCGAAACGAACGACATCATCGCGCTCACGAAGGACGTGCTCGCGGCGCTCGTGGAGCAGGCCAAGGCGCACAAGGGCGACATCCTGCCCGGCTACACGCACCTGCAGCGCGCGCAGCCGATCACCTTCGGCCACCACCTGATGGCCTATGCCATGATGCTCCTGCGCGACATTGACCGCCTGCGCGACGCGGTCAGGCGCATGAACGTCTCGCCCATCGGCTGCTGCGCCCTCGCCGGCACGACGTATGACACCGACCGGTTCTTTGAGGCCAAGCAGCTCGGCTTTGACGACGTGGCGCGCAACAGTCTCGACGGCGTGTCCGACCGGGACTTCTGCGTCGAGCTGCTCGATGCCTACGCCATCGAGATGATGCACCTCTCGCGTCTGAGCGAGGAGCTGGTGCTCTGGTCGAGCTGGGAGTTTCAGTTCGTGCAGCTCTCGGACAGCTACACGACCGGCTCGTCGATCATGCCGCAGAAGAAAAATCCCGACATGGCCGAGCTCGTGCGCGGCAAGACCGGCCGTGTTTATGGCGATCTCATCGCCATGCTCACGGCGCTCAAGGGCCTGCCGCTGGCATACAATAAGGATATGCAGGAGGACAAGGAGGCCGTGTTCGACGCGGTCGACACCGTGAAGATGTGCCTGCGCGTCATGGCGCCGATGCTCGCGACCATGACCGTGCGCGCCGACAAGATGCTCCACGCGGCGCAGACGGGCTTCCTGAATGCGACCGACCTTGCGGACTATCTCGTCACGAAGGGGCTGCCCTTCCGCAGCGCGTACAAGATCTCCGGCGAGCTCGTGGCCTACTGCATCGCGCACAGCACCGTGCTCGAAAAGCTGCCGCTCGAGACGTTTCAGACCTTCAGCGACCTCTTTGACGACGGCGTGTATGCCGCCATCGACCTCAAAAACTGCGTCACGCGGCGCGTGTCTTTCGGCGGCACGTCCGTGCCGAGCGTCGAGGCGCAGATCGCATGGGTCACGCAGCAGCTCGAGGCATAAGCACATACGTATATTTTTTACAGGGCCGGCGCTCCCAAATGGGAGCGCCGGTCTTACATTGCACAAAAAAATCCTGTACAATAAACAAAAAGTTGTGCAAAAAGTCTTGCCATTTCCGGGGTGGGGGTGGTATTATTTTTAATACCCACTTTGTTGAAAAAAGGAGAAATGACATGAGAAAGAAACTTCTGAGCATCCTGCTTGTTCTGAGCCTGATGCTCGCGCTTGTGCCGGCGGCCTTCGCGGCCGAGCCCGCCAGCGGCACCTGCGGCGCGGAGGGGGACGGCAGCAACGTCATCTGGACGCTCGATGAGACTGGTCTGCTGACCATCTCCGGAACCGGCAAGATCGCCTCCGGCACCGGCGGCAGCATCTGGTCCGACAAGCCCGTTCTGGCGGTCGATATCCGCTCCGGCGTTACGGGCGTCGGCAAGGACGCTTTCTACGGCTGCGATGACCTGCAGGTCATCTCCCTGCCGGACACCGTCACGCAGCTGGATGACAACGCGTTCGGCAACTGCCCCGCGTTGTCGGACATCCTTGTCGACGCAAAGAACCCCGCCTATAAGTCCGTGGACGGCGCGCTCTACAGCAAGGACGGCACCGTGCTCGTCAAGGGCCCGGCCAATGCGGAAACCTTCGTTGTGCCGGACGGCGTGGCGACGATCGGCGACTATGCCTTCTTCGGCGCGAAGTACCTGACGAGCATCTACTTCCCGGAGGGCAGCCTGACGACGATCGGTGCGATGGCGTTTGAATTCTGCGAAGGCCTGACCGAGCTTCTGCTCCCGGCGGGCGTGACGGAGATCGGCATGTACGCCTTTGCGCACTGCTCGGGTCTGCGCAGCGTCGACCTTCCGGTCAGCCTGAAGCACGTGAGCGATATGGCCTTTCTCTCAGCCGGAACGATGGATGCGGGCATCGCGGACATCAACTACGCCGGTTCGGAGCAGCAGTGGAACGCGATTGCGTTCGATGACGGCGTCCTCGGCTGGATGCATAAGAACTTCAATACTGAGCAGCATACGTTCGGCGCGTGGGTCACAGACGGCACGCGCTCCTGCGAACAGGGCGTGACCATGGCGCGCAGCTGCGGCAATGACGGCTGTGACCTCGTCCAGACCGTGGAGCTGCCCGCATACGGCCACATCTGGAATTCGGGCACGCTCCTCGCAGCGCCGGAAGGTGTGCGCTGCGGCATCGTTGAGCATACTTGCAGCCGCTGCAATGGCACGGGCTATGAGGTGCTCGATCCCGAGATCTGGGCCTATGAGCAGTTCGGCGATGTTGACCCCACTCTGTGGTCGTATGAGGGCATCCAGTTCTGTGTCATGATGGGCTACATGTCCGGCATGGACACGCATGTCTTTGCCCCGCGCGGCGTGACTACCCGCGCGCAGCTCGTGCAGATCCTGTATAACTTTGTCGGCGGGCCCGAGGTGAGCGGCGAGACGCCGTTTACCGACCTCACGGCGAACTGGTACAAGGACGCGGTGCTCTGGGCATACCAGACCGGCGTAACGTCCGGTACGAGCGAGACGACCTTCGCGCCGGACGACCCCGTCACGCGCGAGCAGGTCGCGGTGCTGCTGTACGAGTTTGCCGACAAGGTGCTGGAGCTCGGCGGAGCGGAGACTCCGGCGGACCTGTCCCGATTCCCGGACGGAGACCAGGTCTCCTCCTGGGCGCGTGAGGCGATGGCTGATGCCGTCGCGCTCGGCATCATCAACGGCACTAGGGTCGACGATCAGGTCTTCCTTGCACCGCAGGGCAGTGCGACCCGCGACCAGATCGCCACGATGTTCGAGGGCTTCTGCGCAAGCCTCGCGTAAACTGAACCCGATCCAGACCGGCGTCCCGAAAACGGGACGCCGGTCATGCATTGCACAAAAAATCCCGCACAATAAACAAAAAGCTGTGCAAAAAGCTTGCCATTTCCGGGGGGACATGGTATCCTTTTTAATATCCACTTTGTTGAAAAAAGGAGAAATGACATGAGAAAGAAACTTCTGAGCATCCTGCTCGTGCTGAGCCTGATGCTTACGCTCGTGCCGGCGGCCTTTGCGGCGGACACGGGCACACTCGAAGGCGGCCTCACGTGGGAGCTGGACAGCACCGGCCTGCTGACGATCTCCGGCGAGGGCGCTATCCCCGATAACAACGCAGGCCTGTGCCGCTGGGCGGACATGAACGTTACGGCAATCGAGATCAGTGACGGCGTCACGGCTGTCGGCGCGCACGCGTTTGAGGGCTGCGATCAGGCCGAGTACGTCTATCTGCCGAGCACGGTCGAGACGCTCGGCGACGGCGCTCTGTCCGGCATGGACACCCTGCAGGCCATCTACGTGGACGAGACGAACCCCGCCTTTGCCGAGCGCGACGGTGCGCTCTACACCAAGGACGGCAAGACGCTCATGCAGGTGCCCGCCGTCGTGACCGAGTTCGTCGTTCCCGACGGTGTGACGGCGATCGGCAGCTATGCATTTTCCGGCTGTGCGTATCTGCGCGGCGTCTATTTCCCGGCCGGCGGCCTGACGGCGATTGGCTACAACGCCTTTTCCGGCTGCACGCAGCTTAAGGATGTCATCCTGCCCGACGGCCTGACGCGTATCGATATGAACGTGTTCAACCGCTGCTCGGCGCTGACTGAGGTCACCATCCCCGCCAGTGTCACGGAGGTTCGCGGCTTCTCGTTCATGGGCTGCACCGCGCTCACCGACGTGTATTACACCGGCACGCAGGCACAGTGGGATGCCGTGCGCATCGACACCTCCTACGGCGATCCTTTCAAGAATGCGGCCGTGCATGTGGACGCCGAGCAGCATGTCTTCGGCGCGTGGCAGACGGTCGAGCAGCCCGGCTGTGAGCAGCCCGGCACCATCAGCCGCACCTGCACCAACGGCTGCGGCCTGAAGCAGACGGCGGCCGCTCCTGCGCTCGGCCACGACTGGGACGAGGGCGTCGTCACCACGGAGCCGGACGGCGTGCTCTGCGGCATTCTGCACGTGACGTGCAAGCGCTGCGGTGCGGAGAGCGACGAGCTTCTCATGCCCGAGATCTGGGCCTATGAGCAGTTCGGCGATGTTGACCCCACTCTGTGGTCGT
>OLOU01001725.1_pt1 | contig 14274 bp, 9 predicted proteins | sample 1672101 | NCBI WGS metagenome assembly OLOU01 (sample SAMEA3136645, study PRJEB25190) | human gut metagenome | biome: human gut; feature: human-associated habitat; material: faeces | place: Austria | collected 2013
GTACACACAAGATGTTGCGGATATCAAAGGAGCGCTGGCGCAGATATGGCAGTTACAAAGATACATCCTATCAAGTCAACGCTGAAAAAAGCCCTTGACTACATCGAGAACCCGGACAAGACCTACGACAAAATGCTGGTGTCCTCCTTTGCCTGCTCTTATGAAACAGCGGATATTGAATTTGAAATGCTGCTGGCGCAGGCGTACCAAAAGGGCAACAATCTGGCCCACCACCTGATACAGTCCTTTGCCCCCGGCGAGGCCACGCCGGAACAGGCCCATGAGATCGGGAGGCAGCTTGCCGATGAAGTGCTGCAAGGAAAATACCCCTATGTGCTGACAACCCACATAGACAAAGGACACGTTCATAATCACATTATTTTCTGTGCGGTGGATATGGTGAATCAGCGCAAGTACATTTCCAATAAGCAGAGCTATGCCTACATCCGGCGTACCAGCGACAGGCTGTGTAAGGAAAACGGATTGTCCGTGGTGAAGCCCGGCCAGAGCAAGGGCAAGAGCTACGCCGAATGGGACGCCCAGCGGAAAGGGACGAGCTGGAAAGCGAAGCTGAAAGCCGCCATTGACGCCGCCATCCCGCAGGCCAAAGACTTTGACGACTTCCTGCGGCTCATGCAGGCGCAGGGCTATGAGATCAAACCGGGCAAATTTATTTCGTTCCGCGCTCCCGGACAGGAACGCTTTACCCGCTGCAAGACTTTGGGGGAAGCCTACACCGAGGAAGCAATCAAAGAACGTATCAAAGGCCGCGTTATCACCAGAGTGCCCAAAGAGCGTAAAGGAATTTCCCTGCGGATTGATCTGGAAAACAACATCAAGGCCCAGCAATCGGCGGGCTACGAGAAGTGGGTGACACTCCACAACTTAAAGCAGGCTGCAAAGACTTTGAATTTCCTGACGGAACACGGGATAGACACCTACCCGGATTTGGAAAGCAGAGTGGCCGAGATCACCGCCGCCAGCGACGAGGCCGCCGCTGCCCTCAAAGCTATGGAACACCGGCTTGCGGATATGGCGGTGCTGATAAAGAACGTCACCACGTATAAGCAGCTCCGGCCCGTGTCTATGGAATACCGCAAAGCAAAGGATAAGGCACAATTCCGGCGTGAGCATGAAAGCACGTTGATTCTCTATGAAGCTGCGGCAAAGGCCCTGAAAGAACAGGGCGTGAAAAAGCTCCCCGATCTGTACGCCCTGAAAGCCGAGTACAAACGGCTGGCCGAGGAAAAGGAACGGCTGTATGAGCAGTACGGCGAAGCGAAAAAGCGGATGCAAGAATACGGCATTATCAAGCAGAATGTAGACGGCATTTTGCGGGTGAAGCCGGGAAAGGAATGGACACAAGAGTTATGAGCATACCGAGAATGAATTACCCTCAATACCGCAAGGCCCGGCGTCTGACGCATGAGTGCTGTAATTACTGTAACGGTAATTGCCTGTTACTGGACGATGGCGAGGAATGTGTGTGCGTCCAGAGCATTTCCTATTCGCTGCTGTGTCGGTGGTTCCGGGCTGCTGTCCTCCCGCTGGATGCGGCCCTGTGTGCCGAGATCACGAAAGACCGAGACGTGGTGAAACGCTGCTCCGAGTGTGGCGCTGCATTTATGCCGAAGTCCAACCGGGCCAAATACTGCCCAGCCTGCGCCAAACGGATGCGCCGCCGCAAAGAGGCAGAACGACAGCGGAAAAGGTACTGGCAATCTACGCATTTAGGGCCTTAAAACGCCCGGTATTCCGGGGCTTTTCCTGCATGGTCGGTGGGGTGGTGGGATGATTTATCATATACCCGGCGAAACGTTGTTCTAAATGCGTAAAAATAGGCAAAAAGAAAATACGCCGGACGCAGTTATGTGGTAGCTTGCGTCCGGCTTTCTAATAGATGAAACTTAGAAAGTGTGCTATAATTATTTTATTGAGATTAAAGCAATATCAATATAAGGGAGGGCGTGGTTCCATGTCAGCTTCAATAGATTTTTCTGAAATTCGTGAAATGACCATAGCATTCTCAGGGCTTTCACACATGGATAATGAATATACGTTTTTCTATGATGAGACCAATAATTCTCGGCTCTTTCGGATAACGGAAACAGATTTTAATGCTTCTAAAGACGCGGATTTCGTTTTGGGTGGCCTTGTTTATGAGGGAAAACACAAGGCATTTGATATGGAAAAACTGCTTCAATCACTCAGATTGCAGCCAACTATGAAAGAGGTTAAACGCAAGCACATTGCACCCGGCAATTCATTCCTTGAATGTGTAAATTCCCGGAAACTCCAAACTCTTTTGGAGTGGATAATAGAAAACAAAATATACATTCATTTTATGGCCATGAACAATCTATACTATGGCGTTGTTGACATTGTGGATTCTTTAATAGCCGACACTGAATTATCTGGGCTACCGTGGGAATATATAACACACATGAAAAACGCGTTATACAAATATATTAACGCAGATATTGCTTATATCCACGAAGTGTTTTTACACTATGGATATCCCAATATCGCTGACGAAAGTGTGCGCGAGTTTTGCGAGGTGCTGATCGGATGGATAGAAGAAATCGAAGCAGAAAATGAAGCTGACGATTTTGCGCTGGAATCCGTGCGCCAGCTTCTAAAAAGCGCACGGAAAAAGAAAAACCTTTGTTTCCTGACCGATAATGAAAACCTTATGCTTATGGATGGATACGAAAGTTTATATATGGAACCGATATATATGTTCCCAAATTCTGAACATATTTTTGATGAAGAAACAGAGATTATGAAAAAAATCTGTTCAACACCTATTATCCTGGGCGGAAATGAATTGCATAATTTCTCTTTTGTCAAATCCACAGAGAACAGAATGGTTCAACTTTCAGATGTAATAATTGGAATTATCGGAAAGCTCATGCTTTATGCAAACGTATCTACACTAGCGGAAATCAAAAAAGAAATGGCATCATTATCTCCACAGCAAGAAAAGAATATCTCTCTGCTGAACAATCTGATTAACGCTTCGTCTGACCATTGTTTAGCTTTCATTCACTATACTGCCAATTTCTTTGAGATGGAAAAGGTGACCTGTATTTTAACTATGGCAAAGTAAAAGATGCCGGACGCAAGCGGCCATATGGTCGCTGCGTCCGGCATTTTATTAGCCTTTTCGTCAATTTTGTGCTATAATTATTTTTATAAATTCTTCCAATATACAATGGAGGCCAGCTATGAGATTCACAGAATTGCTCAACCGCCTTACAGGGATAAGTTGCCCTGTCTTTGGCGTATCATGGAACCCCGTCGATACTGAAAGAAGTATTGCACGACGGATTATTATTTTTCTCGAACCGCGTCGCGTTTTATATTCCGCATATGACTATGAATCTGTTTGCCCATGTATAACGTCAGTAACAGAGATCAAGAACTATCTCACTTCTGAATTGCAGAATATAGACGAGCAATCGGAGCTAAATGCCTATGTTCGATCTATGAGAAACGCTTGCAATAAGTTTTTAAGTAAATGCCCAGACAAAAAGGAGTTTCGCTGCTATGCTTGTCAGCCCGGCAACATTGACAATTGGATTTTTACATCTGCTATTGGAGAACTGCGTGGCGTGTTTGGTGTGATGATCGGCCAAATTGCAAAGGCATACGGACTCGATGTTGAGGATGATTTGGCACAGATAATTCCAGAGTAATTGTAGGAGGTACTTATATTGAGCAATATAACAGCGTTATTAACGGGGGTTTGCATGTACCCTGCTGTCGGCTATCCTGCATTGCCTCTTTGCGCTAATGACGTACAAGCTGTAAAAAAGGCTCTTATTGCAGGTCTAAACGTATCAGAATCTAGTATTATGGTTTGTGGTCATCATGGAACAGCGACTACGAAAGACTTAATTACAGGACTTTATTCCTCAATTTCTGGAACTGATAATGAAGATACTTTTATTTTTTATTTTTCTGGACACGGAAGAAAAAATGTCTTAGCGTTGAGTGACAGTGACTTGAATCTTCAATCATTGATTGACGTAATTGAAAAGATACCTGCCAAAAATAAGATTATAATTTTAGATAGCTGCCATTCAGGATATTTTGCAATAAGCGATACACCTGCCTTAGATTTATCAGAAACTATCGAGACATTTGTTGGACGCGGTTATGCTGTTCTTGCTTCATGCAGTGCGGAACAAACATCTGGATTTGAACCCAACCGACAGTTAAGCACATATACCAGCTTTTTAGTTGATGCCCTTACCTCGCGTTTTTTGATAAGAGAAGGGAAAAAATCATTAGAATCTATCAACGAGGCAATTTTTCATTTTGCGAAAATATGGAACGCTAAACATCCTTCACAGACACAAACGCCAATATTTCGTTCCAACATTGGTGGAACAATTTTCTTTGATGTAGAAGAATACAAGCCATACCGTGTTGCAAACGTATATGAAGAAACAGAAGCATATATCATATACAATGTTGCCCCAGTACATACAGGACTAGCAAAGCGCTTATCTGCGAAAGTAATTTTGCGATATGAAAGTTCTTTTGAAGAAATAGCTGATATCGCAAATGAAGTTAAAAACAAAATAAAGTATGCCGATGTTTACCAAAATGCTCTGTCAGAATCTCGTTACAGGGGCAAACCAGCGAACATTATTTGGTGCTATTTTGGATACAGCGAAGATGATATTATAGATAGTAATTATATTTGCCATACAACATGGGTTGATAGTACACAAGATAAAAAATGGTGGTATAGAGAAAATAAGAATTCTCGGGTTGTCAATAATGTCTATTTAGAAACAAATCCGTCATACGAAATGATAAACCAGTTGTTGCATAATAAAGTGGTGAGTAGGGAGAATTTAATTGAGGAAACTCATTTAATTACAGAAAAATTGGTAAATGCTGCTCAAAGTTTTATTAAGCTATATCGCGAATATCGCAATGGCGTACTAAGTGAAAATGAGTTAATTGATGCCGTTGAGCCGCTCAATCGTGAAATCACTTGCTTGTTTTTGGAACAAAGTGATCTCCCATATCCGCCCAAAGAGCTCCATGAATGGGCAAATGCGCATACTCAATTAGCAGGAACAATACAAGATTTTTCTCTATATTATGACAGGAAAAACCTCAATACATGGACAACTGAAAACAGAATATACCTCATGGATTCATCAATTAAACGCTATGAAACTGATTTAGAAGCATTACGTACACTGGAAAAATCATATAAATAGAAAGATGCCGGACGCAAGCGGCTACATGGCCGCTGCGCCCGGCGTTTGCTTTACTTATTCATCGGTGAAATTGAACTTCTGGTTGTCATAGTCGGTATCCGTCATTCGTTCCAGCTTGGAAAGGGTCTGCTGGGCCAGCGTCTGCATCCCCTCGTCCATATCCGGCAAGGCGGCAGTGATCCTACCTATCATCCTGCGACGGTCAGCATTGTGGTACATACAGATCAGGTTTTCTTCCTCCATGGTAAAGTACATTTTCATACCTCCAATTCCTTTTTCTTGGTTCTGGCCGCCGCCTTTTTCGGGCTGGCGGCCTGTTTGCTGTCGGTGAGCTGCTTGCGGATAGAGGGCCGGGGCCTGCGTATTGACACATCCCGGCGCTCGTCCTTTCCGATCATGGCATATACCCCGTGCCGATCTTTTATCCCGGTAAAACACAGGGATTTATAGGGCAGCATGGCAAAGAGCCGGTCATTGTCCTTGGTGGAGGCCAGCGCGTCAAAGTGCGGTGAAATCTCCACCATGAAATGCGTCTTGTTGGGGCTATTGGGTGCAGACAGATCTTTCAGCTTATCAACAATACGTTGTGCCTCAGTTTCTATCCGGCTGTCATGCAAAGCCGTGATATGGGCCTTGAAATCTCCCGGCCTTGCCTGCTCCCGTCCGCGCTGCTCCTGCTGTAACGCCTCCTGCAGCACAGCCGGGTCGCGGGGCTGGAACTCATAGCGGAGAAAACTGCCCAGCGCACGGTCAGGGCTTCCGCCAAAATACTGTTCCGCCGGAATGTCACGGCTTCCATGCTCATAAAAGAGCCGGCTCACACTCACCGGCAAAGCAGCGTCAATAACGTGCCGGAAATGCTGCTGGTAGTCCAGCTCATAGAGATTTCCCCGGATAGTATCATCCTTGGTGCCGGTCAGCTCCACGGCGTAGGCCAGTATCTTGTCGCGGGTCTGCTCCCCGTAGAAACGCCATGTATTGTGCTGCCGGGTGCCTTTCAGAAACACGTCACGTTCCCGGAAACAGTACGTTCCAGAGGGCCGGGACATCCACAGCAGGGTCTTGTCCACGGCCTGATCGCTGGCTGCGGCCCGCTGGATAATACCCTTGTCAATGTCAAAGTCGCTCTGATAAAACGCGGTGTTCTGCCGCATGATCTCGCCCAGAGCCGCAATCACATCCACATTCTCAAACTTCTGCATCCGTTACACCTCCAATTCCTGCGATTTTTCCCGCGCCGGTTTCTTTTTTGCCTGTTCCGCCTGTGCGGCTTTGAGCTGCGCCCGGATGGAGGGCTTTTTCTGCTGGGCCTTTCGGGACTGTTGGGCCTTGGGCTTCTTGGCCTCGGCCTTGGCAGCATCGGCAAGATCGGTAAGGAAAATCTGTTCCCCGGCTTTTACCTTGGCCTCCAACTCGCCCATGGATGGGGTGTTATTGATAACGCCGTCAATCATGTTTTCGTTCTGCTCTGTGGACAGCTCGGCGGTACGCAAGGGATTTTCCCGTAAAAACTCCGGCACCTGCTGAAAACCAAAGCTGTCACAGTAATGGGCGGTATCTTTCCCGCCCTGATGCAGCACCACCACGTCGGACACAGAAAGGGAATGTCCCTTGAAATCTGCCGGATGGTCAATGTTGAATGTACGGTAAATGTCCTCCAACGTGGTTTTGCCATCCAGCGGTGCGGTGTAAACAAGGTCATAGTTGCCCCTGTCCACAGAGCGGCCTGTGGCCTGCAAGCGGTCATAGGGTTCAAACCGATAGTCCCGCATTTCATCACCACTCTTGATCTGATAGATTGAAAAGCTGTCCTGCTCCGGCGCTTCATAGCCAGCCGCCGCATATTCCTCCACGGTCATACCAGCTGCGGCGGCCTCCTGTGCGATCTCGGCCTGCACCTGCGCTTTGTAGTCCTGCAAGGTCTGGTCAAAATCGGACAGCTTCGGAGGCTCCGGCAACTGGTACTGGCCCTGATTGAGAAGCGGGCGGCACTCTTTTACATAGTCCAAAACCGCGTTGAAATAAGCGGTCTGTTCCGGCGTCAGGGTTTCCCCGGATCGCAGGGGACGCCGGGCCTCCTGCTCCATAGCGGCCAGATTGCAATGCAGCTCCATATACGGGACAAACTCATGCAGCAGCATATCCCGCTGGGCCTTGTCCGCCTCCCATGCCTCCGGCCCCTCATGGTGCAGCACATGGTTTTTCCAGCTTTCATCCTGTGCGTAGTATTCGTGATAGCCCCGGATATGCTGGATCAGGGAACCGTCCCCGTCGCCAAAGTCCTGCCGTCCCTCGTAGCTGTCCGGCTGGCCCTGCATGGTAAAATCAATGCGGAACTTGGTCTTGTCGTACCAATGGCCCGTATAGCCCGGCTGCTCCCGTTCATGGCGTCTGGCGCTGTCCAGCTCCTTAAAAACGGCCTCGGCTTCATGCAGCGGCATTTGCTGGCCGTCTTTCAGATGGGGGCTTTCACTCCAAAGGATCGTGACAACTGGCTCCGCTGCCGGATTCTGGGCGATCTGCCGCTTGGCGTTTGCAACGGCAATCTCACTTTCGATCTCGCTTTTCACAAAGGAATCCATCTGGCCCTTTTGCAGCTCATAGCCCTGTTCACACAGGCGGTTGATAAGCCCGATTACCTTGTCGTTATCGCCCACGGCCTCGGCATAGGCCACGATCAACTGCCGTTCCTCGCTGCCCAAACGCGGGGCGTTTTTCTCTGCCAGTTCAATCAGAGCGGCAGCCCGGTCAGCCGGGGACGCCTCCGGCATGAACGGCTTTCCATTCAAAAGGCCGTCGATCCCATTCCACGCCTGCGGCTGGGGAATGGCGTTGGCCTGTTCGGTTGCTTCCAGAAAATCATCCAGCCCGTCGCCGGTCAGGGGTTCTATTGTCCCAGCCGGTCGCTCATGGATGGCAAGGATTTCTTTTCCGGCTTCCGCAAGGGACAGGTCGGGATTGTCAAGCTGGCCTCCGTCCAGTTCTTTGTAGTCGGGACCGTACAGCGTGTAATCGTAGCCGGTTTCTGATGTCTGGATATACAGATATTCGCCGCTTTCCAGACGGTAGGCGGCCTCCTGCGGGGCTTTGGCCTGTTCCAGCGTTCCATCCCCGGCAATGGTAAAGCCCTGCGCCTGCGCCGCCTCCTTGGTTCCCTGCGACACTTCGCCGGTGGATTTCAAATCCGCGTCAATGAGGGTTTGCAGCATGGCTTTTACGCTGGCGGTCATTTCCTGCTGTTGCTCCGGGGGCAGCTTGGAAAATACGCTGTCCGGGTCTGGCTGCTCGGCGGCCTGTTCCAGCGGTGCGGCCTGCGGCTGCTCCTGCTGGGCCTGCCGTTCTTTCTGAAGCTGGGCAAGGTGGCCGTCAATGGTGGTAATCAGTTCATGGGCGGTGGCCCGGATGGTTTCAAGGGAGGCTTTCAGCTCTTTCAAGTCCTTGCCGGAACTCCAACCGGCCACATAGCCAAAGGAATACTCGGACGTGTCCAGCCCGTAGTGCTGGCAGACGGCATAGGCCACGCTTTCGGCCTGCACCTCGCGGGTGCGGCTGTCGGGACGGTCGGCCTGCTCAATGGCCGGGGCTTCCGGGTCGATGGCGTGGAGCTTGGAATGGGCGATCTCGTGGATAGCCGTCTTTAGGGTCTGTAATTCGCTCATGCCCTCCTGAATGGCGATCCGCTTTTCCGTCAGGTGGTAGTAGCCGTGGGAACCGCTCGGAATGTCCTCAAAACCAATGGGAACCGGGGAGGTCTGTTCCAGCGCCTTAAAGAATTCCCCGTAGCGTTCCACGCTGCCGGTCAGTTCTTCCACGCCGATAGAGGGCAGCGGTTCTCCCTCGGTCTGGCTCACATCAAAGACGGAAACGATCTTAAAGGCCGGAACCTGTATTTCCTGTACTTCGGTAACAGGCTTTCCGTCTTTTCCCATCACCGGCCTGCCCTGTGCGTCCAGCTTTTGCACTTCCTTTTTTGCCTTGAACGGGGCCGGGGCCAGTATCTTGATGGCCTTTTCGCCTTTCTTCACATTGCGGTGAAAATCGTCCCGCCACTTGTTGTAGCCTGCCACAAGCTGTCCGCCCTGCATGGCGATCAAGAGGGTATTGTTGAAGCTGTAACTGTGGAACTTGGACATGGTGGTGAGATAGGCTTTGTAGCGTTCACTCTCGAAAAGCTCCTGTATGCCGGTTTCCAGCCGGTCGGTGATCTCTTTCATGCGCTCGGCGCTGTTCTGGCCGTTTAAGAGAATGGGGGTGACAGGCTGCGGGGCCTTTGCGGGGGTTGCCGCCTCCGGCTGCACCTTGCTTTCCTCCCGCAGAATTTCCGGCGCAGGATAGGCCATCACCCGGTATTCCTCCGGCACTGGCTGACCCTCATGGACGCGCTGCCATTCGTCGCTGGTTCGCAGGATATAGCCGTAATCGGTAAAGGTTCCCTGTTCCTCGTTGGCGATAAAACTTCCCAGCCGGTCGGTGTCAATGGCCGGTTTCCACGGGTCGGGAACGACAAACAGCCCGGAATCATTCAGATAATATTCCCCCAGACTGCGGTTGTCCTTGGCGTTGATTAAGACAAAACAATCGGTGTTTTCAGCGTAGTCCAAAAGCTGCCCGATGGTCTGCATTTTCGCCGGGGACTGCATGACGGCGTTCAGCTCCGCAAGCTCCACGGCGTCCAGCTTTTGAAGCTGGGCAGCAAGGAAGTTCAGTTCGTCCACGCTGGCTGTCTTGATTAAGTCCTCCGGCAGTTCCAGCGGTTTTCCCTCCGGGGCGGAAAAGTCGCCAATGAACAAGTCCTGCTGGTTGTCGGCGGTGATATGGATTTCCTTTAAGGTTTCCTGTACCTGTTCGGCGGAAGTCGGCAGGGAAAGCCAGTACCCATGCGGCCCGCCGGTCTGCGCCTCGGCGCGGTTATCAAGAAAAATGGAAAATACTTCGTTCACGGGTTCCCTCCTTTCCGGGGTGGCTGTGGTCTGTTGCGGCTGTGCGGCTTCCTCCTGTGTGGGAAGTGCTGCGGCTTTTGCCGGTTCCTCCCCCTCGATGGTATAGCCGGGGAGCAGGCAGCCATTGACCTTAAAACAGTCGGCGTATTCCTTGGGGATGGCCGGGGAAATTTCGGTAAAGTAATGGTCGTGGGCTTTGATCCGGCCATTCAGGTACTTGTCCAGTTCTTCCCGGCTGGAAAAGACTTTCCGTTCCTGTCCGGCGATCTTTTCCATCGGGTTTCCGTGGGGTGCGTTGGTATAAAGACCCCAGCGGAGCGTCCACGAGTAGGGGACGGATTTTTGGGCGGCGCTGTCATACCGGGTGTTCTCGGAAATGGAGTAATCCATCTGGTAAACCATGTTGCTGCGGATATGGCGGTATTCGTCCGGGGCCTCCCACTGGTTTGCGGTGTGGGTGACGGGAAGCGTCCGGGCATATTCAAGGGCTTTGTCCAGAAACAGGGTTCTTCCGGCCTGTTCCTCCCATGCGGCGGCCTGTTCTTTCAGGCGGTCAAACACTTCCTGTTCTGCGGCGGCGCTTTCCGCCCGCAGGGAAAGAAGCTCCGCAAGGGGCAGCTTTACCATTTCGGAAAGATCGGCCTTGCCGCTTTCAAAGTAAATCCGGCGCTCGATCCGCATGGTGCTGGCCGGTTCTAAATCGTCGTGGTCGTAGGAGCTGTAAGACATTTTGGGTTCACATCCTTTCTATGGCGGTGATCTGATACAAGGGGTTTGGGGCTTCCCCAAAGAGAAAATCCCCGGCCCGGCAGGTGCGCCGGGTCAGGGATTTTGCCGGGAGTGTGGCTACACTCCCTATGCTTGCTGTCTTTGTTCTTCTTCCCCTAAAAAGCGTTCTGACCCCAAGGAAATACCCGCAAAATCCCGGTTTTTCCGAAAACCGTACAAAAAAAGAGAGGGCGCAGCTTGCGTCCTCCCAAAAACAAAACAGAGGGTTGTCATGCACCCTCCGTTTCGTCATTCTTCTGTTGAATTTGAATGGCCCCGTCAATCGCGCCCTCGATGACCGGCAGAAATTCTTCCGGGCAGAGTTTCAGCTTGTGGCTGACCCGCTGCCGCTGTGCGCTTTCCTCCCGCATAATCTCCGGGTTAAAATACCGTTCCACGGGAAGCCCGCAGATTTTGATAAGCTGTATGATAACCGGCAGGCTGGGAATCGTGCCGTCATTTTCGATGTTGGCAAGATAGCGCCAGTCGATATTGACCTGTTCTGCCAGCGTCTTACGCGATAACTGCTTGACTTTCCGCGCCTCTTTTACATCAGCGCCGAAAGTTTCAAAGCCGGGACAATCTTTGATATTTGCCATATAGCACCACCCATCTACATTGTATATTTCATATTTTCTCAATGGAATGTTGCTATATGCAGGAAGATTAAACTTTATAATTCATATTTTGTGCCTTGTACGGAAAAGCGGGCTATCCTATAATAAAGAAAAAGCACTTTTTTGAAAAAATCCGTCCGCTGTAACATTTCGCGGACATTTGGGGTTTACAATGGCCTTATCAAATATGGAGGTGATACAACTATGACATGGCCTTTTGAGAATGACACCAGCGCCATTGTAAAAAAATTAGCAGATCGAAGCATGAAAGCGGATAAAAGACGCAATGCGTTTATTATCATAACGATTGCTTTTGCAGTTAGTTTGATGATGGTATTAGCACTATATAATCTCGGAACAGACCGTGAAAATAGGCTTTATCTGCAAGGACGCTACCAGAGCAGTTTTATTAACAGTACCAGTACCGTCTTTGAAAAACTGGAACATAACAACCAGATTGAATCAGTCGGCAAAGAGGCTGCAATGGGAACGAGCCGTATCAATGACTACACTTTGGATGTGTATTACAGAGATCAAAATGCACTTGAACTAAAAGGCGTTACCGACTTACTGGGAAAAATGCCGGAGGCAGAAAATGAAATCATTGTGGAACAGTCCTATTTGGAGCATTTAGGGCTTCCGGTTCAACTGGATCAGACCGTTACACTGGATATGCCTTTTGGAGAAAATCAGACATATCATGTTTGCGGCATTATTCAAAGCAGAAATGCGTCCCGTATTTATCAAGTCATTGTATCGAATGGCTTATATAGCCGGTATGGAAAAGCAAACTGTTACGATCTTTTGGTTCGCTTGAAAAATACCGAAAATATGGACAGCGAAACTTTGAAGCTGTTGATAAACGAAATTGCGGAACAAAGCGGTGTACCTGAACAGTATGTTATGTATAGCTCTACTTATTTTGGATTGGCAGAAGAAAAATCCACGCAGGAGTTATTAGTGATTATCGGAGCAAGCAGTTTAATTGTACTGGCCTGTTCTTTGGTTATTTACAGTCTGTTCTACATTTCTGTTATCGGGAAAACACATGAGTATGGCAGACTGCGTGTGCTGGGGGCTACATCGGTTCAGATCAAGCGTATCGTGCGAAAAGAAAATTTTTTGTTATCCTGTGCTGCAATTCCTATCGGCGTTGTATTGGGAAGTGTTTTGGGCTATTGTTTCGTGCCGGACGGCTGGCATTGGATGACTACACTGGAATGTGCCGTTGTGATTGCCCTTGTTACAGAAATTGCCTTGAAAATTGCTGTCCATACCCCTGTAAAGAAAGCCTCTATGGTATCGCCTATTGAGGCGCTGCGAATCAATACGACTGATACACCGGCGACAGAAAAAACGCGGATCGAACATCGAAAAATCACGCCATCTTCGCTTGCCCGAATGAGCTTTGCCCGGAACAAGAAAAAAGCTATACTAACCGTATTGTCTTTGGGATTTGCCGGAGTTTTACTGATGTGTGCCGCCACCTACCTTAATTCAACTGATGTAGAAAGCATGGCAAAACAGCAATTTGCAAATGGCGACATTGTACTTTCCCTTGATCCCGCCAACACAAATGCGGAAGATCGCCCCGCCGGGATCAATGCACTTCAAACGAAAAATCCATTGGATGAAGTTTTGGAAGAAACGATTTCAGATATGAATGGCGTAAAGAATATTGAATTTATACAGGGCTGTGTTTCAAATATGGAATTTCCCACTCCTTTCAAGGATGGTAACAGCCATTTCTTTACCCAAATTGGAATCCCCGAAAATCAGTACGAGGCCTTTTCACAAGGACTAATTGAGGGAACCGCAGACCGCCAGAAACTTATCAACGGAAAAGGAGTTATCGTAGATAATTCCGCCAAGCTGTTAAGCGACTATTATAATTACACTCCTCAAATTGGCGATATAGTCAAAGTGGAAACAGCGGATGGACAATGGGAAGAATTTACTGTAATGGGGATTGGGAAAGCTCCTAATCTCGGTGGGGATTCAGCTTCTTTCTATTTTCCGCAGGAACTCTTACCTATGATGAAAGAAAATGTTTCCAACTTCAACATAACCTGCATTGTAGATGTGGAAAGAGATCAGCTTACAGAAGTTGAGAATAAGATTTTCCAGTTGGCGGAAAATCGTGGAGGTATAGAAGTTTTCAGTATCAGCGATATTATTACTTATCTGCAAGAGGAAATGAATAACATAAAAATGCCGTTATACGGATTGGTATTTTTCATTGCTGTTTTTGGGCTAATCAGCCTTATCAACACGCTAATGACAAACATTATATCAAGACAGCAGGAATTTGGTATTTTACAGTCTGTGGGATTGAGCAGTAAGCAATTCTCCAAAATGCTGCAAACAGAATGTTTCTATTATGTTTCTGGTACGGCTATTCTAACTTTAACGATTGGAACTTTAACAGGATTTGTACTTTGCAAAGTTTTCAATCAGGTTGGGACATTCGGGACATTGACTTATCATTTTCCAGTTTTAGAAATAAGCATATATTTTGTAGCGCTTTTCTTCATACTGGCAGCTTACTCCGTTTTCTCTGTACGATATAGCAAAAGACATCCTGTGATCGAGCGCATTAAAACAATGGAGTAAATTTTCCTTTATCAGAAAATTGTGTTTTCTGCAACTAAGGACATTTGCCTGTTATACTATCTGCAAAAAGCAAAGGAAGTGAGGATATGAAGC
>OLOU01001726.1_pt1 | contig 14269 bp, 13 predicted proteins | sample 1672101 | NCBI WGS metagenome assembly OLOU01 (sample SAMEA3136645, study PRJEB25190) | human gut metagenome | biome: human gut; feature: human-associated habitat; material: faeces | place: Austria | collected 2013
AAAACCGCCGAAAAACCTTTCACCGCCGATTTGCAGAATCCGCCGTATTTTCTCGAATTACGGCGGGCGGTTACTCTTTCCGGCATCTCTTGACGGGCGGCATTATTCGGTGATATAATGGGGTTGGCAGTTTGGAATACGGGGGTGATTTGGCTGCTGTTTCATGTTTTCGAAGCTCGGGAAGAACGCAGAAATTACGGCGGTTCTGCATTCATTGAAATACAGTTTTGCGATATGCCGCGCATGACATCCGTGAAAAAGACACTGAATTTCCGGCATATTCAACATTGGAAAACCGATTCTTTATACATCTATGCAGACGACATAGATACCTTCTTCCGAGAATACGGCAGTATTTTTGACTGCGGCATTTACAATAATATGAAGACCGGAACGGTAGATTTATTCGGTATCAATTATTATACTCCGATCATGACCGAAGCTGTCATAGAGAAACTCGACAAAGAAAAGCCGGAAGATTATGAAGTGCCGGCGGCGTGGTTATTTCGGGCAAAAGCGCATAACGGTTTTTATATTTTAGGAATATAACCGGATTCCGTCTTGTCTTCCTGTCGCAGTCCTCTCGGTCAATGACATGACAAAGCTCCGGCTGTGTTCCTGCCGTAAAACGCCCCCAAACCGACGCGGGCGTTTCTGCCGCACGGCGCGCTACGCCTTGTTTATATGGATGTTCGTGTACGAATTCCTGTATTCCGACGGCGTAATGTGCGTGTGATATTTGAAGAATTTTACAAAGTGATTTTCGCTTTTAAAGGAGAGCTGACGGGAAATCTGATTCACCGTGTAAAGCGTGGTATTGAGAAGTGCGCGCGCGTATGCGAGCCTCTGATTTACGATATATCTGCTGAGCAGAACGCCGTAAGCCGCTTTGAAAACCTTGCTGATATAGTTTTCGTGATATCCGAAATGCTCGGAAACGAGGCGCACCGTCAAATCCTTTTCGATATTCAGATTTACATATTCCTTCACCTGCGCGGCAAGGCGGTTCTTTGAAACGGACACGGCGCTGCCGTTGCAGATTATCTCTTCGATGTAAAGCGCCGTGTACAGGTCGGTGCAGACCGGGTCGTATCCGGGAGTATTCGCAATGTGCATGCACTGCGAGAACAGCGTTTTCGGCATTGCGGGATTTGATGCATGAAAATGCTTCGGAAGATTTTTATATCTGTCACATGAAGTTTTGAAGTGAAGCCACGAAAAAGAAACGTACTCCTCCGATACGCGAAATCCGTAATGCTCCCTGTCGGGATCAAGGATGAGAACATCGTCCGGGTGCAGGATATATTCCGTCCCGTCCTCGCAGATATAGGCAGTTCCTTCGTACATAAAAATAATTTCATATGTTTCGATTGTCACACGCGGGTGTATCCAGCTTCCGTCGGACTGAAAGAGCCCCGAGGAAACATATTTCAGCGTTCCGTTTTCGTTCAAGGTTATCATGTCTGAAATTCTCACTTTATTCCGATTTGTTTTCACTTGTTTTTTCGTCTCTGTTTTAGTATATTATATAAAAAGCCTGTGTCAATAGGCAAAACGGAGGATGAAAATATGCAAACCGTGAGCTACAGGGATGTCACGTTAAAAAGCGGATTTTTGTACGAAAAGCAGCTGCTCAACAGAAACGCCGCCATGGATGCCGTATATGACAGGTTCAGCGAAACCGGAAGAATCGGCGCGTTTCGATTCGATTGGAAGCCGGGCATGCCGAATCAGCCGCATTTCTTTTGGGATTCGGATGTCGCCAAGTGGATGGAGGGCGCGGCTTACATACTGCAGAAGGAGCGCGATCCGGAGCTTGAAGCGAAGGTAGAAAGCCTCATCGACGATATCGAGGCGCATCAGGAGGACAGCGGATATTTCAACATCTACTTCACCGTATGCGAGCCGGACAAGCGTTTCTCGAACAGAGATTGGCACGAGCTTTACTGCGCGGGGCATCTGTTTGAAGCCGCAGTTGCTTATTACGAAGCCACCGGAAAAGACAGGTTCCTGCTCCTTATGGAGAAATATGCGGACTTCATAAAGAAGATTTTCGTCGATGAAAAATCCGCCGCATTTTCAACCCCCGGTCATGAGGAGATCGAGCTTGCGCTGATCCGCATGTACCGCGCGACCGGCAAAAAGAAATTCCTTGATCTTGCGGCGTTCTTTATAAACGGCAGAAGTGTTCTCGACAGTGACGGAACCCCGTACAATCAGAGCCATCTGCCCGTAAGAGAGCAGTCCGGTGCCGTAGGGCACTGCGTAAGAGCCTGCTATCTGTATTCCGCAATGGCGGATTTCGCATATGAAACAAACGACAAGGAGCTGTATAATACCTGCAAGGCGCTTTTCAACGATATTGTCGGCAGAAAAATGTATGTGACCGGCGGAATCGGTGCGGCACGTTCCGGAGAATCTTTTTCGTATGCATACGACCTGAGCAACGACCTGGCTTATGCCGAGACCTGTGCAGCCATTGCCCTGATGTTCTTCGCTCACCGCATGATGCGCTTTGAAAACGATCCCGTGTACGCCGACGTAATAGAGAGAATCCTGTACAACGGCATGATCTCCGGACTGTCGCTTGACGGAAAATCCTTCTTCTACGAAAATCCGCTTGAAATAAATCTTGAACGCCGTAAGCTCTCCGGATATAATTATGCCATCACGACCCGTGTCGCCGTATTCTCCTGCTCCTGCTGCCCTCCGAACCTGAACAGAGTTCTCGCATCGCTCGGAGACTATATCTACGGCTACGAGGGTGATACCGTATATGTCAATCAGTTTGCGGGCTCAGAGGCGAAAATAGGTGATATGCGCATATCGCAAACGACGGATTTCCCGAAAAGCAATGTGATCCGGCTGAGCGCGGAAAATGTGAAAAAGCTCTGCGTAAGAATTCCGGGCTGGTGCGCATCATTCGATATAGATGCGGACTTTACCGTCGAGAACGGATACGCCGTGATCGAGAATCCCGAAGGGGAGATAACGGTCAAGTTTGAGATAACTCCGTTTGCCGTACAGAGCAACTCCCGCGTGGATGCCGACTGCGGCAAGCTCGCCGTTTGCTGCGGACCGTATGTATGCGCGGCGGAAGCGATCGACAACACCGAAGATCTGCACACGATCTTTATCGATGAGAATTTCTCGGCAGAGTACGAGTATTCCGACAGATTCGACGGATTCACGGTGAAAGTAAAGGCATTCCGAAGAACCGACGACGACGCGCTTTACTCAAAGTATCCCGGAAATTTTGAAGATTTCACGCTGAAAATGATCCCGTTTTCGTCTTTTGCAAACAGAGGCGAAAGCAATATGTGCGTCTGGTTCAACTTCAGATAACGGATCGCACCGGAGGCATCGCACGATAGCATAAAAAGCACCTGCAATTGCAGGTGCTTTTTATGTGGGTGTAAGACAAGCAAATCAAATATTACGTCGGGAGATAGCTTTAATGTAGCGCCGAGCGTTCGCAAAGAGGAAGATGTCATCCTTGCAATAAAAAGCATTAAGAATAAAAGGCATACAATTCGGTTTCAGTGTCGATACTGCTTGCACGGGCAAAGCTGTCCTTAAAATTCGATCCTTTGGACAAATGATAAAAAAGATTTACAATAAACAATAGACTTCCGTTGCCCTCGATGTAATCCGTCGGAGCAACAAAGGTATTGTTATTTCGATTAAACTCTTTATATAGCTCTCCCGCACCTGTGGTGCATCCGGTGCAGATAACGGTTTTATCCTTGATTTTCACCAAACCCCGTAATTCTTCATAACCGATATTATTCCGGCACTCATTCGGATAATAGACATTCTCTCCTAAAATCGGAACGATTATCTTTCCGCCGTCACCGTGACATCCGATAATTAAACAGTCATAGTTGAAATTTTGTTTCCCGCCGAATACATCAAAGTAATCCTGCGGTCTGCCTATGTTGTACATGGTTACAATGTACCCGAAATATTCAAGAACGCTTCGAATATCAAGTTATGGTATAAGCTCTCCGGAACAAATAACTCAATACCCAATAATCACCAGAGAGATGCTACAGAGTGATAAGAATAAGTTGTTATCAAATGAATATTTCGCTCATTATTTGACAAACCGTCTATACAAACTCTCTTCTTCAGGCACATCTGGGGTTCCTATTGAAACAATGTGGGAACCAAGTCAATATGGTACTTCAATCTTTTACCGAGCGATTATATGCCGTCACACAAAATGTGTCTCTGCATCTTAATAAAAACATCGCGGATCATTACGTAAAAATACCATACATAGTTAGAACGCTGTACGGTTTATCGGAACACAGAAATATCATCCTCCTGACAATGGATTGGATAATCAAAGCGCTTAACTGTCATGATGCCGCAGTTATTGAGCTATTTGATACATACAAAGCAGTTCCGAAAACAATGGAATCCATTTCAATGCTCGTTAAGAAATACGATGTTACAAAAGATATTGATATTTTGAAGCGAGTGGTTACAAAATTGGAATCGCAGTTTGAACATGAGAAAACAATATTGAAAAATTTTGTGGATCTTTCATTCACATACTATAAGAAATACAATGGGCATGATGAACATGTTTATCGATTAAATTAAAAATTGAGTTATATTCGCTTTTATTAACTGAATAATCTCATAAATCAATTTGCAATGACACCTTGCCATCTTTCTTCTCTGCCGTAGTATCTCTTAAGATGGGTAGTTCGCTTTCTCCCTCCATGGTGACAGGTACCACCTGCCACCGAGAAGGTATAGTTTCCCCTCGGCGGAGGTGATATTAAAAATTGCGGTCGTTATCCGCTTCGGATTTTGTAAAGCAGACTGCTTTTACCGCCTTTGGTGCGATATCGCTGTTCGGTTTCGAGCAGTCCGGCTTTCCGTAGATCGTGGAGCGCACGTCGCACGGTGGATTGTGACAGCTTCAGTTCCGTGGCGATGGTTGGGATTGCCGGCCAACATTCACCGTCCTTGTTGGCTCTGTCGGCAAGGTAGGTGTAGACCGACACGGCTCGGTGCGGCAGTTCCTGGCGGTATAGGAAATCAAGACGGCTCATTCTGCTTCACCTCCTGGGCAGGCTTTAGTGCGGTTCTACGGTTCGGAGGCACGGGATTCATGCCACCGCCACCTTTCTTGTCGCCGGGCTTCTTGGGAGGCGTCTGTTGCGGCTCATGGCTCTCGCTCTCTGCCTGATCCTGACCGCTGATACCGTTACCGCCGTCAGCTGCAGGCTTATCCTTGACGATCCAGTCGGGATGGTATTTCTTGATGATACCGTCCATGATCTCCTTCTTTTCAGCATACTGTACCTCTCGGCCGCCGTGGTCGGGTACGGCATAGGGGTTGTCCTCGTCAAATTCGATGCCCCATTTGAAGAACAGCTTCAGCTTGACTCGCATGGGATGGACGCCGGTTTTCATCACCACGAACTGACCTTTGGGAAGAGATTTCAGCTCGTCGGGTGTGAGCAGAGGTCGCTCGATCATCTGCAAGGATTCGGAGGGATCATTTCGGTTGCGGGACACAGATCCCGACATAACGGTACGGCTACCCAGGGCTTTGGACAGCACCTCTGCCGAGCTGCTGTTGGGAGCGAAGCCGCCGAAGATGGTGAGCTGGGTGTTATCCACGATGATCTCCGCGCCTTCCTTGCCGTAGTTCTTGTCGAGCTGCGAGAAGGACTGGATAATCGGCACGATCTGCAATCTTCTCGAACGGGATGCCGAGAACATCATCTCGGCGGATTCGATCTTGGGGAGCGTACCGAACTCATCGCAGAAGAAGACACAGCGGTTCTTCAGCTTGCCGCCTTGCTCATCAGCTACGGCAAGTATCTCTCGGTATAGCTGCTGAATGATCAGCGAGATCATGAAGAAGGTGTTGGGGTTTTCTTCGGGCATGACCACGAAGATAGCGGACTTCTCATTGCAGAACTTCTCCGCGTCGATTTCGGTATCGAAGCACAGGAGCTGTTCCAGCTCGGAGTCGAGGAAGGAGTTCAGTCGGGATAGGGCTGTGGACATGACCGATGCCATCGACTGCTCGGCGGTGTTCAGTGCAGCTCCGGCAAACCATTTCGCCTTATGGTCATCGGGAAGCATTTCCATGAGCTGCTGAAACTGATTCTTGCCTTTCTTCTGCGAAGGCGCCAGCAGTTCCTGAATGATTTTGAACACCGAGACGATGTGTCGTTTCTCCGGCTCACAGAACTCTGCCACAAGCAGGATGGTCGCTGTGAGGAGTCCCTCGGCTGCGTCGTAGAAATAGGCGTTCTGACCGAAGGATGCCGCATCCATACCCGACAGGATGATGGTTTTGGATATGATCTTGGCGTACTTTTCTGCCTTCGCTTTATACACCAAGGTGTCGGGATGCTGCTGATACAGATCCATATATTTGTTTACGAGGTGCAGAAGATTGTTGCCGTTGGAGCGCGTCGGGTTTCGCAGGTCAATGACCGATACATTGTATCCGTACTGCTTGGCGATGTTTCCGTAGTTACGCATGACGTCGCCTTTGGTATCGGTAGAGAGCCAGGACATACCGGATGCGCAGGCGTACTCGATACACGGGTAGAGCCAAAAGGCAGTCTTGCCGACACCTGCCGCGCCGATCATGAGAGCGTGAACGTCGCCGGTGTCCACCATCGCCGTGGTGTTTCCGGTACATCCCACCACGATGCCTTGCGGTAACGGCTTGCCGTCATCGCCTGTGGGTGTTTCTCCTTTGGCTGCCTGCTTACGCCACCGTTCGGGTGTGAACGGCACGTGCTTGTATATCTTTTTGATCTCGGATTTGGTCGCCCACCGAGCCGTGCCGTGCTGACCGTCACCGACCGTCTTGGATTTGATTCCGTTCAGACTGTAGATGTGGGATAGCAGTGTCACGCCGCCGAGTACGGCGAACATGATTCCGGCGACCAATACAAGGAGCAAGGGATTGCCTGTCATGAGCTACCGCCTCCTTTCGTTACATTGTTTGCGTACATATTTCGTCCTCCGTTTCGTCGGGTGGATATAAAAGATCCTCGTTCCAGTCCTTACGGATCGGTACGAGGATTTCTGTGTTAATGCCTTTTTCCCGCAGTCGCTCGGCGATGCGGACGGCAGCTTTCTGCCCGTCCACGTCGCTGTCGTGGCAGAGGTACACGGTGCGGATGTTCGGATTACTTTCGAGCATCTGCCACAGCACATGATCGGATACACCGCAAGCGGCGGCATAGCTGTGGCTTTGCCAGCCATTTCTGTGAAGCGAAATAAAGGACAGCATATCTATCGGAGCTTCAAAGAGATAGACTCGGTCGCTCCGTCCGGTCCAGTGAAAACTGAATCTCGGATCGCTGCTGTCCACGTTGCCCTTGAAGGTCCTCTCCGAGCCGGTTCCGCGCTTATGGGCGTGAACGGCTACACCTTCCTGATTCTTGCCGACGAATACGGCGTTGTGGTAATCTGCCGATTCATATATCAGTCCTGTATAAAAAAAGGCGTTCAGTACCTCTCGGTTGATGCCGCGCTTGTGCAGTAGGTAAGCGTAGGCACGGCGGTTGTTATCATTCCTCGGCGGCAGCTTGAAGGGCTTGGACTCTTTGACCACCGGAGGCGATACTGTGAGCGTTCCCATACCGCTGCCGCCCAGCAGATATTCCATTGCTTCGGGATAGCTTTTGTTATAATATCTTCTCACGAAGTCGATGGCATCGCCGCCGACTCGTTCGTACTGATGAAACCATAGGTTGCCACGGATGGTGACCTTCTGTGAGCCGTCACGCCATTCGTATTCCTTGCCGGAGCGTTTGAGCTTCTCGCCCTGGCGTTGGAGCAGATCCACAAGATCTGTCTGCCGAGCCTGCTCTTTTTGTTCTTCTGTGAAATGAATATAGCTTGACATGGGTTCTCCTTTCCTTGAGATTGAGGTTGCGCATACTTTTTATGCGCAACCTCCTTTTGGTTATTGCTTGATACCATGAGCCTGTTTCTTCTCGTCGATCTTCCGCTTGAGTTTGCGGTCGATACCGCCGATCTTGTCCTTGCGTTCATCCTCCAAGCGGTTTTGGAGCAGTCGCGCAAGGTGATGGAGCAGACGGATCGATCCCATCGCCGCCGACCAGTTCTTATTGCTCTTGATGCTGTGCAGGAGCTGCTCGGCGTATTGATTGCCGTGCTGTGCGGCAGCAGTCAGATAGTCAATAGCTTTGTCATAGTCACGGTCGATCTCTCTGCCGTAGAGGTACAGCTTGCCGAGCTGGTATTCGGCGAAGTGGTTTCCGTTCTCCGCGGCGATCTCGAAATTCTTGATGGCGCGGAGGATATCCTTGATATCTTCCTCGGTCAGTCGCAGCTTGCCTGCGAGGTATGCGGCGTAGGGATTGTCCTGACCTGCGGCGCGTTCGAGGTAGTCGATAGCTCTTTGCAGGTCTTTCGGAACAACCTCACCCTGCGAGAGCAGTTTCCATAACAGATACTGTGCCGGCGCGAAGCCGGAGTCTGCCGAATCGGTCAGCAGGCGGATCGCTTCGGGGATATTCTGTAGGAGCAGTTGCCCTTCGAGGTAGGCTTTGCCAAGCGTGTATTTGGCGTAGCGGTTGCCCTGATCCGAGGAACGCTTCAGCAGATCCTCGGCACGAGGCAGGTCTTGCTCGGTATCCTCGCCACGGAGCAGAGTCTTGCCCAGCAGGTATTGAGCGTATTGGTTGCCGTCTGCCACGGCTTCTTCCAGCCATCGTAGAGCGTAATCCACATTCTTTGTCACGTCATCACCACGGAGGAACATTTTTCCGAGACGGTATTTGGCAACGTCACAACCGAGCTTTGCCGATTCAATGAGCAGATCCACTGCCGTGTCGGGATCATAGTCCTCGCTGTCACGGTCCAGCAGTTCCTTCGCCTGACGGTAATACCTCCACATAGCAGAGATCCGTTCTCGGTCGCTCATAGGCGCTGCGGACTCGCTCTCTTGCTCGGTTCGTTCTATTTCTTCCGGCTCAGGTTCGGGAGTGTCGAGGACGAGATCGTCCGTGTCCTCATCGACAGGAGTGATATCGGCAAGGATGTTCATGGCTTCTTGTATCACCGCATTCTTCACAGACTTGAATTCCTCGTTATCCACGAGAGGTATCCGTTCGGGAAGGTCTTGGGTGTAAATACCGAGTACCTTTTCGCGCTGTTCGTACCACAAATCATAGAGGGCGGCGATTCTTTCGTCGGCTGCCAGCTCCATGACGATGCGGTTGACGATAGCCTTCACGTCGGATTTCAGATAGCCGTACTGCTTCTTTCCGCTTGTGTGATAGAGACGGTCGGCAAGTTCTTTCAGCATTTCTTCCACCTTCGGGTTAATACATCGTGCGTGTTCGGTAATGACGGGATTGGGATTCATGTCTATGAAGTACAATCCTGTTTTACCGCCCCATCCACCGGAGCCTGCGCATTGGGTGCAGGCAGATCCGCTTGGATCATAGACTCGCTGCCCCTGCGGTCCGGGGATAAGTTGCTTGAGATCTTCCGCATTGCCGCAGTCGAGAGGAAATAGCTCTCCGGTACATCGGTTTCCAAGATATCCGACAATATACAGGCGACGCCGTTGTTGGGGGACTCCGAAAAATGCGCTGTTATGCACACACCATTCGAGATCATACCCCAATTCAACAAGCGTGGAGAAGATGGTAAACAGCGTCTTGCCTCCGTCATGCGATAGCAGTCCGGGGACGTTTTCCAAGAGTAGAAGTGGAGGCCGTTTCGCCTCAGCGATTCGGGCAACCTCGAAGAAGAGAGTTCCTCTTGTGTCGTCCCTGAATCCGAGCCGTTTTCCAGCCACGCTGAAACTTTGGCATGGAAAGCCCGCACAGATGAGGTCAATGTCCGGCAGGTCGTTTGGATCAATTTTTGTAGCGTCCTCAAAGTAGATTTCTCCTTTCGGTTGATAGATTGCGTTATAAGCTTGGTTTGCCTTTTTATCGATCTCGCAATGACCGATGCATTCAAAGCCGCCCACCGCTTCGAGTCCGCTGCGAAAACCACCGATACCTGCGAACATATCAAAAAATCGGATTGCCATAGGGCATCCGACCGTTCCTAATTATTTAGTTGTTTCACCTCAATTCTGCGGTGTCTTACATACCGCCCATACTCATGCCGAAGCCTTCGGTTTCGTCCTCATCCTCGGTTTCGTCTGCGTCAGCACCGTCGCCGTCTGTGCCGCCAACCGCTTCGGGATCGCCGGCAGCTTCGCCCCATTCGGGGTATCCTTCTTCATGGCCTTCGCCATCTTCGGTCTGCTGATCCTCTTTAACGCCGTCGCGCTGTGCCTGTTCACGGTCCAGCTCTGCTTCGATCAGCCCGATCACAAACTGCTTCTGACTGATGTTGTTGCGCTGCAGGTAGCCCTTGATCCTCTGAAACAGTTCCTCCGGTACCTGAAACGCCATTGTACGCATATTGCCCATATTCTTTTCCTCCTTGTTTTGGTATTTGGGGTGTAGTTCGTTGTCGACGGCAAGGGTGATAAACTCTGCCATCGTCATTCCGTGCTGTTCGATATACTGCCTGACCTCGGCATGAAGGTCGGCGTCGATCTTGACGGTAATGCCTTTCTTTTCGTCAGCCAATTTCATCGTTCCTTTCCATATAATTTATAATGATCTCCGTGAGCAGTTCTTCCACCGTCATCTCACGGCTTGCCGCTTCTTGCACAAGTGCATCTGCCTGCGGCTGTGGGATATAAAGTTCGTATTCCAATAGACAGACCTCCTACATACTCATAACGGGAGCTTCGCCCTCGTCCTGACCTTCGTCCTCGGTGGGACTGTCTTGCTGTCTTTCTGCCTGCTCCTCCGCAAGCTCGGCGGCAGTCAGTTTGCGGATTGTATCCACCTCTGTGCAGACACCGAGGGTTCTGCCGTTACGAGAGTTCATTTCTCTCGGAAGAGGCAGAATAAGTGGTTTTCATCTGTCATTCTACCTTTGTGTTTTTTGACCGTAAAAACGGCGAAAACCCCGATTTTATCGGGGTTTTCTGTGGTTGCATCTATTTTATGCAACCTTTCTGGCGGAGAAGGAGAGATTTGAACTCTCGCGCCGGTTACCCGACCTACACCCTTAGCAGGGGCGCCTCTTCGGCCTCTTGAGTACTTCTCCGTAGCAAGCGGGGCCTTCTCGTATCCGCTTGCCTTAATATTATATCCGAAAGCGCGCGATTTGTCAATAGCTTTTATTTATTTAACGGCTTCGGTGAGAATGTTTTTAGCCTCTTCAAATGCTTCGGTGAGCTTTGAGCTGTCCGATGCGCCAGCCTGAGCGCTGTCGGGACGTCCGCCACCGCGTCCTCCGCAGACTGCCGCTGCGGCTTTTACGATATTTCCGGCGTGAGCGCCCGAGGACACCGCGGCTTTGCCGCAGAACGCCAGAAGATTGAGCTTTCCGCCGAGCCGGACGGCAAATATCGCCGCCGTGTCGGGGTACTGCTCCTTGATCTTGTCTCCGAGAGAACGGACGGAATCGATCGAGGTCTCGCCGAGGTCGGCGCACGCAAAACGCACGCCTCCGAGATTTTCGGCGCTGCCGATGATCTCATCGAGCTTGCCTCCGGCGAGCTTTGCGTTCAAAGCGTCGATCTCCTTCTTCGCCGCGGAAAGCTCCGCCGTTACCGCGTGAGCGCGGGCGACGAGCACGGATGCGTTCTGCGCTTTGAGCGCCGATGCGCAGTCCGAAATGAGAGCGTCACGCTCGGCGATGCAGCCGAGAACGCCGTATCCGGTGACTGCCTCTATACGGCGGACACCCGCCGCGACGGACGATTCGGAGATGATCTTCATAAGTCCGATCTCACCGGTGTTCGAGCAGTGCGTGCCGCCGCAAAGCTCAAGCGAGAAATCTCCGGCGCGGACCATGCGGACGGTCTTTCCGTACTTTTCGCCGAACAGCGCCATTGCGCCCGCTGCCTTTGCGGATTCGATATCGGTCTCGACCGAGGTCACCTCCTCGGCGAGGAGGATGTGCTCGTTCACGAGCTTTTCAATCTGCGCGATTTCTTCTGCGGTGAGAGCCTGGAAGTGCGAGAAATCGAAACGGAGCCGATGCGCGTCAACGTATGAGCCTGCCTGCTCGACGTGATCTCCGAGAACACGGCGGAGCGCCGCCTGAAGGAGGTGCGCGCCGGTGTGGTTGCGCTTGATATCGGCGCGCCGTGCGGCGTCTACCGAGGCTTTTGCGCTGTCTCCGACTTTGACCATTCCGGATACAATCTTTGCCGTGGAAACGAACACTCCGTCCGACTTTTTCGTATCGGTGATCTCAAGGTTAAAGCCGTCTCCGGACACGGTTCCCGTGTCTCCGACCTGACCGCCCGATTCCGCATAGAAGGGGGTAGGCTCGAGTATGATGCCGAATTCGCCCTCGCTTACGGCTTCTGCAAGCTCGCCGTCGCAGATCAGCGCTTTGACCTTTGCATCGGCGGTGAGAGAATCATAGCCGATGAACGAAGTCTTTGCCATTCCGGAAAGAACGCTGCCCGTGGCGTTGTCCCATCCGCCCGCGCCGTTTCTTGCGGCGCGCGCTCTCTCCTTCTGGGATTTCATGAGAGAGTTGAAGCCTTCTTCGTCTACGCCGAGACCTGCCTCGGCAGCCACATCCTTCGTGATATCAAGCGGAAATCCGAAGGTGTCGTACAGCTTGAACGCATCCTCTCCGGAAAGCGTGCTGCCGCCTTCGGACTTCACGGCGGAGATGCGCTGCGAAAGGATGGAAAGTCCGGAATCGATCGTCTGATCGAAACGCTCCTCCTCGATGGCGATAACCTTCTTTATGAAGTCGCGCTTCTTTTCAAGCTCGGGGTAAGCGGAAACGTTTTCGGCGATGACGGTTTCGCAGAGCGACGAAAGGAACGAGTCCTTTATTCCGAGCAGTTTGCCGTGACGCGCCGCGCGGCGGAGCAGACGGCGGAGTATATATCCGCGTCCTTCGTTTGAGGGGAGAACGCCGTCGGAGATGAGAAAGGTCGAGGAACGGATGTGATCCGTGATAACACGCACGGACACGTCTGCTTTTGCGTCGTCGCCGTACTTTATGCCTGCGATCGAGCAAACATTGTCAAGGATACGGCGCACCGTATCTACCTCAAAGAGGTTGTCAACGCCCTGCATGATGCAGGCGAGGCGCTCAAGCCCCATTCCGGTGTCGATATTCTTCTGCGAAAGCTCGGTGTAGTTTCCGGCGCCGTCGTTGTTGAACTGCGTGAATACGTTGTTCCAGAATTCCATGTAGCGGTCGCAGTCGCATCCCGGCTTGCAGTCCGGAGAATGGCATCCGAATTCCTCTCCGCGGTCAAAGTATATCTCGGAGCAGGGACCGCAGGGACCTGAGCCGTGCTCCCAGAAGTTATCGGCTTTTCCGAGACGGACGATGCGGTTTGCGGGCATTCCGATATCCTTCGTCCATATCGAATACGCCTCGTCGTCGTCGGTGTATATGGTCGCCCAAAGACGGTCCTCGGGCATTTCGAGAACCTTCGTTATGAATTCCCACGCCCAAGTGAGCGCTTCCTTCTTGAAATAATCTCCGAAAGAGAAGTTGCCGAGCATCTCGAAATATGTGCCGTGACGCGCGGTCTTTCCGACGTTGTCGATATCGAGAGTGCGGACGCACTTTTGACAGGTCGTCACACGGTGTCTCGGCGGTTCTTCCTCACCGGTGAAGAACTTTTTCAGAGGGGCCATTCCGGCATTTATGAGAAGCAGCGATTTGTCGTTTTCGGGAACGAGAGAAAAGCTGCCCAAACGCAGGTGTCCTTTGGATTCGAAAAACGAGAGATACATCTCCCTCAGGTCATTCAGCGAAGTCCACTTCATTTGTCAAAATCTCCTTAGAAACAAAAAAATCTTATCAGATATAATCTTCTCCCGATACCGTTCGTTCGGGAAGTCGCGCGCAGAGAAAATCGAAGAAAGCATCGTTCGGCTCGAAAACGATGCCGACGGGCTTGTCCGTGCCGCTGTCAAATACGGCGAGGCACACTCTTTTCGGGGCGACGGACGCCGTATAGCGGTAGAACGTGCAGCCGCGCAGAGCCTTTTTCAGCTCACGGTTCGAGGAATAGAACGCCGCAAGCCTGAGATACGAAAGCGACATTCTGCATTCGGCGATGCTGCGCCTGCCCTGCGTCCTGTATACCTCGAATACCTCTTCACCGCCGTCGTCGGCGACGACGTACCTGAATGCCGTAAAGCGGTATCTTATCGCAAGATAAAGACAGACGGTCAGGGAA
>OLOU01001728.1_pt1 | contig 14257 bp, 6 predicted proteins | sample 1672101 | NCBI WGS metagenome assembly OLOU01 (sample SAMEA3136645, study PRJEB25190) | human gut metagenome | biome: human gut; feature: human-associated habitat; material: faeces | place: Austria | collected 2013
TAATAAATGTGTGAATATTACGTCATCAACATTTGAAGGCTGCACGAGTTTAACAGAAATTACTTTACCAGACACAGTTACAACAATCCAGGACCACGCATTTAAAAACTGTACCGCATTAAAGACCATAAATTGGAGCAAATCTATTACAGACATTCAATCTTACGCTTTCGAAAATTGTGATGCGTTAACAAAGCTTGATATTCCAAATACTGTGACAAATATTGGAGAAGGTGCATTTTATGAATGCGGAGGTTTGAGTGCTATTGCAGTGCCAAATAGCGTAAAGAGTCTTGGCTCCAGAGCTTTTGAGAATTGTGATGCTCTTGCCAAAGTTAGTATTTCAGATTCAGTAACCAGTATGGGAGAAAAAGCTTTTTATGATTGCGATGCTCTTACAGATGTTAAGTTAGGAACAGGAATTACGCAGATTCCAACTTCTTGTTTTGAACATTGTGATGTACTACCATCTGTTGTATTACCATACAGAATTTCTAAAGTAGGGGATAATGCATTTAAGAATTGTGTAGCATTAACAGAGATAACGATTCCACGTGCAACAACCACTATTTCAACTTCCGCATTCAGTTATCCGGCTAAGATGACGGTATATGGAATTTCTGGTACATATGCAGAAACTTTTGCAAATCAGCAGGGAATGAAGTTTGTTAATAAGGCAGTAAAAGCAACCAATGTTGTATTAGACAAAACAGAACTGACTTTAAATAGAGGAATGAAATATTCCCTTACAATGACAGTTACTCCTGCAACCTTTACAGATGAAGTGTCATGGAAATCTACCAATGTGAATGTAGCAGCAATCGCAGAAGATGGAACAGTAACGGCGAAGGAAGCAGGACAGGCAACAATCAAAGTGACGGTTGGTGATGTGAGTGCAACTTGTAAAGTAAATGTTGTACAGCCGGTGACATCTATCTATTTGAATAAAACAGCCCTAGAAATGACTGCATTAGATACTTACCAGTTACAGGCAAGCGTATATCCTTCCGAAGCCAATAATAAAGAGGTTAGCTGGGAGTCTTCCGATGAAAAAGTGGCAACAGTAGACAAAAATGGTTTGGTACAGGCAAAGGCAAAAGGAACAGCAGTAATTACAGCAAAGGCAAAAGATGGCAGTGAAGTAAGCAGAAACTGTAAAGTTACCGTTAAAAATACAGCCTATGTAGTTACAGATATTTCAAAGTTAGAGAGCACACATAACTATGAAAATAACTGTTCTGATTTCTGGGTATACACAAAAACAGGAGCTTCGGCATTAAATATTACATTTAACAGTAAAACTGTATTGGAAGAAGATTTCGACTATCTGTATGTTTTTGATAAAGAGAATAAACAGGTTGGAAAATACACTGGTACACAATTAGCAGGGAAGACAATCACCGTTTCAGGAGATACTGTTAAAATACAGTTAATATCAGATGATGCAGGAAATGCATGGGGATTTAAAGTAGATCTTATTGCCGAAAAAGTAGAAGAGGAATGTAAACATACAGATACTACAAAGAGAGAAGTAAGGAATGCAAAAGCTGCAACTTGTACTTTAGATGGCTATTCAGGAGATATATATTGTACAAACTGTGGAAATCTCATTGAAGCTGGTAGTGTAACGAAAGCCATCGGACATCAGTGGGATAACGGTGTGATTATAAAGGCAGCTACAGCGACACAGACAGGAATAAAAACATATACCTGTACAGTATGTAAAATAACAAGAACAGAAGTCATCAAAGCACTTGGAAACAATACTAAGCCAATCGGAAATAGTAATAAACCAAAATTAAAAACAGGAGAGAAAATCACAGATAAATTCACCGGGGCAGTATATAAAGTAACAGGAAAGAACACAGTGGAATATGTGAAAGCAACTTCTAAAAAAGCTTCCCGAACAATTCCATCTACAGTGAAGTTAAAAGGAATCAAATGTCAGGTAACATCGATTGCAACAAAAGCATTCAAAGGAGATCCAAAGATAAAGGCAGTAGTGATTCCATCAACAGTACGAAAGATAGGAAAAGAAGCATTTGCAAAATGTAAAAACCTAAAGAAAATCACAATAAAAACAACATATCTTTCCAGCAAAAAGGTAGGAGCGAATGCATTTAAAGGAATCCACGCAAAAGCAACTATCAAAGTTCCAAAGAAACAGAAGAAGGCATATCAGAAGCTGTTAAAGGCAAGAGGAGTCGGTAAGAAAGTCACTGTTAAGTAAAAGAAAACAATAAAAAATGATTGCAAAAAGCCGGAATATTTCCGGCTTTTTGTCGTACAGCTACCAAAAGTGTCGAAAAAACGACCACTTGGACATAACTTATTGAATTACAGTAGGAAGTAGATATAATGTAAGTAGGTAGTAAAAAACAAAAAATAAAAAAGAGGGGAAAGTGATGAGATGAAAAAAAGACTTTTATCATGGATGCTGGTGCTATGTATGATTATAGGCTTAGCACCAATGAGTACGGTAGATGTCCAAGCTGCAGAGGATTACAGGGCGTGGGCACAAAGTGATTCTAGATGGGGTGGTTTATATTTAGGAGGTAGTGCATCAGGAGGAACTGTTTCGGGATATGGCTGTTTAGCAACGTCAGTAACAAAGCTGATAATACAGTGTGGTTTGAGAAATGCAGATAACTATAATGTGGGGACATTTGTAAATGCAATGAATGCCTGTGGAGGATTTACAAAGGATGGCTTAATGTATTGGGGTAAACCATCATCTTGTGTTTCAGGATTTACTTATGCTGGTGAGTTGAAATCATACGGCTCCTACTCATCTTCGCAATATAATTCGCAATTACTCACATGGGTGAAACAGGGATACCATCTTATCCTTAGAGTCAATAATGGAGGACATTATATTGCTGTAGACGAAGCAAAATCTATTTCTACTGGACAAATTTATATAATGGATTCTTTTAAAAGTGGTAACAGAGCGGATATTACTTTAACAAGTCGATACGGAACTTTTGTGCAGGTACAGGCATACAAAGGTGGCTCAACGCCAACACCAGGATACAATCCAGAAGGTGTAACAGATGTTATTGAGGGTGGAAGAGGAACTGTTCATGTGCGTGGATGGGCTTTTGACAGAGATAATTTATCGCAATCAATTACATTACATGTGTATGTGGGTGGTCCGGCAGGTTCTGGTGCTCCAGGATATTCAATCGTTGCAAATAAAAGTCGACCGGATGTAAATAATGTATATGGTGTTGGAGAATATCATGGATTTGATGATGTCATTCATGTTAGTTCGACAGGTTCGCAACAGATTTGGATTTATGCACTTAATATCGGAGCAGGCTCTGCAAATCCAGTGGTTGGAAATGCAACGGTTAATATTGCAAAAGATGATGAAAAGCCAACGCTTAAAAATATAAAAGTTACACCTGATTTGACTGGTTATACCGTAGAGTGTGATGTTAGTGATAATGTAGGTATTGACAGGGTACAGTTTCCTACCTGGACCCCATGGAAAGACGGACAGGATGATTTAGTTGGTGACTGGCAGACATCTGAAAAATGCCGTGGAAAAATAGTGAATGGGCATGTGACTTATCGTGTAAATCGAAGCGACCATAATAATGAACTGGGAGCATATGTAACAGATATTTATGTATATGATACAAGTGGAAATGTTGTAACAGGAAGAACTGGTTATTCCTTTGAGGAAACTCCTCCAGTAATAAAGGATGTAAAGGTCAGCAAGGATAATACTGGTTTTGAAGTAACCTGTAAGGTGTCGGATGAAACGGGTGTTGATAAAGTTTCATTCTTTACCTGGACAGCAAAGAATGGACAGGATGATATTTCCAAGAAAGATATAAAGGTAGATTCCGGTGGGGGAGAGGAAAAAAAGATAACTTATCATGTAAATCAAAGCGACCATAATAATGAAGATGGCTATTATATTACGCACATTTATGCTTACGATAAGTTAGGAAATTGTGCGACAGATAATGCAGGTATATTAATTGGTGAAAAGAACGAGGCAGTTGCGATAAGGTCATTTAATGGTCATAAATATTACCTGATTGATAATAGTGCTTTGATAGGCTGGAATGATGCAAAACAGTATTGCAAAAATGTTTTCGGCGGTTATCTTGTCTCCATTACATCAAAAGAAGAGAATGAATTTGTTACTGGATTATTAAAAGAGTTTAATTATAGTACTGCTTTTATAGGGGGAAGTGATAGAGAAAAAGAAGGGGAGTGGAAATGGGAATCCGGTGAATCTTGGAGCTATAGTAACTGGGGAGCAAATCAGCCTGATGACTATAAAGCCTATGAAGGAGGGCAGGATTATTTGAGAATTGGACAGGATGGAGCCTGGGATGATTTCAATAGTATGGCTGATATTTCAGGAACGGAAGTAAAATCTTTTATCTGTGAAACCGATATTAATGAATTTTCAATTAATTATCATTTAAATGGAGGAAAAAATGCTTCCGATAATCCAACGACATATATAGCAGATAATAATATTGTATTTGGAAATACCGCCGTTTCAGGCAGTACTTTAATTAAAAATCCTACAAAGGAACACTATATATTTAAAGGCTGGTACACAGCAGAAAATGGCGGGGAAAAATATGAATCCAATAAAAAGTATAGCGGAAATTTAGAGTTATATGCACGTTGGGAGGCCCAAAAAGAACAGGTTACTTTTAATGGAAATGGGGGAACCATTTCAGGAAGTAGTACAAAAGAAGTTGTTTATGGTACTGCGTATGGAACACTTCCAACAGCTACAAGAACAGGACATACTTTTTTAGGGTGGTATACAGCATCAGAAAATGGAAAGAAAGTAGATAGCACAACCATTTGTCAGGATACCGGTATGTTATATGCTCACTGGAAAAAGAGTGTTTATACGGTGAATCTTGATGCAAATGGAGGTAAGACAAATGCGGTTAGTAAGACAGTAACGTATGATGAGGTATATGGAACATTTCCTGATGTAGAACGACCTGGCTATACATTTAAAGGATGGTATACAGAAAAGAGTGGTGGAAATAAAGTAGATGCCAAGAGCATAGTAAATATCGCAAAAAACCATACTCTGTATGCACAATGGGTTCCATTATCATATGAACTTGAGTTTGATGCAAATGGTGGAACAATAGAGGGAAATACAAAACAGGAAGGTCTTTATAATACAGTCTATGGGAAATTGCCAGAAGCTAAAAAAGATGGTTATACATTCTTAGGATGGTTTACTGCTAAAACAGGAGGCAGTCAGATTACGGCAAGTACTTTATGTACAGGAAATTTAACAGTATATGCACATTGGGAAAAAGATGCTTCTCATGTACACAGCTACACCGAAACCATCACGAAAAAAGCAACCTGTACAACCAACGGAACAAAGACATTCAAATGTGCCTGTGGAGATGCTTATGAGGAAACGATAAAAGCAACAGGACATCTTCATAAGGAGACAAGAAATAAAAAAGAAGCAACCGAAACTACGGAAGGATACACAGGAGATATTTATTGCAAAGATTGTAATACCTTGCTTGAAAAAGGAAAGCCTATTCCGAAGTTAGAGGAGACAGTAGATAAGGATGCACCGATCATCCAGGCAGAATCCGTACAGGGTTATGCAGGAGATGAAGTGACAATCCCGGTAACCATCAAACAAAACAGCGGGATCGCAGGATTTTCCTATGACGTTAACTATGACAGCAGCAAGCTTCAGTTAAAGAAGATGACAGCAGGAACCGTAACGAAAGAGGGAACATTCACAACAAATGGAAACGTAGTAAACTGGTATACGACAGATAATATCACAGCAAACGGAACGATCCTGAATATTACATTTACAATCCTGAAAGATACAGCCGATGGAAAGTATCCGGTGAGCATCTCTCTGCATGACGGAAAGAAGAATCTGGTAAATGAAGAGGGCAGCTATGTAAAGGCAGCTTATAAAGCAGGAGAAGTAGAAGTTGTCAGCGGAATCCTCGGAGATATCAATGGGGATAAAGATATCACGATCGCAGACGTTGTATTGCTGAACCGCTATGTATTAGGAAAGGCAAGTCTGAACAGTGATAAAAAGGAACTTGCTGATATCAACAGTGACGGGGATGTCACGATCGGGGATGTCGTATTGCTGAACCGCCAGGTACTGGGAAAGGATACTCCGGCAACCGTGAAGCTTGCCCCGAAAAAGAGTAGAAAGAAAGCAGCCGCAAGGGCAAGCGAGGAGATGAAGATCAGTGTTGATAATGTAAGTACAAAAGCGGGAGAGACAATAAGTATCCCGGTAAGGATCAGTAATAATCAGGGAATCGCTGGAATCGCTTTTAGTGTAGAACTGCCGGAAGGCTACAGCCTTGTATCCATGAAAAAAGGAGAAGTGACAAGTGAAGGAACCTTTACAGTAAGTGAGAATAACTGTACTTGGTACACAACGGATAATATCAAGACAGACGGAATCCTGATGACATTAGAGGTTAAAGCAGGAGAAAATGCAAAGACAGGAAAAATCAAAGTCAATGTCAAAGACGGAAAGGCAAACAATATCTCTGATGAGAACGGAATGACAGTACCAGCAGTATTTACAGAAGGAACTGTAACGATTCAGGAAGATAGCTGTGCAGTAAATGGCCATAAAGGAGGCAAGGCAACCTGCATCAAGAAAGCCGTATGTACTGTCTGCGGAAAGGAATATGGAGAAGTAGATCCAACAAACCACGAAGGGGAAACAGAACTCCGAAATGTCAAGAAAGCAACATGTACAGAAGATGGAAATACTGGAGATACTTACTGCAAGTCTTGTGGAACAAAGATAAAAGATGGAAAGGTAATTAAAGCATTAGGTCATAAGTTTACAAAATATGTATCAGATAATAATGCGACAACTACTAAAGATGGAACCAAGACAGCAAGATGTGATAATGGATGTGGAACTAAAAATACTGTTGTGGACAAGGGAAGCAAAAAGACTAATCCATCACAGAGTCCTAAAATAAAAATTGGACAGAAATTGCAGAATTCAGTTGGAGTGAGATGTGCTATTACAGGAAAAAATACAGCAGAATGTATAGGGTATGTAGGCAAAAAAAATTCAGTAACTATTCCCCCTTCGTTAAAGTATATGGGAGTAACATATCAAATTACTTCGATTAAAACGAAAGCATTTAGTGGAAATAAAAATTTAAGAAGTATTGTTATCCCATCTAGCATAAGAACGATAGGTAGTCAGGCATTTTTTAAGTGTAAAAATCTGAAAAAGATAACAATAAAAACCCCATATCTTTCTAAGAAAACAGTAGGCGCAAAAGCATTTAAAGGAATCCACGCCAAAGCAAAAATCAAAGTTCCAAAGAAGCAGAAGAAAGCATATCAGAAACTGTTAAAAGCCAAAGGAGCTGGGAAAAAGGTAACCATCAAGTAAAAAATATAAAAAGATAAGGAAGAAGTCAGGAATTTCCTGGCTTCTTGCTGTATTTAGAAAGCATACTAATTAAATGTTGGAAAATTTTGCAACAAAGAAAACTCAATTCCTCTTACCAAAAGTGCCAAAAAATGAACCATCTAGCCCCAAAGTATTGAATTAAATCCCAATAAAGCTATAATAAAAATAAGCAACTATTCAGAAAGTCCTAGCTTATTAAACTATAAAGTATTATGTTTTTTCAGAGTATATTTTACTAGATAAAATCAGACAGGAGGCACACCATGATACAAACCGAACCCCATCACCTCAGGATGGGCACCAGACTAAACAACAGATATCTTATTCAAGGAGTTCTTGGAGAAGGAGGCTTTGGCATTACTTATGTCGGCATGGACGAGGTATTGTGCCAGAAGGTAGCCGTCAAAGAATTTTTCCCGAGGGGAGCGATTACGAGGAATAATCAGCAGACCAATGAGGTAGTATCCGTTTACGGAACGAAAGCCGCGAATTTCCATCAGGGAGAGGAGAAGTTCCTTCAGGAGGCCCGGACGCTTGCACAGTTTAACAATGTAGCCGGAGTTGTGCGGGTGCAGGATTTCTTCCGGGAAAATGGAACGGCATATATTGTAATGGAGTATTTGGAGGGAATTACTTTAAAGCAGTATTTGCAGACATATGGACCGATCAGTGTCGAAGAGATGCAGAATATATTTGCTCCTATATTGGAGGCGTTAGATAAGATTCACCAAAATGGAGTGATTCACAGGGATATCAGCCCGGACAATATTATGTGTCTGCCGGAAGGCGAAGTGAAGTTGATGGACTTTGGAGCGGCGAGAGATTATACGGATTATAGTGAGGAAGGCTTGTCTGTCATTTTAAAGATGGGATTTGCCCCGATTGAGCAATACGATTCTCATGGAAAACAGGGGCCGTGGACGGACATTTATGCACTGGGAGCGACAATGTACCAATGCCTTACAGGGAGAAAGCCGGATGATGCAACGAAAAGAAGCTTGGAGGACACACTGGTTAGTCCGTCAATGCTTGGTGTACGCATTGCCCCACCTGTAGAATATGCCATTATGAGAGCATTGCAGATTCGGCCTTCAGACCGCTATCGGAATCTCGGGGAATTTTGCGAAGATTTATATAGCGTGGTATCTGACAATACTGTATCTGTTAATATGAATACATTTACCCAGCCAGCAGGGAGTTATGACTGGGGAAGTCCTTCGGGAACGTCCAGTCAGAGCAGGCAACAAGGATATCCGGATGTGCCGCCATACATTCCACCGCAGCCACCGGTAAAGACAAAGAATTCTACCCCGCTTATCGTAGCTCTTTGCTGTACATTAACTGCTGTGATTATGATCGGGATAGGTGTTGTATTATTTACAAATTCAAGGAATAGCCAGACGGCCGGGAATACAGCGAGAGCAGAATCGGGGAAAGAAGCGGAAAAAGTGGCAGAAAATACTACTGCGGCAACACAGAGTACAACAGAAAGTAAATCACAAGATACGCAGCAAAGTACAACCGAGCAGCAGGAGGCTGCGACACAGGCAGCGAGCACAACAGAAGATACCGTGGATACTCAGGCTGTCGGAGCAGATGGCAATGAGGAAATATTTGAAGATACCGATGCTTCTGCGGATTACAGCGAATGTCTCAGCCTTGATAATTATACATACTTGGAAAGTCCTGATGGAGATTATACATTCTATTATCCGCAAAATGTTTATAATTACGCATATTATGACGGAGACAGTTGTATTTTTACCTCTGATGATGAAAATGACACGGTGAAGTTTATCCGTAAAGATAATACATCGGGAAGCCCGGCACAGGGAATGGAAAATCTATATAATTCCTATACGAATCTGTCTCAAAAAGAAAAGATTTTATTCCGAGAGGAAACGGACGAACGTGGATTTGCCCGAGGCGTATTAAGTGGAATCACAGACAACCAGAATGTATATGCATCTATCGCAGCAAATGATGACTATGTATATATCATGGAAGTATGCACCAGTTTTCAGCACGATTCTACGAAATCAACGTGGGTAGAATATTATATAGACTGTATGTATCGGTATTGTAGTTTCAGCAGGAGAGTAGGTGATCCGAGAAGCTATGAGGAGTATATGGAAGATCAGTAAGCGGAATTGACGATGAAGCGGCATGATTAGTGTATTTGGAGGAAATATGAAAAAAGAAAAAACTGATAATAGCAGTAGTAATCATCTGCTGTGTAATTGGTGCAGATTTTATATATTGGGTCTCTCTGTGTTTTATTTTTATTTTATCTTGGAACAATAGCCCGACAGCCCCGATCCAGAAATATAAGAAGCAATTTTCGGTAATTCCGATATCGGGTAGTTCACACAAGGTTGATGAGATATGAAAACGCTCAAAAAAAATAATAGAATAAGGTGTCATATAATTCAGGAAAGAAATTAATTCATACCATTTCTTTCCTGAATTTTTTGCCAGTATATATCTAAAGATGTAGATTTGAAACTAAAACCAGTCGGGAAATGTCTATTTTCGGAGGTGATATTGCAATAGAGGACAGAAACCATATAATGAAGTTAATGAGAGAGGACGGGAGGACAGAATTATGTTTTGTGAGAATTGTGGGAATCCGATAACAGATAAAGATATCTATTGTATGCGCTGTGGAGCCAGAATAAACAGAGAGACAAACGGGAGGAAGCCAGTACCGGTAAACCATCAATGGTCAGGAAATCATAACATCCAAACATCGGTGAATAATCAGTGGCCAGGGAATCAGAGCACCTCGGCACCAGCGAACATGTCATCAAAGCCGGGCGGCATCCGGAATGTGTATTTTATTGATTTTTTGTGCCGGTTATTTTCGAAAGAAAATATTCCATTATGTATTTATCTGGTGATAAATATGGTGATTATCGGCGGCATAATGTCAGCAATGTTTAACTTATCTTTACAGTGGGGAATGTTATCCGGATTTTTTGTTTATCTGGCAACGATTTCGATTGCCTTGTCTCCAATCGGGGAATTTATCGTAAGATTCCAGACCGGCTGTAAAAAGATAAAAGACCCGGAAGTTATGAAACGTTTAGAACCGTTATTCTATGAGGTATATCAGAAAGCGAAGATGCAGGAACCACTGATTTCTGATTCTGTAAGATTATACATGAATGAGGATGAGTCAGAGAATGCATTTGCGACAGGACGAAGAACCATCTGTGTGACAAGAGGACTTTTAAATCTTTCGGATGAAGCAATAAAAGCGACTCTGGGACATGAATTTGGACATCTTGCACATAAAGATACAGACCGGTGTCTTCTTGTAGTTCTTGGCAATACAGCAATTTCCGGGATTTGTGTGTTTATCGAAATGATTGCATTATTTTTCAATATCGTTTCTACGGTGATGTCCATATTTACAAGAAATGAAGACAGTTTTTTCGTAGCGATGTTTGACGTATTTTCCAGCGTAGTAATGCTTGGTATTGTCCGCTGCTCTTTTGCAGGAGGCAGCTATAAGCCAAGAAGCTATGAGCTGTTTGTGAAGGATGATATGGGGGAGAAGAAATAGAGTGAGTATGGGAGGAAGTTGCTTATGAGATGTAGACAATGTGGAGCAGAGATTTCTGAGAATGCCAAGTTCTGTGGAGTATGTGGAAAAAAGGTCGAAAAAGAAGTTGTACAACCACAACAGGAAGAAAAGAAGAACGTTAAAGTAGAAAAAAATCAAAATACTGGGAAAAAATCAAAAGGAGGAATTGTTGCTCTGCTGATTATCCTATGTATCTGTGTTGCCATTACAGGATTTATCATTGGTCGGAAAAAAGAAACAGCATTTTCGGATGGTGGAAATTCAGTGATAAGTAAAATAAAAGGAGAAAAAAAGGAAGAAGAGATCAATGGCGCATGGAATGAGTTCAGTCAATATTATAAAGGATATGTTTACTATATAAAACAACTGGCTTTAGATGAGAATGAACTGTATCGTCAAAAGGTAGATGGGGGAGAACTTGTTGGTGATGAAGAAGAAGTGTGGTATGACCCATACTCAGAGATTAGAAGCTTTTATATATATAATGATAAGATTTACTTCGCTTGTAACTGCTACGGGGAGTCTGAAGATTCATCAGAATATGAATGTGATATATATACAGTAAATTGTAATGGGGATGATTCAGAGATTCTATATCATGCACAGAATTATGCAACGATGCGAATGTATGGAGAGAATTTATATTGTCTTGTAGAACCGGATGAAGGAAATTATTACATAGAAAAAGTAACAACAAAAGGGGAAGCTACCAAAATGTTTGATGTACCAGAAGAGTATATGAATATGTATATGAGGTGGTATGGAAAGTATTTGTACAGTCCGGATGGCGATGAAATTACCCGAATTGATGTTACAAAACAAAAATGTGTTAAGGAAGTGGCAGTAAAAAAAGAAGTAGCTGAAAACATTGTAGATGATTATATGGTAAGTGGAAATAAAATTTATTATACAGATGCATCACAAGATGGGGGTGAGTATGGCTATCGGAACTGGTATGAATACAATATGGATACAAAGAAGGAACGGGAAATTCTCAGGGAAGATATGTTTCCATATTCCGGGGATTCATTTTATATCGAAAACTGTGTTGGGGATAATCTTTATGTTGTCAGAAGTGATTCGGATGGTGCTGGCGGACAAAAAATGTATTGTTTAAACTTAAAAGATAATAAATTGACATTTATACGGAGCAGAGACACGGAGTATTCAGATGAATGGGAGGTTTGCGGAGAATATATTGTAGACAGATGGGAAAATGAGGATGGAGAGACAGGAGTAACTATTTTTCCAATGAAGGAATAACTATTAAAAAATAATTACGATATCAATTTTGTGACAAGAGGAGGAAAAGAAGATGGGATTTTGTACACAGTGTGGGAATCAGATTCCAAATACTGAAAAGAATTGTCATTATTGTGGTGCGGTAAACGAGGGATATGTTCCGCCGAAAGTAGAGCCAAAGCAGGCAGCGCAAGATTACAATGCCAGACAGGAAAATCATATGGAAGCGCAAAAATTTGCCGGACTGAAATATGCAGAGGGAGAGGTAGAAGTACGGACGTATCTTTGCAGTGACATTTATAGTCCATCCAGCAAGGGCTATCTGACAGTCACAAACAAAAGAGTGATTTTTCAGGGAATGTCCTCTGGAAGCAGAGTAAATCAGGAAACATGGTTAGATGGAGTTTCCGGCATTGATGCTTTTTATGGAAAGGATATTAACACATCAAAGATAATCCGAAGCATTGTCCTGATGATCATCGGTTTAATCGTAATGATGGCAGGTTCGTCAAGTGCATCCTATGATGGCATGGGAGGTGGTTCCGGCTCAGGAATCTCCCTGATTATCGGGTTACTGTTCTTAGGACTTGGAATCTTACAGTTAGTATTAGCATTTCAGAACTGTTTTATCTTAAGTATCTATTCTTCTAAGACGATTGGATGTAGTATTTCTATTGGAAGCGCACCACAAAATATGATTGGAAATGGTGCCCTTTATACATTGAAAAGCCGTCCGACAGTAGATACAGACCGCATGATTAACGAATTAGGCGCATTAATTCAGGACCTGCAGACATACGGGAATCAGGCAGTTGTGAAGTGGAAAAAGAGGTAAAGAATAGAGTGTGTTTGAGAAATCATTTCTGCAAGTTACCTGTTAATTTGCAGAAAGATTTTTCAGGCATGCTCTTATATTGCTTTCGCGGCAGCAAAAACTTTTTTGTATTTTCCGCTTACGCTGTAGACAATGAGGGAACAGGTCTTACTTTTGCTATTGAACACGAAACAGAGTGAGTGATTCCCAAAAGAAAGTAGCATATATGGAGGAGAGAAGATGAAAAAAACATGGAAATTATTAAAAACATTAAATATTTTGCTTGTTGTGATATTTATTTTTGAACTGTTTTCGACAGGAACAGCCAGAAATCTAAAAACAGTATCCGCAGCCACAACCTTAAACAATCCCAAAATTGTATCAGATTCTTCTATGGAAGCAGGACAGAAAGTAACATGGGATTGTGTGTGGTTTGGAGCTTATCCACAAAATGAAGTGACAGATGGGACCATCTATACTGCATTGAAGAATGCGACAGGCTGGGATAAGAATAATGATATTGTGATAAACGGGAGTAAATATCGTCGTTTAAGAAGGAAGGATGCAACGTGTACATATAGTAGTGGTGTGGGTACTTATAATTGGGACGACGATGAAACGTATCATTATTTCAAATATGAACCGATTAAGTGGCGGGTATTAAACGAAAGCGGAAATGATGCCTTTCTTCTTGCAGATGTTGCATTAGATGACCAGAAATATAATGCAGAATATACAGCGGTGACCTGGGCGACAAGCAGTATCCGGAGCTGGTTAAATGGCTACGGCTCATCAGTGAATCAGCCGGGAACAGACTACAGCGGGAAAAATTTTATCAATACAGCATTCACAGTTTCACAAAAAAATGCAATCTATACGACGAATGTTATAAATAATAACAATGTTAGTTATGGAACGGCAGGTGGCAGTAATACTTCGGATAAGATATTCCTGCTTTCTGAATCTGAGATTTGTAATACGGATACTGCAACAAAGTATGGTTTTGTAACATATGATCTTACAGACGATGAAGCCAAAAGAAGCCACTGTAGTACTTATGCGCATGCAATGGGAACCGATAGATATATTAATGTAGTTGATACAAAATATAATGAGAATATTGATTGGTGGCTTCGGTCGCCAGGCAGTGATAGTAGCCTTGCAATCA
>OLOU01001729.1_pt1 | contig 14244 bp, 8 predicted proteins | sample 1672101 | NCBI WGS metagenome assembly OLOU01 (sample SAMEA3136645, study PRJEB25190) | human gut metagenome | biome: human gut; feature: human-associated habitat; material: faeces | place: Austria | collected 2013
CTTCCGATCTCGGACACGACCACTCCGAAGATCTTATAGTCATAACCGAGCATCGAATTGGCAAGGACAATGTCCCCCGATGCCAACGCATTACGTATCTTGGTGGAACTCACCACGATACCGCCTTCCGCAGTATATGATTCAGGCCTTATGACATCCAGTCCCAACTTTTCGGCCAATGCCGCCGTCTGTTCAGGAGTACAGAGATCGGAACCAAGCCTGTTGTCATAACCGAGCAGGATGGCCTTGCCCCCGAACTTTCCTATGACATATTCCTTCAGATATTCTTCCGCTGTCAGACGGCTGAATGCCTTGGAAAACGGCAGAACCTCGATATGGTCCACGCCAATGCTTTTCAGAAGTGCTTTCTTCTCTTCCATCGAGGTAAGCAGACGCAGATTCCTGGCATCATCCTGCAGGACATTGCGCGGATGCGGCCAGAATGTGACGACCATGCTTTCATCGCCACGTGCAGCTGCCTCTTCTACCAGAGTGCGTAAAATAAAACGGTGCCCAAGATGGACACCGTCGAAAAATCCTGTGGCTACAACCATCTTACAAGTCCGAAATCTTGTCTGTGAGGCAAAAGCGGATTCTTCGGATATATCCTGGTTGCCACCTGATACATTCCGGAACGTTCAGGAAGGATGGATGTCTGATATTTCACCACACCGTCCTTGGCCTCAACGATATTGAAATCACACTTGTCCTGTATATGAAGTTTTCCTTTGTTGTCGGTCGTAGCGAAGAGCATCTCGACTCCGATATCCTCAGGCTTGAGGTCACCGATATTCAGAACAACCTCTGCATTGAGCACATTCTTGAGCGACAGCGAATATGAAGAATCCGGCTGTGTATATGAGATCACTTCGATGTCAGGCCACTCCTTGCGCACGAGTTTCTTCCATGACGCGATTTCACGAGCCACCTTGTAGTCGTCAGCAATCAGGCTTTCCGCCCTGACTGACTGAGGAGCATAGTACTGGTTCACGTAATCCGTAAGCATCCTGTTCGTGGTGAAGTTGCAGGCAACCTGAGCGACAGTGTTCCTGATATATTCAATCCATGAAGCTGAACGGCCTGTAGCCTTGTCCACGTCATAGTACAGAGGAGCGATTTCGTTCTCAATAGTCGTATAGATCGTAGCGGCATCGAGCTCGTTCTGGTAGTTCTGGTCGTCATATGTGCGCTTGAGAGGAAGAGCCCAGCCTGCGCCCGGCTTATATCCCTCAACCCACCATCCGTCGAGAACGGAGAAATGCATGACGCCGTTCATGGCTGCCTTCTCGCCTGATGTTCCGGAAGCCTCCTGTGGCCTTGTAGGGTTGTTCATCCAGACATCCACGCCCTGCACAAGTCTCTTTGCCAGGGAAATGTCATAGCCCGGAACGAATACTATCTTGCCTATGAAGCGGTCCTGCTTGGATATTTCCACAATTCTCTTGATGAGATCCTGACCGGCTTTGTCTGCCGGATGCGCCTTGCCCGCGAAGAGGAACTGTACAGGCATCTTAGGATTGTTCACGATGGCATCGAGCCTGTCGAGGTCTGAGAAGAGCAATGTCGCACGCTTGTATGTGGCGAAACGTCTTGCAAATCCGATGGTCAGCACGTCATCGCGGAGAGTTTCCTTGATGGTAACCACCTGACGTGGAGAATAGTGGTTCGCTACTGCAGGATTTGAGAGTTTCTCCTTGACCACCCTGATAAGTGTGGACTTCAGTTCTTCTCTTGCATTCCATATTTCTTCGTCACCTACCTTATAGATGCCTTCGAAGCACTTCTTGTCATAGTGATGTGTCTGGAACTCAGGGCCGAACACCTTCGCGTGGATAGCTTTCCACTCTTTGGATGCCCATGTAGGATAATGCACACCGTTGGTCACATAGCTGATGTAGAGCTCCTCCGGAAGATATCCCGGATACATGTTGGAGAAGATTTCCTGGCTTACTTTTCCGTGGAGCATCGACACACCGTTCACATTCTGTGAAATGTTCGCGGCGAGAATACTCATGGAGAACTTCTCATTGACATCTGAGCCATTGATCTTGCCGAGTCCCATCATTGTCTCCCAGTCGATCTTCAGACGCTGAGGATAGTGTCCGATGTATTTTCTGAGCATGCCTTCATCGAAAGCATCGTGTCCGGCAGGAACCGGAGTGTGGGTAGTGAACAATGAAGATGCCCTTACGACTTCGAGAGCCTCAGGGAAGTCCAGATTGTCATTCTGGATATATTCGCGGAGTCTTTCCAGACCGATGAATGCGGCGTGACCCTCGTTGCAGTGATATACCTGAGGATTCAGTCCGAGCGCACGGAGTGCACGGACACCGCCTACACCCAGGAGAAGCTCCTGTTTAAGTCTGTTCTCCCAGTCTCCTCCGTAAAGGTGATATGTTACCTGACGATCCTCGTCAATGTTTGCTTCATAGTCTGTATCAAGCAGATACAGATCTGTCCTGCCGACAGCTACCTTCCATATGCGGGCTGTAATTGTACGTCCCGGGAATGCCACACTGGTAGTCATCCAGTTTCCGTCCTTGTCCATAACCGGGCTTGCAGGAATTCTGGAGAAGTTCTGTGCGTCGTACTTGGCAACCTGGTCTCCCTGAGCTGAAAGGACCTGAGTGAAATAGCCGTACCTGTAGAGCAGACCGACAGCCACAAGGTTCACGTTCATGTCGCTGGTCTCTTTCAGGTAGTCACCGGCCAGGATACCGAGACCACCGGAATAGATGCTCAATGAAGAGTCCAGACCATATTCCATACAGAAATAACCGATCGACGGATCTTTTCTGTCGGCTTTTGCGGCCATATACTCACTGAACTCATTCATAACACTCTGATACTGACCGAGGAAAGTAGAGTCCTTGCTAAGATCATTGAACCGCTTGAGGCTCACTTTGTCCAGAACCACCATCGGGTTATGGCCGGAGTTGTGCCAGATTTCAGGGTCAATGGCTTTGAACAATGCCTTGGCGCTTTCGTTCCAACACCACCACAGGTTCTTGGAAAGCTCCTCAAGTCCACTCAATGCGTCAGGCAGATGTCTGACGACCATAACACTCTTCCAAGAAGGTGTACTGACAGGAATTTTTTCGTATTTCATAATTGGTTTTTCTTTCACTTCCGGATAAGCGCCATTTGCGGCAATGACCTTGTCGATTGCCTTGGAATAGGCTTCCTGATAATATTTGATCTGATTTTCCCACAATGCGATGGATGATACATCCTTGGCATTGTCCATATATTCTTTTCTCTGTGCGTCTGTTACCAATGCGATCTCGCGGATTCGTGAAGCGACTGCATCCACGACCTCGAAATAGTTGGAGTCGGTCCTCTTTACCACCTCGATACCAGGATGTTCCTTGTTATAATGGGTATCCACCCAGAGGCCGAAACCGGCAAGTGTCGTGGTCAATGTAGGGACACGGAACGCAAGGCTCTCGAGCGGAGTATAGCCCCAAGGCTCATAATATGACGGGAACAATGCCAAATCAAGTCCCACGAGCAGGTCGTAGTACTTCATGTTGAACACTCCGTCCGTACCGTTGAGATATGACGGCACGAAATATATCTTGATGTTGGAGTCTTTGGAATTGTCCAGGCCGAGTTCCCTGAACCGCCTTGTAATCTGGTCATACTCAGGTGTCATCAGATAATGAGTAACCTGAGTCGTATAGGAGCTGTCACTCTTTCCGGAGAGTTTGGCCACGAGCTCGCGGTCCGCCCCGTTATGACCTGACGGAATCATCACGAATGCGTGTATCTCCTTGCCGCGGAAGTCCGAGTTCTTGATTTTGGAGACTGCGTCAATGAATACGTCAATGCCCTTGTTCCTGTACTCGTAACGTCCGCCTATACCGATGAGGATAGCGTCCTGCGCCACCTCGCAGCCGGACATTGCAGAAGCGACCTCACGCAATTTGCCTCTTGCGGCGCTGCGCTTTTCGTCATACTCCTGGTCGGTCGCAGGCGTGAAACTGTTCTCGAAGCCGTTCGGCGTAACCACATCCACCGGCCTTCCGAGGAAATGCTCACATTCTATTGCTGTGATTTCGCTGACCGTAGTGAACACGTCAGCATTTTCCGCAGACTTCTTCTCGAGAGAATGGAGTGCGGTGACATTGAACTGTCTCGCCTTTTCTTCAGCGTTGTACGACTGCATGGAGTCATACAGCGGAAGATTGTTTCCGGCAAGGCAACGGCCCACGACAGTCGCGTGGGTCGTAAATACCGTTGCAATCGGAAGTTTCTTATATTTCAGATACAGGACACCTGCACCTGTCTGCCATTCATGGAACTGCGCAACAACCTTGTCGGCAGGTGACAGAAAGAAATTACAGTAGCTTTCAATGACTTTACCTGAAACATATCCGAAAAGGGCTGATTCCTTGTAGTCCCAGTTTCCGGTGATGGAGTCCACTCCGTACAGTTCCCAGTACTTGGTAAGAATACCGTCAGTCTCCGTAAGGAACTGCTTGAAATCCACCAAAATCGCAACCGGATTGCCCGGCACGTTCCAGCGCCCTATTCTGAGACGGAGACCGCTCTTGGCAGCCTCTAGTCTCCAGTCCTGCCACAACAGCGGGTCTTCATGAAAATCAGGATTCGCATCCGTATCCATCCAGACGTCAGGACCTATAAGTATATGATGTCTTTTCAGTTGGGATCTGAGGAAGAGGGACTTGGTGGCTATCACCGTATAGATTCCGCCGACCTTGTTGCAGACTTCCCAGCTGACCTCAAACAGATAATCAGGTTTGTTCAACTCTTTTGCCATTATTTTTCAGTCTTCTTTTTTGCCGCCTTGGCTTTCACGGTACGGACCGGCTTCTTCACAGTTTTCTCAGCCTTATCTTCCTTTACCTTCTTTACCGCCTTGGCTTTCACCTTGTTCTCGGTTTCTTTCGGAGCTGCAAATTTAGCAACACTTGTTGAATATTCCTCATCTACTCTGATAATAAAGTCACTCAAAACGTTCATATAGTTGATGAACGCCTCGTAAGGGGTGTCATACGGGTTGAAATATTTGTGGACTTCCCCGTCAGAGAAGAATTTCGTGCACATGTAGTAGAAGTGGTCACTCTCCTGAAGATGTCCGAAATCATTGAACAGAGCAGGATCATTGATCAATGCAACCTTCTCATACAGAGCATACAGCTTGTTGAACGCTTCCTGCTGGAGCTCGTTGCCGAGCCATGCGGTGACATCGCGCTCCTCGTCTGCCCATGAGACAGGTTCATCGACTTCAAGCTCGGAAACAGGCTTGAACTTCTTGACCACCTCAGCCGGAGTATTGAACTCGAAAGTGCCGTCGGAAACGACAGCTGTCGGAAGATATGACATGAAGTCGAAAATTCCGGAAGCAGAACTCTGGTGCTCGCCGAATGTTTCATAATCCATGAACAGGTTGATGACATCACCTGACGCGCTGACCTCGTTTTTCATCCATGACAGGAACTTGTCTGTCGTAAGAGGCCATTCGTTCCAGCACTTGTCCGAGAAACGGAATGCTATGTCATCGCTGAAAACGTAGTTCCTGAGCAGAAGCTTCAGACGAGGCTGCATATCATCGGTATATACGAAATCCGGACTGCGCCATGCGAGAATATGCTTTGCTCCCTCTGTAAGCATGGTATGGAAGCCCATTTCATACACCTGTGCGCCTATAGAGTCAGAGTAAATGAGCTCAGTGTTCCTGAATGTCACCGGAGTAACTCCGAAATGGCTCTCAATGGCGGCCTTGTGTTTCAGGACCTGATGCTTGAACTCTGCCGGAGATGCCAGCGAAGCGAGTGAGTGATAATATGTTTCGCAAAGGAACTCCACGCATCCTGTATCGGCCAATGCCTTGAAGCTGTCGATCACTTCCGGAGCATATCTGTCGAACTGCTCGAGAGCGGAACCGGAAATGGAGAAAGCCACCTTGAACGCGCCCTTGTGTTTCTTGACAAGATCCAGCAGGAGGCTGTTCATCGGAAGATAACACTTCTGCGCTACTCTCCGGAGGATGGTCCTATTGGTAAAATCATCATAATAATGAGAATCCTTACCTATATCGAAAAACCTGTAAAGCCTTAATCTGGCAGGCTGATGAATCTGAAAATACAGGCATAGACTTTTTTTACTCATATCTGTCAATTTTTATTTTATCACTGATTCATAAACATTCTTGATCTTGACCGCCGCATTGTTCCACTTGAGCGTGTTGACCTCGTCAAAACCATATTTTGAGGCGAAATTGGCCAATGCAGGATACTTCAGAAGCGCATAGATCTCGTCTGCCATCGCATCCACATCCCAGAAGTCCACCTTGAAGGCGTATTTGAGCACCTCAGCCGCACCTGACTGCTTGGAAATCACAGAAGGCACGCCAGTACGCATCGCCTCCAACGGAGAGATTCCGAAAGGCTCTGATACTGAAGGCATTACATACACATCTGACAATGCGAACATTTCCTGCACCTCTTTTCCTCTGAGGAATCCTGTGAAATGGAACCTGTCGGAAATGCCGAGTCTTGCCACCTGACGTATCGAACGGTTCATCATATCACCGCTTCCGGCCATCACGAAACGGACATTTTCACATCTCTTCAGCACTTTTGCAGCCGCCTCGATGAAATATTCAGGTCCTTTCTGGAATGTTATACGTCCGAGGAAAGTGACGACCTTGTCCTTCACTCCCCTCTCGACATTGACATTGCTCCTGCCGCTGAAATCCACCGCATTGTGGACAGTCACGACCTTTGACGGGTCAATGCCGTATTTCGTTATGACTATGTTTCTGGTCAGGTCGCTCACCGTAATCACCTTGTCGGCAGCTTCCATTCCGCGTTTCTCTATATCATAGACGCGGGTGTCAATGTTGTTGTCGCTGCTGCGGTCAAATGACGTGGCATGAACGTGAACCACAAGAGGCTTGCCCGACAGACGCTTGGCAGCGATGCCGGCCATATATGTAAGCCAGTCGTGCGCATGGATGACATCGAACTCGTCCTTATGTGTCATCGCAATCGTACCGCCTACCATAGCATATCTGGCAACCTCTTCCATAAGGTTGGAACCGTATTTTCCGGAGAACTTGTAGGTGTGTCCGTAATGTACGGAGAAATCACGCACCTGACGCCTCCTGTCCTCTTCCACCAAGGTGTGGAACTCGGCAGGGTCCAGATACGGAACCATATTGGTACCGATATGCACGAACTGCACCTTGTCCAGAAAATCATCTACATTCATAGTATCAGTTATCTGAACAGGCACGTCGCTGGCATTGATGATCTGCGCAGCGCTCTGGTCCTCGTCACCCGAAGCGGAAGGCATCACGAACATCGTGCTTACTCCGCAGTGTGAGAGACCTTTCACTATTCCATAACAAGCAGTTCCAAGACCGCCGGCAATATGTGGAGGGAATTCCCATCCGAACATCAGCACTCTCATTATCGTTCCTCCTTGTATTTGTTGATCAGACTTTCCATGTACAGAAGCGCCGCCGTACTCATTGCAGAAGAGATGGCGCCATGCGGCTCATGAGGTGGGTCTCCGTCATAAAGTTCCGAGAACGCGCCCACGCCATGCTTGTTCAAATCGGCATAGAAGCCTTCCATAAGCCATTCAGCACGCTTGCAGAACGCTGCACCATGCATCTTGAACTTGATTATCGCATATGGCATCAGCAATGCAGGCCATGCGCAGCCCTGATGGTAGGCCAAGTCCCTCTCACGCTGAGTTCCCTCATAGACGCCCTTATATTTCTCATCACGCGGAGACAATGTCCTGATTCCCCGAGCCGTCACAAGTTCCCTGTCCACTATGTTCATCATGCTGCCGACGACAGTATCGTCCACCGGCTGATGGAATACGGCCAATGCGAAGAGCTGGTTAGGTCTGACATCGGTATTCTGCCCGTTATTATCCACATAATCAGCAAGATAACCCTTATCAGGCATCCAGAACATCTTCTGATAATTCTCAGCTACAAGGTCTCTTATCGGTGTCCACTCAGCGACGAAAGCATCTGACTTCTTGCCGTATTTCCCTTCCATTTCCAGCGCGAAGGAAAGCATGTCATACCAGAAGGCATTGGTCTCCACCTGATATCCGGCCCTTTCCGTAACAGGATTGCCGTCGATATAGGCATTCATCCAGGTCAATGCTGTCTTGTCTTTCTGGGCCCACAGCAGTCCGTTAGGCTGCAGGGACACTTCCTTTCTCACGCCCGGAGCATAACTGCAGATCACCTTCTTGACAAAGTCGCCGTATTTGGTCCATACCTTCTTTGCGGAAGCACCTGCATTGATATATTCCTGAAGAACGAGTCCGAGCATCAGCGGAGCCTCGATCTGGGTGGTCCTTGTGAGGAAACGCTCCTGATTGTCAGCGATGAGATTGTCCAGAATCTCCTCAAATTCGGATTTTCTGCCGGTGCAGAGTGTAAGACCTGTCAATGTATATAATGTCTCTCTGAGCAGTCCGGTGTAAAGCCATGAGAATCCGGCTGTTACGCGTTTGTGGCCGTTGCGGTCACGCACCAGAAGGTCAGCGCAGTGCAGAAGCTGGTCGTGATAACTTCCGATATCACGCATCTTGGAAAGAGTGGAATTGTACTTCCGCGTAAGCATTCTCGGATTCTCCTCCTCCACGGATGCGGACAATATCACAGAATCGCCCTGTTTCATCTTCAGCGCGAAAATTCCCGGAACGAAGAGGTCTTCCTTACATTCAAATCCACGGCGCGACTCGTCAGAATAAGTGATGCCATTGTACCAATCAGGTCTGTATCTGAACTCAAAAGCGGAATTGCTGAGCTGGAGATTCAGGTCAGGGAAACCGGGATACATGTTGAATGACACACCATTGCCTATTTCCTCATAGTCTGTCCGCGCTTCAGAATTGCGTTTCGTCAGACTGTGGATATTCCTGAATGCGAGGAAAGGCTTGAGAATCAGAGACACATCGGCCGGTGATTTGCGCAACTCATATTTGAGCATCACCTGATCCTTGTCAGGAACAAGCAGAATGCTCTTCACGAACTCCATCTCGCCTACCCTGTAAACCACAGTCGGAACCGGGTCGGCAGTAAAGTCAATGATATATTTGTGGCCCCTCGGCTCATATATGTCACCATAGCAGTGGATACCGAGATTGAACAGCTTACCGTTCGCCAGCAGGCTCTCGTCCACCGAGGACAGCAACATATATTTATTCCCGCCGAAAGCATCGACAGGCACACCCAGAAGACCGTGATAACGCCTCGTATTGCACGTCACGATGGAGGTGTTGCAATACGCCCCCGTCTTGTTCGCGCAGATAATCTCCCGCTTCAATGAATACGAGAGGTTTACGAGTTCGGCCTTGTTAAATTTCAAAAATGCCATATCCTATTTATTAGTTTTCTTAAACACAAGCGCACAACGACAAGGCAGATATACCCTCAATTCAGTACCTGCAATGTGTTTTTCTCCGGCTATTAGTCTCGAGAAACCGTCATAGCGCTTCTCGTCAGTGTCAAGTTCCAATTTCCACTCGCCTTCCGGAGCCTCAAATGCGTAGCCCTCAAAAGATTTCGTGGAATTGAAATCAACTGCAAAGATATAATTTCCACGCCGGAAAACCAACACTTTACCCTGTTCGTCAGCCTTTATCAGCTCAGGCTTGAAGGATAAAAGGTTTTCTTTCCTGAACAGATGGATCATATCCTCGTCGAAGTTCATCAGATACTTGTACCTGAGATAATCCGGTTTGCACAGCGACCACTGCCGGCGCGCATATTTATAAGACCAGCCGTTCCCTGCACGTGGAAAATCTATCCACTCGGGATGCCCGAACTCATTGCCCATGAAAGTCAGATATCCGTCGCCGGCCGTCGCCAACGTCAGAAGCCTTATCATCTTGTGGAGGGCCATGCCCCTGTCCACGACAAGATTCTTGGAGTCAATGTTCATCGACGTGTACATCTCCTTGTCCATCAGCCTGAATATCAGTGTCTTGTCCCCCACCAAAGCCTGGTCGTGGCACTCCGCGTAACTGATGGTCTTCTCGTCCGAACGCTTGTTCGTCAGCTCCCACCAGATTTCGCCCATACTCCACTGCTCGTCACTCTTTTCCTTAAGCCATTTTATCCAGTGGTCTGCTACGCCCATAGCCATCCGGAAATCGAAGCCCAGACCGCCCGAGGCGAACGGGGCAGCCAGTCCCGGCATTCCGCTCATGTCCTCCGCGATGGTTATCGCATCCGGATTCAGTTCCTTTGTCAGCATCGCGGCCAATGCAAGATAGGTTACGGCATTTTCGTCCACCCCTGCATTGAAATAATTGTCATAACCGACGAAGTCGCGGCCCAGACCGTGGTCCCAGTACAGCATACTGGTCACGCCGTCAAACCTGAAGCCGTCCAGATGATATTCCTCCATCCAGAATTTGCAGTTCGACAGAAGGAAGTATTTGGTTTCTGATTTTCCGTAGTCGAAACAGCGTGAGCCCCAGGCCGGATGATGTCCCTGGCTGCCGCTGTAGAAATACAGGTCTTCACGTCCGTCGAAAAGACTGAGACCTTCCGCCTCATTGTCCACGCTGTGGGAATGGACGATATCCATCACCACTGCGATACCTCGCCCGTGCGCATCGTCCACCAGATGCTTGAACTCTTCCGGAGTCCCGAACCTGGAGGACAATGCATAGAAATTGGATACCTGATAGCCGAAGGACCCGTAATAAGGATGCTCCTGCAGGGCCATTATCTGCAACGTGTCATAGCCCAGTTTCTCCACGTGAGGAAGGACATTGGTACGGAACTCCTCGAACGAAGCCACCTTCTCATCCTCGGAGCTCATTCCGATATGACATTCATATATAAGAGGATGCGGCCTCGCTCCCGGTCCCTTATGTTTCCACTTATATGGCTTTTCAGGCTCCCAGACCTGTGCGCTGAACACCTTGGTCACAGGGTCCTGCACCACACGGTGCACGTAGGAAGGCAACCTCTCACCTCCGCCGCCCGGCCACTCGATGAAGAGTTTGTACAGTTCCCCGTGATGGAGGAACATGCCCGGAATCTTTATCTCCCAGTTTCCTCCGCCCGTCGGGGTCAATGCATAGGCCGACGTGCGTTTCCAGTTGTTGAATTCACCGATGAGATAGATCCTGTTGGCATTCGGAGCCCATTCCCTGAACACCCAGCCTCCGTCAGCATCCCGGTGAAGACCGTAATAAAGATGATTGTTCAAGCCTTTGGACAATGAACCGTCCACGGCGATCTTTTCCTTCTCCGCTTCGATTCTGGCACTACGCGCTTCAATCGCTTCTTTGTAGGGAGCCAGATACGGATCCGAATCATATATGAACGTGTGTTTTGCCATAGAAAGTGTATTTATAAGTTTTGCACCCTCCGTCCTCAGATGGTGTCCAGTTTGTCAACCTTGTCACGTACAGTGCGCAGATAAGCCCTGCACGCGGCAATCAGTTCCTTTGAACGCTTGACATACTTGTCAATATCGTCCAACCCCGTGGAAGGGTCTTCCACCTTGGCCGCAATGCTTTCCAACTCACGCACCGCTTCTTTGTAATCGAATTTTTCCATAATCTTCATCCACCAATTTAGACATTTTCCATTTGGAAACCAATAAGAAAATGTAAAGAATACTTTTCAGCCTTTCACCTCACAGTCCAGAGAACCGTCAGAGAACACCACTCTGATACCGTCGCCGGGCTTTTTTCCTTTCGCCGCTTTCAGCACCACTCCTCTATCATCAGTAACAAGTGCATACCCTCGCGACAGAATCCGCCTCGGATCCGCGCCTAAGATACTCGCCTCGAGCACATCCACCTTCGCCGACAAGGCATTGATCTTATTCTGCAATGCCATCTTCAGCTTGGATTCCATCAGGTCCACATTTGACGACATAGTGGCGATTTTCCCGAGAAATGCCAGTTTCAGACGGGAACTGTACGACAGAATCTCCTGGTCTTCAGCAGCATATATATCCAGGAAAACATCGGCGAGCGCTGTTGGAGTCTTCACATACTGCCACGCGACCATATCACATATATGATAATCCTGGTCATGTCCGACTGCCGTAAGTACCGGTATAGGACATCTTGCAATCGCCGCTGCCACTTCATAATCATCGAAACATGCGAGATCCAGTTTCGCCCCGCCGCCTCTGAGCACCACCACGGCATCATAAGCGGGTTCAGCAGATGCAGCAGCTGAAATTGCCGCCGAAATGGATGAAGGCGCAGACGCACCCTGCATGACAGCCTCGAACAGCTCAGTATGAAAGACAAATGCCGATTCGTTCTCGTGAAGATGGCGCATAAAGTCCCTGTAGCCGGCCGCATCGGGAGCCGAAACCACAGCAATCCTATAAGGCAATGTCGTCATTTCCAGCTCTTTCTGTCTGTCCAGCAGACCTTCCCGCTTCAGCCGTTCGATGGTCGCCTGACGCTCGCGCTCCTTGTCTCCGAGGGTAAATTCCGGGTCGATGTCGTCTATTATCAATGAAAAACCGTAAAGCTGGCTGTAATTCACCTGCACGCGGACGAGGACATTGATTCCCTCCTGAAGAGGAACGCCTGCAACTGACTGGAAATAAGGCGAAAGCATCCTGAACTTGGAGCTCCATATTATCGCCGAAGACTTGGCGAGCAGGCCGCCATCTCCGCTCTGGGACAATTCCAGATAACAATGCCCGCCGCTTCTTGATTTGATGGCGCTGATTTCCGCCTTAACCCATAATTTGTCGGGGAAATTGCCCTCAAGCGCAGAACGGATACTTGTCTGAAGTGTGTATAAATCTATAATTTCCCTTTCCATAATGTGTCAGAATTTGTACGAGCCTCAAAATTCCCGAATCCGGGAGGCCACTGACTCAAGCAGCCATTTCGGCGTGGACGTGGCGCCGCACACCCCCACACGGTCGTCCGGGCGGAACCATTCCGTGCGGACTTCTCCGGCCCCGCTCACATTGTACGTCCTTATGTTCACGGAGCGGCACAAGTCACAGAGAACCTTGCCGTTGGAGCTGTCCTTTCCGGACACGAATATGATGATGTCATGGGACAATGCAAACTCAGACAGGCGTTTATGGCGCCCTGCAACCTGCTGGCATATGGTGTCGTGCACCACCAGAAGTTCAGTTCCCTTGAAAAGGACCGGAGACATTTCGTGCTCCTTCGCCATCGCCTCTTCCAGGGCACAGCAGATGGTAGCATATTCAGCGGGACTCTTGGTTGTCTGCGAGAAGATTTCCACAGGAGCGTCCAGATTTATCTTTCCGGAACTGATGGCCTCGTCGAGCATCTGCATGTTCTCGATTACCAGAGCATCGCCGTCCACCTGGCCGAGAAGGCCGAGGACCTCAGCATGACCGACTTTACCGAAAATGAGAATCCTGCCGCCAGCGGCATTGACCCTGACATAGGCCTCCCTTATGCTTTTCTGGAGTTTCAGCACCACGGGGCAGGTGCAGTCCATAACCTCAAGGCCCAACCTGTCCGCAGCACGATATGTGGCAGGCGGCTCGCCGTGCGCCCTTATAAGCACCCTGGAGCCACGTGGAAGTGTCTCCAGGTCTTCCGCCGACACCGTAACGAGACCGAGAGAGCGGAGCCGTTCGAGCTCAGATTCATTGTGGACAATGGAGCCCAACGAATACAATTTCTTTCCCCCGCTTTCAGACAACACATCCTCCGCTTTGCTTACAGCACGGATAACGCCACCGCAAAAACCTGAACCAGGGTCTATTTCCACGGATATTGCCATAACTTACTTGCCGAATCTTTCCTCAACCAATTTTTTTATCCAGACCATCTGGTCCTGCAATGTCATATCAGAATTGTCCAGAACCACCGCATCCTCAGCCTGCCTCAACGGAGAAGTCTCCCTGTGGGAGTCTATGTAGTCGCGGCTTTTCAGGTTCTCGAGAACCTCCTGAAAATCGGGATGCTGTCCACCCGCAACCATCTCATTCAGACGTCTTTGCGCACGGACCTTGTCATCCGCCACCATGAATATCTTCAGGTCGGCATTCGGGAAAACAGACGTGCCGATGTCGCGACCGTCCATGACAATGCGTCCGTTCTTCCCGTAGGAGACGAGAAGTTCATCCACGGAATTCCTCACCTGTGGAATCACCGCCACCGGACTCACATGAGAAGACACCGCCAAGGTCCTGATCTGCGAATCCACACATTGGTCGCCGATAAAAGTATGGCTGCCTTCGGGCGAATACTCGAAATGAATGT
>OLOU01001736.1_pt1 | contig 14188 bp, 7 predicted proteins | sample 1672101 | NCBI WGS metagenome assembly OLOU01 (sample SAMEA3136645, study PRJEB25190) | human gut metagenome | biome: human gut; feature: human-associated habitat; material: faeces | place: Austria | collected 2013
AGCACGGAACCAAACCACAGCACGACCGGCTGATTATCCCCGGTCGCAGGCGTCACGGGGGTCGTCGGGTCGGTGGGCTGGTCGTTTGCCTTGATCGTCACATCGCTCATATCATAGAGCCGGGTCTGGCCGTTGAGGAAGCGATAGTAGGCAGCCAAAGCGTAGTAGCCCTGCTCGGTGGCCATGCCGTCACGGTCGCCGCTGGCGATGTGGCGGAAGCCGCCGCCGTCCACATAGTAGCTGGCCAGCGCATCCAGAATCGTCAGGCCGTTCTTGATGAAGCGGCTGTCCTTGGCCGGGTCGATGCCCAGAGCGGTCAGCGCAACGATGACCTGAGCGCAGGACTCGCTGTTCTCGGTGCCCCAGCTGCCGAAGCCACCGGTAGCCAGCTGCAGCTCAGACAGCACATCCAGCGCCTTGTCCACAGCGGCCTTCACAGCCTCGTTCTCCTTGTAGTAGGGAGCCAGAGACTGAATGGCCATTGCGGTCATGTCAGGATCTGCGTCGTTGCCGCTGAGGTTCCAGCCGCCGCCCGGAAGCTGTGCGTCCAGAATCGCCTGAATCAGCTTCTCACGGGTCACATCGCCGGAGGTCGGATAGTTGTGGCTGTCCAGAGCGATGAGCGCCCAGATGGGGCCGTTGATGCCCTGCGTCTGGATGTAATCCATGCTGTCCAGACCCTTCAGGAGGTTGTGGCCGCCAACATTGGTCACATCCTTGCCGATAGCGGTCAGGGCCAGAATGATACGGGAGTTGTCCGTGGACTTCGCACGATGCAGCCGCTCATTCTCGTCGGCGTGCTTCTGCACATATTCCACGACCTTCTCGTAGTAGCCGTCGGGGACCGTGCGGCCGGAGCGGGCCAGATCAATGACCATCCACTCGCCGCCGATGGAGCCCACATCCGGCGTACCAAGGCCGGAAATGTAGTCGCCGGTGGTGGTGTAGATGTTGTCGATCTTCTTGCCCTGCTCGGCGGCCAGACGGGCATATTCCGCCTCGGCTTCCACCAGAACATCATAGTTCGTGACCAGAGCCTTTTCGGCGTCGGTCAGCTTGTCATAGGCGGACCGGGCGGCGCTGATGGCACCGGCCTTGCTGAGGTCCACCGTGCCGATGGCGTCGATCATGGCGATGACTTCCTCGGCGGTCTTGGTGCGGTTCTGCTCGGCCTCGTATTCCTTCAGGTAATCATCCGTGTAGTGGAACACGATCACGTCGCCCTCGTTGAGGTACTGCTGCGCCACGCCCAGATTGGGGTGTACGCCGTTGAGGGTGTACATCCAGCCGGAGAGATTGCCGTTGGTGAACTCGGCCAGCTCCGTGCCGTCCTTGGGGGTGATGGCCTGAATGTAGTTGCCGCTTTCATTCTTGATGTCGAACCTGTCGCCACAAACAGCCAGAATCACATCCAGCACGGTGGCGTTGTTGCTGACCGTGACCTTCGTGGCGTCGATCCACGTTTCGAGGTTGTTGTCAGCCAGCGTGTGCTTGTCGCCGCTGTCGCCGTGGGCGGAGTCGCCCAGCAGCATGAAGGATACGGTAATATCCTTGCCTGCAGGCAGCAGCACGGTGACGGTGATGGTCGCCTTGGCAGCGCCGTAGGCCAGCGTCACGGTCTGTTCACCACGCTGGTTGGTGTCAAAGCCGGTGATCTCCACGTCGGCCAGATCGACCTCCGTGGTGGAGCCGTCCGTCCAGGTGGCGGTGAGTACAAGGCCGGTCAGATCCAGTTCGTCGCCAATGGTATAGGTGGTCTTGTAATCGCCGGAAACGGCCAGCGCATAGGCCACGGGCTTATCGCTGATAACGGGGCCGTTATCGCCCTGAATCCAGTTGTGATAGCTGTGGTCAGAGCCGTTCAGCCACGCCACAACGGTGCCGTCCGTCAGTTCCTTGGCCGTCACAGCCTTGGCGAGTTTATCCGCATCTGCGCCGAGGGGGTCGTCCTCACGGCTGAAATCGCCAGCCATGAAATGCGGTTCCTCATAGCCCTCTCTGGAGCAGATATACCGTCCATCCTCGACGGCGGGGTAATCCTTGCAGGTCGTGTCCACCAAGTCGATGGCACCGATGCCCTTCTCGGCCCCGCAGTCGGCCAGATAGTAGTTGTTATCTACCTCGGTATATTTGTTCAGAGAGCGGAGCTTACCGGCGATAGCGCCGACATTCTTGCCGGTAGCGGAAAGTGTACCGTAGAACACATTGTCGCAGATAACGCCTGCGCCGTTGCCCCAGCACTGGAGCACGCCGGGTTCACCGCCGGTAATGCCGCCCACATAGTCCTTGCCTTCCACGCTGCCGCTGACGAAGCAGCCCTGAACAAGCGCCCAAGGGGAGTTGGGGGCAGAATTTGCCACATATCCGACACCCATGATGCCGCCTACATAGTTGCCGGTGGCGATGACCTTGCCGGTGAAGGAACTGCTCATGACATCACATAGACCCATAGACTGGCCCTTAGCGCCGACCAAACCGCCCACACGGTTCACGCCGTAAACGGTGGCGGCGCTGGTGCAGTTCACGATGGTCCCGTTGAAGTCGCCTGCCAGAGAGCCGATACGGTCCTGATCCTTGTCGCAGCCGATGACTACATCCTTGCCAACGGAGCAGTTGCTGATAACGATCCGGTTCGCACCAGAAGCATACCCGCCCAAAAAGCCGGACTGAGTAATATTGGTTTTCCCGATGATATGGCAATTCTCAATGGTGATGGTATCGGGCACGCCCGTATTATACAGGCCGTCCTCGCCATAGTCCACAGTGTAGTATTGCAGCAGGCCGTTGCCCTCGATACGCTCACCCTGAATGTTCAGGTTTTTAATCACAGCATCACGGGTATATTTCAGCAAAGGCTTGCCGCCCTTGGCGATGGTCAGCGTATGGCCGTCACCATCCAGCGTTGCACTGAAGGGGTTCATCTGGCGGCCCATGTCTGCACGGTTCATAAGCGTCCCTACATAGTTGGGATCCTTGAGCCCGCCTATGGGTTCCCAATCCGCAGGCAGGGTCACATCTGCCGTCATTTTGAAGTAAACGCCTTTCAGGGGGATACCGGCGTTCACCTCGTCCCGCACGGCTTCAAAACCCGCCAGACAACTGAGGGTGTACGGGTCATCCTGTGTGCCGCTTCCGGTGATGCCCGTTTCCTTGGCCCATTCACGGGCTTTCACGGTGATGGTGGCGCAGGCATCCTCCGGGACAGTGGTGGGAACTTTTGCTTTTGCATAGCACACACGGGCCACACAGCAATAAGAGGTGGTACCCACTTCGTTGGTCAGTGGATAGTACACGCTGGCGGTACCGTCTTTGGAAATTGCCTTCCATCTGGCGGCTCCTTCCGCCTTGCTGTACCACTGGTAGCGCAGGAGGCTGCCACCGGGCGTATTAGGGTCTCTTACCACGGTCGCTTCCAGCTTCCCGGCGGGATGTCCCACAGTATATTCTTCGGTACCGGTGTTGGTCACAATGACGGTAGGGGTATAGTCAATAGCCCCCGGCACCGAGTTCTTTACATTGATAGAAAATTGCTTGGTCCATTCCGCTCCATTCACGGTATTGGTGATGAAGCATTTTACCTGCACCATAGAGAACTTGTACTTCGTCTCTATCGTGTAGCTGTCCGAGGTGGAGACCTCCAGACCGCCCACCTGCCAGCTGTAGGTGGTGGTGCCGCCTGCCGCCTGCACCTTCTGTGCTTGCGTTTCATCCAGCACCATCTTCAATTCGGCTTGATCGGCGGTCTTGATAGTGTAGAGAGACCTCTTTCCCCCGTTAGTCGTTTTTGTGGTGTCCAGCCGAGGGGTGAAATCGTCCTCCTCGCTGATGGTATCTATGACAATATCGTAGCTTCGGGTCTCGGCCTGCTCTCCGGTGTCACTGACGACCAGAGTATAGGTCTTGGTGCCGATTTCCGAGGTATCTACCGGAAAGCCGGCTCCTTTATCATATTCTGTGCCATTGATGGTAGCTTTAAGCCGCTCCATTGTAAGGAGCAGGTTGATATTGGTAGTGCGCCCTTGGACAGTACGGGTCCGGTAGGTGTTCTCGTCCACCTGAGCCAGAGGGCAGCCCTCCATGTTGTTCCCGTTCATGGTGGATACGGTCAGATGAGTCGGCTCCTCCAAATCGCAGTAGGGTACGATGTGGAGTTTGCAGTTTTGCTCTTCCCCGTCTTTTGTCCAGGTCAGGGTCATGGTATCGGACCACTTGAAGTAGTTGTTCGCCGCTGTATGTATCAGATTTGTTTGGACACTCTGAACGGTTTCGCCGTCCTCAGTGGTATAGGTTTCAGAACTGGCGTTTACGGAGTAGCCAACATCGCTTTTAGCGCTGGTCCCCTCGTCTTTAATGTTAAGATCACGATAGGTAATATAATACAGATAGAAGGTATCGGTGTAACCTTGCGGGGCCTGCACACGCAAATCCCATTGCCTGCCGAGGTCATTAATTCCATTCACAGGCACATACAAAATATACTCGTCGTCTTTTTCTGTCAGCTGAATCCGGCTTTCTGAACGCTGATCATAGTAGCCCTTTGACTGCCAAGTCCGCACCGCATAAAAAGAAAAGTCCGTCACATCGACGGACGAACTTTCGGACGAAGCTGTTTCTGCCGGGACATTCTGTATGTCCAGTTCAGCTTCCGGCATTTCTGTGGCCTGCGTCGTCTCCGTCTGCTCCGCTGCTGTTAGCCCGCTATTCTGCTCATCTTCCGAAGCGAAGGCACTCACCGGCAGCAGACTGACCAGCAAAACAGCTGTTAATAGTCCGGCCAAAAAGCGCTTTTTCATGTGTTATGTACCACCTACACTTTCATAGTCTTTGAAAAATGGCGGGATGAGGGCGGAGACCGCCCCCACCCCGCCGAAAACGATTGATTGTTTTTCAGCGAAACAACTTACAGCACATCGTAAATCCGATACGGGCTGAAGTCAAAGACGATAATCATACCGTCTTCCAGAGCAGTGCTGGTGCCATAGGCATCAAGAGCCTTGATGTTGGATGCGCTGGTGCCGCAGGCAATGTTCCAGCCTTCGCCACTATACACATTGTACTGCACGCCGTCCACCGTTTCCTGGGTGGTGTCATTGTAAACGGGGTACTGCGGAGCAACATAGTTGATGTAAGCACCGGGATTGCCACGCACAGGGTGGTCATCCCAGCCGGCACTTACAACATTAGGGTCCGTGATGTCAATGTCTTTCTCGACAAACGCAGCCAGAATGGCATCCACCAGATTCGGGGACTTGAAATAGGATACGCTGGTATCGGGGACACCATAAGCATACTGCGTGGTTTCCATGTAGTCGGTCTTGATGGTGTTGATGCTCAGGGTATAAGCGTTGATGTAGAAGTTTGAGTTGATTTTGTCCGAGGTGGGCAGGCCGGTGCTGTTGTATGCTTGCTTTGCAGGTGCTTTTTTTGCCGTGTCATAGCCACCCTCGGTAAACATACCGTAGGTGACGTAGACGGTCACCGTGCCGCCGCTGGTCGTGTCCGTGGTGGCAGCTGCGGCCGGGACGACCAGCACAACGACCATCATGACAGCCATGATCAGAGACAAAAGTCTTTTCTTCATGTTGTTTTCCTCCTTAGAGAATTTTTATTATAAACTCGCTGCCGCTTTGGCAACGTGCTTACCGAAATTGCTTGCCGTTCAGAGAGCGGCCTCTGTCGGCTCGGCTTCGCAAGGCTCGTCCGCCTGCTTGGCCGCCGCCCGTGCGGCGTTGACCCGCTGGCGCTCCAGATTTTTCTTTTCCCGTTCCGCCCGTTTGGCGTCCCGCTCCGCCCGGTACAGCTCGATCTGGCGCTTCATCTCTCGCTGATACCGACCGTTATTCCGGTTATTCGGTTTCTTATACACAGTGCCGAGGTGTGCCAACTGAAGAGCGGCTTCCCAACTGCCAAAGCGCTCTGCTATGTAGCTCCCGCCAACGATCTCGCAAGGAGCCGGGGACTTATGCCAATGTTCGGCGCAGCGCCGCAGATAGCAGGCCAATTCCGCCAGCGTATCCCCGGCATGACGCTCCGCAAAGGCCCGGTCCTGCTCGTCCAGAGCCGCCCGTGTCCGTTTTGCGATGTGCTGTTCGTACCAATTCGCTCCGTCAAAATTCTGAGCGCCCGCCACCTTAGCCATAGGGGCATACCTCCTCCGTGTTCATAAGTGGTAAAAATAATACGCCGACAAACCCATAACGAGCCATCAGCGTACACTCCTGCCACATCAGCACCACGGAGAGAGCGCCCGCTGCCTCTGAGTCCTAACTACACAATTCTACTGACTTGCGCCTTGAGGGTTTTCCTCTGCGTTTATGATCTACCTTCTCACGATTTTCTCGCAATGACGGGCTTTCGCCCCAGCGGTTTTCCGCCTCGATCATATCCTTGCGCTTACAGTGCCGACCGCATGGGGCATTGCACCCCTTTCCTTTTAGGCAATCACCTGACCGTTTCCGGCTCGGATGACCGCCGTGCAGCATCATCGGACTCGCATATTTTGTTTTCGAGAATCAACTTGGTCTTTGTTGGGAATGATAGAATAGAAATCCGGGACATAAGCCTTCGTAAATCTAACCCATTTGCGATACCGAAGTCCACCTAATCGCCTATATTATATCGACACTTCCCGCAAAAGTCAATGACCGTATTGCCGGAATTTAGCAAAATTTCATGCAAATTACAAATGCGTGTGATAGTGATACTCCGTTTCAGCACATTTGTGTTGAATTGTATCGGTCGAAACAGCAGATGCAAGTAAAATACGCCGTCAAAAACATCGTCAAGGAGGGGCCTATATGCCAAAACGTGGAGAAAATATTTACAAGCGCAAGGATGGGCGCTGGGAGGGACGGTATATCCGGGGCCACTCGCCCTCCGGCAGGGCTGAGTATGGCTATGTTTATGCCAGCAGCTATCGGGAGTGCCGCACAAAACGCCAAAAATGCCTGGACGCTTGTCAAAAAGCGCCGGTGGGGACCTCCTCGCTCACGCTGGATCAGGCAGCAGAGCGGTTTCTTGCGGATAAACAGGATAAGCTGAAGCAATCTACGCTTGCCCGGTATGCTTATATGCTGGAGCATTATATTCTGCCCGCTTTGGGAGTAGTGCTTGTATGCCAGCTGACGGCGAATCAAATTTCCGATTTTCTTCTCCGCCTACAAAAAGGCGGTCTCTCCGGGAAAAGTGCCCGAGACGTGGGCGTGCTTTTGAAGTCCATCCTGAGATACAGCGCCAAAAAGCTGGACTGCACCAGTCCGGGGTTGGCCGTGGAGCTGCCTGCATATCGACGAAAGCAGATCGACATCTTCTATCCGGATGAAATTCAGCGTTTGGCGCAGAAGATCATGGACAAGCCGACGACCGCCGGTATCGGCATTTTGCTGACGCTGAATACCGGCCTGCGTCTCGGAGAACTGTGCGCCTTACAATATAAAGATATTGACCTGCGAAATGGTGTGATCCACATCACCAAAACTGTACAGCGCATCCGCAGCGGGGACTGTACTTGCTTGATGGTGTTACCGCCCAAAAGTGACAGCGCTCGGCGTACTATCCCCCTGCCGGGGGACATGGCCGCCCTTCTGAAAAAGATCATCCAGTCCCATCCAAACGGAGAAAACTATCTCCTGACTGGGAAAAGTGCGCCGATGGAGCCACGGACAATGCAATATCAATACCGAACCTTGCTGAAAGCAGCGGGCATCCCGTACCGAAATTTCCATGTGTTGCGGCACACATACGCCTCCCGCTGCGTGGAGCGTGGGGTAGATGTCAAGAGCCTGAGTGAGATGCTGGGCCATGCGGATGTCCGCACCACGCTTCAGGTCTATGTCCATTCTTCCTTGGAGCACAAAATGCGGGTGATCCAGAGCATTTGCTTCCTTGCACCGGCGCTGACAACAGAAGTTACGCCGTCACCGTCTCCGTCAGGTTTTCCGGAAACGCCCCAATACCAACAGCTTTTGGCGGCGGTATCGCAAATGGGTTAGATTTACGAAATGTCCGTATCATTTCCGTCCCCAATAATTGATGTCAAGTCCATTATAGCGTTTGATGCGTTATCGTCAATTCGTTTGCTGCGTTGCTTTTGATAAAAATGGTGCCACCCAGTGGGGTGACACCATTTTCTTTTTTACGGTTACGGGCGCAGAACACCGTAGCCCATAATTTCATACTGTCCCACAGAATAGCGGTTCACCCGACAGAGATTTCCGGAATTACCCTCGACGGTGTAGATGATTCCGTTCTCCACCTTCTGGACGATACCCACATGGTCCGCCTCTCCGTCCTGGGGACCGGAGCCGCCCTTGTTGTCCCAATCGAAGAAGACAATCATGCCGGGAACAGGCTCGGCGGAGCCATCCAGCCATTGTCCACGCTCCTGAAACCACTGCACGCCATTTCCGCAACCGGCAAATTTCGGGCAGACACCCGTGTCGATATAGCCGCACTGGTCGGCGCACCAGCTGACAAAGCAGGCACACCATTCCACACGGCTTCCAAATCCATACCACGACCAGTACGGTTCCCCGCCTATATTTCCGACCTGCGATAGCGCCACGGTGACGATGGTATCGTCACCAGAATAGATGCCGTAGAGAACGGATGACCACAACTTACGGTTTTCTTCGGCAAGCAGTTCCGAGAGCTGCTGCCGCTGGTCGGCGTTGAAGCTGAAACGGTCTGCCATTTCCTCGGCGGTCTTGTGACTGACTGTAATATAAAGGTAGGTGCGTGTGACTGTCGTGGTGGTTTCCACGATGTTCCCGTGGCCGTCGTCGGTTTCGGTGATGACTTCCTCGGTCTTGCTCTCCGTGTGGGAAGAGATTTCGTTCATCTGCCAGAAAATATCCTTGAGGATGGCTTTCTTGGCATCGTCCACCGTGGCGACCTCCTGCGGATCGTCGGGGTCGGTAGTGGTTTTCACGGCATACACCGCCAGCACCTCCGGCCAGACAGCACGGGAGCCGGACATTTCCAGTTCGTCATAGGTGCTGCCTGCCTTTGTGACGTCAATCTGTGACTGATAATCGGCATTGATTTCCTGCACGGCCTGCCGCATGGTCTGTCCTGTGCCGCTGTCCTCGCCGGAGAAGAAAATACCGAAGCAGGAGCTGGCAATCAGCCCAACCACGCAGAGAACGAGGATAATTGCCACCGCTGCCCATCCGCCCGCAGCGATAGCGGCAATGACAGCCTTTGTCCCGGCGATAGCCGCTTTTGCGGCAGAGAGTGCCGCCCTGGCAGTGTTCCGAACCGTCTGGGCAGCGGCCCTTGCCGCAGCCTTGACCGTCTGCACCGCCTTTGGCGTCTTTTTTGCGGCACCCTTGGCCACCTGCGCCGCTCCGGAACCGACAGGTGGCTTTATGACGATGCGGCCGGGTCGCTGTATGGGGCGAGCACCTGTCCGCACCGTTTTTGCGGGCTTGGGCGTATGGGGAGCCTGCACCGCTTTCTTCGGCTTGTTTTCCCGCAGTACATCCCTGCATTTTTGCATTTGCACCCTTGCCTTGTCCGCATTTCGACGTGCATCAGAAAAACCACGGCGGCCCCGCTTCCGGAATTGGAAGCCTAATTCAGAGGCTGTGTTTTGCGCCGTGCGCTCCAGCTTCTGAGTGCCGTACTCCTGCGAAGAAGTCTCCGCAGGAGTGGCGCTGCGCTCGGCAGCATCCTTTGTGCGGACGGCGGCAGACTTCAGGCGCTCGGCGGCGACCGCTGCACGGTCAATGGTTTTAACGGTTCCCTTGACGGTCCTTCTTGTTTTCAGGTCTGCCATTGTGCCCCCTTACCGAATCGGTTCAGCGGGAACGGGGAAATCCTCCCCGTACTTTTGCTCCGCTTGCAGGTCCCGTAGCGCTTCTTTGATGGATTGGCGGGAATCCGGCGTTTCCCGCTCAGAAGTCAGCCGGTCCACCAGCTGCGCCGTCCGGGCGGCCATACTTGAAAGGCTGTCACGCATCCGCCCCATAACGGTCTGCGCCTTGCCAAGCAGCCCTTTATTTTGTTCATGCTCGGCATCTTCCGGCTCCGGCTGTCCAAGCAACGTACGGCCCGCCCGTTGTATATGCGCTCCGGCCTCCTGCAATTCGGATTGAATGCTGCCCAGCCGCTCGGCTGTTTTTTGGGTGCTTGCCGCCTGCCGCTCCAACATATCCTGCAGCAGGGCCAGCGTGCTGGGAATCTTCATAGCAAAGACTGCATGGCGCAGGGCCGCCTTGCCCTTTACCTTAAAAGTGTCAGCAGCATTTCTCGCCATACAAAGACAGTTATGCTTGACCGTCCTAATGGCTGTTGCTGCCTGCCAAAGCTGTTTTTCTGCACCGGAAATCAGCTTTTCACACCGAACCTTCAGGGAGCTATCCCGAATGGTGCTAATTTCCCGGTGCATCTGCATCAGTTCCTCATTCATAGCGGATAACTGACCTCCCATCTCGTCAATATAGGCGGCAAGACTTTGCACCTCGTTCTGCTCTTTGTGAAGGCCGTTCTGTTCCAATACCGAAAGCAGTTCCGTGATCTCCGGATGCTGCGTCAGTTTCAACTCGCTCATTTTGTCTTACCTCCTACAATAATGCTCTCGTCCGGTTTCGTGGTCATCAGGCGGTACAGTTCCGTATCCTTCGGAAACTGATTTTTGAAGGGCACCAGTGCGCCGCCATAGCGCAGCAGGCCGCAGCCTGCCGGTGCGTTGGTGATATAGCTGGTCTGCTCCGGGGAGATGTTCAAAAGCGCCGCCAGCTTCTCCCGGTCGCTGGGTGCCTGATTCAGCAGAATCAGCATTTCGGAGTTGGAGAGCATGGTGCTGGCCTGGACGCTGTCCAGCAGATACTCCACATTCTGCGTAATGGCGGTGGGGTAGGCCCCACGCTTGCGGAAGCGCCGCCATGCGGAATCGAAGAAATCCGCACTGTACGGATTCTGAAAGACCACATGGAATTCGTCTATAAAAAGGTGTGTCCGCTTGCCCTTGCGCCAGTTCTCCGTCACACGGTTCAGCATAGCGTCCGTGATGATCAGCAGCCCCATTGTTTTCAGCTGCCGCCCCAGATCCATGATGTCATAGATAACGATGCGGTTTTGCGTGTCTACATTCGTCTCATGGGCAAAGGCATCCAGACTGCCAGTGGTGAACAGCTCCAGCGCCAACGCCAGATCACGGGCTTCCTCCTCCGGCTGCTCCAGCAGCTTCTCCCGCAGAACGCACAGCGTCGGGACCGGCCCGCCCCGCTTATAGGCCGCATACACGGCGTCTACGCACCGGTCGATGATGCTCTTTTGCAGAGGGCCGATGCCGCCCCGGTCCAGCTGTTCAAAGAGGGACAGAATAAACTCAGATTTGTCCACCACGGGATTGCCGCCGTCGCCGTAGCCCTCCACCATGTCCATAGCGTTGATATGGTCGGGACTTCCCGCCGCAATGCGGATGACCTCGCCGCCCAGCGCCTGCCCCAGCGCATAATACTCCCGCTCCGGGTCACAGACGAGAATATCGTCCTGCGTGGCCAGCGCAAGAAACGTGATCAGCTCCTTGGCTGAAAAGGACTTGCCGCTGCCGGGAACGCCGGTAATAATGGTGGATTGGTTCAGCAGATTGGCCCGGTTGCACAGCAGCAGATTGCCGGAGATGGCATTCTCCCCGTAATAGATGCCGCCCGGCTCCATGATCTCCTGCACCCGGAAGGGCATCAGCGCCGCCAGAGATTCCGAGGTGAAGGTACGCAGAATATCCAGCTTCTGCACGCCGATGGGCAGCGCCGTGTTCAGTCCGTCCATCTGCTGAAAGCGGAGCGTCGCCATCTGGCACATTCGCCCGGTGGCGGCGTTCATAATATAATCGGTGTCAGCATCCAGCTGCTCTTTGCTGTCCGCCGTATGCACCAGCGTCAGCATCCCCAGCATCATCCGCTGGTCACGGATGGTCAGGTCATCCAGAAATTCCTTCATCTCCGCTCTCTGCTTTTCCATGTCGTAGGGAACCGTACCGGAGAAATTGTTGTTGGCTTGCTGCTTCCGAAGGAAATCCACAATGTTCCGCTCCACGCCCAGCAGGCGGCTCTCACTGTCCCGGATGGCCTTGTCCATAGGAATCGGAACCACATCAATAGAGAGGATCATGGGCCGGTCAGTGCCGGAAAGCTCCGAGAGAATATCATCCCGCAGATAGGCGGCGTAATCCTTCAAGAACAGCACCCGGCCATACCGGTCGCCCATGCGGAAGTGGTCCCGGTCAAATTCAAAGCTGTCCGGGCAGATATAGTCCTGAAAGCTGTGGCCCAGCTTCATGGACAGTGCCGGGTCAAAGTGGAAGTCCGCCTCCTCACCGTGGCGATAAAAGCCGTGCAGGACACACAGGCGGTCCATCATATCCAGTTCTGTGCAGCGGGAGCCAAGCCGGGAGAGCGCCAGCGTAAACTCCGCTCCGGCACGGACAAAATAACTCTCAGCATCCTTATAGCTTTTGCGAGTGATTGTCACGGTGATATACATATCCCGGATCATCCCGCTGGCGTGAGAAGCCTTTTCCAGCAGCATGGCGTTGTATTCCCTGCGGTAGTGGTCATGTCCGTCGTTTGCGTAGGGAATCATGATGTAGTCCTCGAAATCACGGCGGTTGAGATTCCGGGTGACAACGCTGAACTTTGTGGACGCATTGCTGTCACAGAGATTCAGAAGGCCGCTGTACCCCAGCAGCATGGACTTCTGGTCCTCCTCGCCAGCCAGCGCATAATTGATGTCGGAAAACTGCCATGTGCGGCTGTACCGGTTCGGCCCCACGAGGAAGATACCGCTTTTCCAAACCGTGCGGATGGGGATCACCTCCTGCACGCTGCGGGGAATACGGAACTGCTCCGGATCTCTGCGAAGCAGCTCTTTCAACTTTTTCAGCATTTTTTGCTACGCCTCCTTTTTGTTCCATGTTCCGCTATAAACTTCGGGGCAAATGCACCAAAATTTATAGCGGAACGCTTCTTTTCCTGCATAGCTTCCCAATACAAATTGGTCGGTCGGAAGGTCAGCCGTTTTGGGACAAGAAATTCCGACCGCAGCCATGCAGCGAAGAACTTCTCCGCCGTCATACCGTGGTATTTCACAAAGCCCATAGCGGCAAAGGGCGCTGCGCCGAGGATGCACAGCCAGCTGACCGTTTCCGTCCCCAGCGTATCCCGCAGGCCCAAATAGATGCCCACGGCCACGCCGCAGGCCAGCAGTGAAAAAATGAGCTGCCGCAGCGACAGCCCGAAGAAGATATTCTCCTTGTAGTCCCGTATCTCCCGGTTGATTTTGATCTCCATTGCCGTCATCCTCTCTCCGGTGCATTTTTCACCGGTCGCTTGGGCTGGATGGCCGTGGGGCTTTCGCCGCTCTCCGGGCGCAGGAAGTCCATCCGTGCAGCTGCGTGAATGGCATTGTCGTTGAGCTGGCGCTGCCATGCGCCCACAGACGGTGCCCACTTGAAGCCGTTGCATTTCAGTGTGCTCCGCTGCTCCTCCGAGGGCTTTTCATCAAAATACAGCCGCAGGCGGTTATCCTCCTTGTCTGCTTCGGCACGGCCGCCCGGAAAGTCCCAGCCCTCATATTCTGTGCTTTGCGTCCGGGATACCTCCTCAATGCGCTGTCGGAGCCGCCGCATCTCCGCTGTGTTGCCGCTGAGGATGTAGGACGGATACGGCTGCTTTTCCCACGAATATCCTTCCTGCACACGCCTGTCCAACTTGGCGGCATCCTCATCCGAAAGGCCGGGGCAGCCCAGTGCCGTGGCGTGCTTGCGGAAATAGGCGTTGATTTCCTTCATGCGGACGTGCATTGCGGTCAGCTTGTCGAGCTTGACCTGCAGCTTCTCAACTGCCTGCGGATCATCACTGTAAATCACATGGTTCTGCATCATTGTATTTTCTCCTTTTCAATTTAAAGTCCCATCATCTCTCGTACCACACGGTCTGCCATTTTCACCGTCCCGACCAGCACCAGAAGATTGAAAATCAGCTCTCCTACATACGTCCACACCTGTGTAACTGCCGCCGCATTGGGATCAACGGCGGGCGGGCTGGATGCAAACAGCGAGAAGATGATGCAGGCCAGCACGATAATGGCTCCCTCCAGACACACGGCGGCATAGGATTTCAAAAAACTCCTGCCGATTTGTTGACTCGGTTCCCCCGCAAAGGTCGAAAGGGGAATTGGGGCA
>OLOU01001746.1_pt1 | contig 14112 bp, 11 predicted proteins | sample 1672101 | NCBI WGS metagenome assembly OLOU01 (sample SAMEA3136645, study PRJEB25190) | human gut metagenome | biome: human gut; feature: human-associated habitat; material: faeces | place: Austria | collected 2013
AAGCGCAGGTTATCTATCCTGCGCTTCATTTCTTCACGGACGGACTCTGGAGAGATAATCTCAAGATAGCCGTATCCCAACAGAACGCTGTACAGTTCGTTGTTGGGCCTTACCGTCAGACTGACGTAACCTGTTTCTTTCTCGATCCATACCTTCTGGCTCGGATGTATCGGTTTCGTGTTCATGCGATACCAGTCGTATCTGGACCTGGTATCATTGAGATCCGCCCTCAGGACCACGGTCACCGGCTCTTTGTCATATCTGGAGACCCCAATGATGTCTGAAAAGAACTTTTCGAAATCTATGTACCACTCCTTGTCGGGCGTGTTGAGCTTCCTGAGGTTCGACCTCATCCTGGCCGTGTCAACCATTATCTTTCCGCTTGGCGGAACCTCAATCCTGTCTATAGCAAGATTCCTGAGGCCGGGATTGTCCCTGACGCCGTTGTTGTCCTTTATCCTGTATGCCCATCCAAGAAGGTACCACCTGTTGAGATACTGTTTAAGGTACCAAGGCTGAAAATCAATCTCCTTCACCTCCATGTAGGCGGCATTATACTTTAGGCACAAAGGATGGCCCTCGCGGATATGACGGTAAAGACTCCAGAGCAGGTCGCGATTGCGCAGCCGGGGATTGCTCTCGAAACTGATAATCTGCTGCATCAGCCGTCCATTCCCCTCAAACTGGCGCTTCAGTTTCTTGATCACGCCGTCCACGCTTACCAGACCGCTTATCGACTCAAGAAACTCAAGGGTATACTCGAGGTCCGCATAGCTCTGACTGGGGACCAGCGTACCGTTGAATGTCTTGGACTCACGGGCATACCTGTATCTTACGGGTCTCCCCGGCTTCTTGTCAATACTGACCCCATCCAGACCAGAAAGGAATTCAAGGTCCTTATATATGGTAACCCTGGAGACGGTTTCCTGTCGGCCGCATTCTTCGGAAATGCTTTTCTCACAAGCGGAGATCATGTCTTCTATGGTGCTCCACTCCTCGGAGCAAAGCAGATTGTCCAGGGTGCGATACCTCAATGTTGCATTCTTGTTTGTCGGCATAAGTGCATCCGTAAATATTAGGTTTACAAATATAAGCAGAGTTCCGCTAAAATCAATAAGTTGGCCGCAAAATCATCACAAAGATTTTTACAAAAAAAGCAATAATCATATATTTGCTACAAGCCGTAGAAGCTCCTAAAGCAAGTATTCAACATGATCAACAATTATCAGAAAATCACTCGAAAAGAGTACGAAAATCTCCGCAACTTCGCCTTCCGCACCGCAAAGAATACACTTGAATATTACAATGCAAGTGATTATTCATGGATAAGCGATGAAGATATAGATGACATCGTAAGTGATGCCGTCACCAAGGCCCTTGAAACCTTCGACGCTACGAAAGGCAGTTCTCTCCGCTCGTGGACAAGCCTCATTGTCCGCCAGAAGGCCATCAACTTCCTTCGCTCTCGTCATGAGACATCCGGAATCACCTATCTGACAGAAGACGATGACGAACTTGAGATTCCGGAACTCGCGGACAATGTCACCGCAGAGGACGAGGTCATTTCTTGGGAAACCTCAAACAGGATAGATGACATCCTGAACACCCTCAAGCAGGATGACCGCACCTTATTCACAATGGACCGCGACGGCTACACCCCTGCAGAGACGGCAGAGTACTTGAACATCAGCACTCAAAACACATACACCAAACTGTGCAGGATCAAGCAGAAAATCTCGAAATCTCTTGCCGCATAAATCTCCCGCACCACTCCCCTACCCTACATCCTAAACCAGTCAGACTCCACATGCCGTTCCGGTATCAGACAATTCTTCGTATCCTCCCCAGTTTCACAAGAACAAATCATCCTCTAATATCACTTGACTACATTCAAGCGTTCACTGACAGTAATTTAGTAGTTTTATAGGTTTCTACTAATGTCAAAAATATATCCGGCTGGATTTCAATGTTTTATAATTCTACTAATATACATTTCTACTAAAATATTAATCTGTCATCACTATATAGACAAACTAATCATACTCTTCTGCGCCAAATCACGGAGGAAGGCAGAATCACGAGGTATTTCAGATAACATGCAGATGGCTATAATACATATTGAGTATGGATATAATGAAAGAAGGATGGCAGCCTGCTCCCTTGGAACCCTCTCTAATTGAGGTTCTCTTGACAGAATAACAACCGGAAGTTCAATTCAGGATATCCTTGAAGACTTGTTGGATGTCCAACCATTTGATGATGTCATGGATGATTTGAAGAACGAGATTAGAGGATGGCAGTCTTGATTTGCAGAATGCGACTTGACAAGTTCGTAGAATATGTATGTTCATCTGACTGTACCTAAACAGGTGCCAACATCTGTTTAGTAGATTTATAGATTTCTACCAATGCTTAAAACATCTATCTTTAATTGTATCAGTACTTTATCATTCTACTATTATATATTTCTACTAATTTACCTACCTACAACACAAGCATATTTTATCCAATCAGTTGCATTCTAAAGAGTCTGGTCGTATAAAGGAGTATCAGTGTAGACAGGTAAAACAGATCAGACAGAGTAAACCATCTGCTCTATACCTTCACATCAATGAAAGATTAGGGAGCCAGCCCGTATAGCCGGACAGGAACTACTCTAGCTACAATTCCATTTACTCTCAGACAAACACAACTACCCTCAATTGAAATAATGCGGATTGGTATGCGTTGAATGAGTCATTAAACCAAATTGAACAGAATAAGACAATAGATTTCAATTTGGGTCATCTTCTGCATGGTCGAATTGCGCATCTACTATTCTACCAGGAATAAGCGTAATCCGATATTATTCTGTAATCCAATGCTTTATATGGAAATTTAGATACGAAATGTTGGTAGAATAATATATAACTATAATTCTACTAATAATTGACCATTGACCATTAGATAAACATTAGACAATATAACTGAATAACTCAGAATCAGCTATATGACTCACGCACTCCCCCACCGAATATTGGGACAGGCATATTAAGACAGTTCGCATCTGGAATGAAAGGACATTGATAATAGTGTCGAAGAACTTACGATATTGGTAGAATTCTATCTATCTACTAAACTATATACGTACAGACGATTGAAATTCAAGGCCTATACTATTATACTATTCTATCATTATACTAATGTAGAAAACTATCGCAGATAAAATCCTTCACTTTCAATAGCTGTAGCGTAGAATCCTACTGCTATCTTTTATCGTAAATCCGTGACATGACAAAGCTGTACCAATGACAAGAGGCAAACAAGCTGCATGGTTCATCATGAATTGTAGGGTAAACTTTAGGTACTGCGTCAACAATCAAGAAGAAAGATTTTAAGATCCAACTTAAAGAGTAAAACGACATATCAAAGAGTTACTGTAGGGGACGATTATCGTTTCAATACTACTGTGAAGCTCCAATTGTGATTATAGAAACACAAAATTGATGTAATCAACAATTAGATAAAGTATTTCAAAGGTTATATTTAGTAGATATGTAGATTTCTACATTAGTATATTGTCGGAAACATTAAGCGTCAGCTTGTTAAAGTATATTTATCTACTATTATAGTTATATACTAATCTACTATGGTTGGCGATTTAAACACAAATGATACACGGTTTCAAACAGGCGACCAGATGAATGGATTCAGATTAATATTTCCTCAATGATATTCTCAAATGATAGATGATATATATAACATTAGACATCTTTTGGATTCTGACATAGCCATCAAAAGGTATAAGTATTCACGATTTCCGGATCAACTGACTATCTAGCCCGCTAAAATGAGTCTAATACCACTCAAATTACCTAAAGCTGAAATTAGATTTTCTAATATCCACTCATCAGGCTAATCAATATGGAATAATAGACATAATAGCAATAGTAGATTAGTATTTGTATACTTTTCTACCAACAAATATCAATCATAGATTTCACTGGACGCGGGAATAGCGTATTTAGTAGATATATACATTTCTACTAATTTGTGCATAAAAGAGAGAAAATAGAGATATATGTCCGAAATAGATCACGTAAACCAGGCGGACAAATTATAACGAAGAAATAAGATATATGGCTAATTAATTCTATTCAGAATGATTTCTGTCGCTAATGACATGAGAATGGGAATAGATAAAGGAGTCAACATACTATCATAGTAGATAGATAGATTTCTACTAACCAAGATGATTCAAAAGAATTTAAAATATCAATACATCAATCTGTCTACAGATTATATGAATAATAGATTAGTAGATTTATACTAAGTTCTGATGTCAGTATGATATAAGACACTTGACATGTTTCTAATAATTGCAAAACACAAGCAGGCGACTGTCCCATTATAGTAGTGCAGAGGATACACATTAATTCAAATAAACAGTGGAGTCGCTCATGACAATAAATTAAACCTCCGGATAGGACACGATTAGGATAAATTTAAAAATTGAAATAAATAGTAGAATGGTAGATTATTTGGCAGTACCTCAGATAAATTGAATGGTTGCCACTAATTAGTAGGGGAGTCGCAGGTAAGAGAGAGAATACCTATTGTAGTAATAGATAAGCTTGAGATTCTTCCAGGGTCAATCAGATACTATTGTTCTAATGACGGACAAGGGTAGTCAGATAGATTAATAGATTAGTATAATGGTAGATTTCTATTAATTCACGCGGGGAAAACAAATCCTTACAAGTTATATGTATCTATTTCTTACGTCAAATGAAAGAGTTGTCTAATTTAGCGAGTAATTGCATACACGAAAAATACAGAAATAGGTCGTTAAAGTATTAAAATCTCCGTAGAATGTCATTCTGGGGCTCGCAAAAGGGATTTTAGTAATAAAATCTATTTTGATATAAAACAATAGAGAAAATCAGATTCAGGCTAAATATGATAAACCAATGTATGTATTAAAGCGAGTAATTGCATACAATGCAGATAATGTATCTATTCGAATTTGCTAAGACATGTAAAACATGTGGTAGTCAAGTCTTTAGAAAAGTAGAATAGTATTTTAGTAGAAAAGTATTGGTAAATCGTTCATCACAATAGACCTATTAACAGAACTCAGTTTCATTTGATAAAGTAACTTGTATTTATGCGGGTTATTGCATACTGGCAAAGACACATGCCCCAAACATATAAAGTCTCCAAGATTAAATTGGCTGATGTGAGTTAAATCTATTGTTTGATAATAAAGAATAAAGTAGGTATCGATGGCCAGAACTCTTTAATAACAGTTACATCATTTAACTACATCTTATTTTCAGGGCATTTAGCGAGTTTTCGCATAAAGATAGTTTATATAAAGAGTAAACAGGTTGTAACATTAGAATAAAGGACGCCAGGAAAATGCAATATTCAATTAGGTATTTGTAACTCTTTTGGCTGCTTGTTTATTATCTTTAACAGAACTTATCTATTGTCTTTAGAAAATTCACTGAATTTATTATAATGAACTGAGAAGTAATTTGTTATGCCATTGTTCGAGTGGTATTTTGCGAGTAATGGCATACTATTTAGCGAGTTCGTGCATACTTTAGCGAATAGATAAAGCGGTTTTTCGCGTAATACGAGAGTTTTGGCATACTGATCAGGATATTGTGTTGGTATTTCTGCTGAATCTCTTGAAATTGATTTTTTGCGGAAAATTCCGGTTTCTTCCGAATTTAGATGATTTTGCTATTTGTTATATTCCTTTTGGCTTTTGTTTATCTAATTGACTCATAACTTATTATTGTCTTAACTCTTGATTTGAAATATTTTATAACTATTTGTCCGATAACATTATACGGAAATAATCGTTTGGAATTATGCGGGGTATTGCGTACTGTTTTGCGAGTTTTTGCATATTTTATCGGGCAGTTTTTACGGGTTTTCGCATAAATTGATTTTAATAAGCGAGTTTTCGCATAACAGTAATTTTTTGTCTATAAATTTGAATTTTGCGAATAATGTGTTAGTTTTGTCGATAAATAAGGTTTATATGGCGAAATCGAAGGTTTCTAACGATACAGATTCTTTATCGACTGAGAACAAGGCAAAGGAAGTTGTCGAGTCTTATGTTTTCAGCACGGCGAGGCGTGATGTCGGAATTCATGGAGAGCGTCTTCTTCTCAGGCTTGTTGAAATTGCCCAGAGCCAGGTGGCCGGTCTTGATTTCAAGTCCGGAAGGGATATAGGCAAAGTCAGGGTCAGTGACTGGGGGGATGCACAGGTTACCATCCCTGTGAAGGACATCCTTTCCGGCGAGAAGGACAAGAACTATGAAAGGGCGAAGATGGCCGTTATGGATTTGATGACCAAGGTACTCCAGTATGAGGATGACAACGTCTACCAGGCGGCTCATATCCTGAACAATGTCGATCTGAATAAGGTATCCGGCTCAATGGTAATCACTGTGAATCGTCAGATTTGGAGTGCGATGCTTGATTTTTCCAAAGGATTCAGAAAATATGACCTTTTTCTGGCGATGAAACTCAAGAGCCGTTATTCCATACGCCTCTATAAGCTCATCAGCAAGCAGACCGATCCCATAACTTATACCATAGATTATCTCAGGAAGGAGTGGAATTTGGAAGACAAGTATAAGAAGGTGGATGATTTCATCAAGAGTACGATAGGGAAGGCGAAGGAGGAACTGGATAGGGTCAGCCCTTATTCTTTCGACTATACGCTTAATTCCTCACGTTCGGCTGATGTAAACAAGAAGAGGAAGGGACGTCCGAGCATTACGTCTGTTACGATATTTCCGGTTCATATTCTGCAGAACGAAACTTCTGACATGCTGAGGAACCGCGTGGACCCTTCGATGCTCATATCCGCCGAGGCCTACAAGTTGCTTAAGGAGAAGTTTGACTTCAACTTTGCCGGCATCAAGGCCAATCTGCAGCTGTTTGAAACGGCCGACAAGTACTCTGACCTTACGGCATTTCTCTACAGGATTGCGCCTGCGGCCCTCCGGGCACAGAATGTCCAGGGTTATGTCGTGAATGCCCTGAAGAAACATCTGAGGGAAGATTTGGGAATAGGCTTCGATGGTGCTTCCATTATTCAGGGAGAGTTCATCAAGAGGAAGAATCTTGTCCAGAGCGGCAGCAGGCCGACCAGCCTTGGGGAGTTGCTGAAAAAGTAGAAAGATATAAATGTAGAAATCTACTAAACATACGATTCAGGATAACTGCTGAAACTCCGTGAGTTGGCATCATCTTCATATATAAATTTGTTGGTATGATAGTAGATTGGTAGAAAAATAGTATATTTGTCCAAGAAATAAGCACAATACAGATATGGCAAAGATAATTGCAATAGCAAACAACAAGGGAGGCGTGGCAAAGACGACCACTGCTGTAGCGCTTGGCAGGGCATGGGCGATGGAAGGACATAAGATCCTTTTCGTGGACCTTGACTCTCAGGCCAACTTGACATCTACTCTGCTCGATGAAGAGTATGAGCCGCAGCGCACGATTACTGACGCTTTCGCGGAAAGGCTTGATCTTCCTATTGAGCGTATCGATGAGAACATTGACTTGGTTCCTTCTGGACTTTCTCTTTCGAATTTCGATTCCCTGACTTCGCGCTTCAACAGCCGCGAGTTCCTTCTGGCCGATTTGCTGGATCCCGTGAAGGACAACTATGAGTTCATAATCATTGACTGTCCTCCTGCGCTCGGTCTCATCACTTATAATGCTCTTGTTGCTGCCAATCATCTTTTGATGGTAGCGACGGCGGACCGTTACTCTTACGACGGAATGATGATGATCGCCCAGATATACAATGACGTCAGGGAAAGTGTCCGGCTCAATCCGAGTCTTTCGCTCGATGGCGTGATAATCACGAAATATCGCAAGAACAAGATCACGGATATTTGGTACAACAAGATTCATCAGGAAGTAGGGGAGACCCTGGTCCAGCCTGCCGTGAGGGAAGCTACGAAGATCCAGCAGGCGAATACCCTCAATAGAAATTTCTATGAGTATGACCCTGACGGAACGGCGACCAAGGACTACAAGGCCGTGGCTGATGAAGTGTATAAGCGTATAACCAGATAGAAAATGATTGAGATATGGCAACGAGAAATGAATTTGAGAAGTTCAAGAGCGGAATGAATCCGACGACTCGCTCTCTGGGAGCCGCATTGGCGCCGAAGGCGGATAACGAGCGTACGTCAAGCAAGACCACCGACCCTAACAAGAAACAGGTCAGCCACTACATGGATCGTCATCTTCTCGAGTCTCTTGGAGTACTCAAGGCGAGAAGCGGCAAGAGCATGTCAGTCCTCTATGAGGAGGCGATATTCGACCTTCTTCAGAAATATAACGTAAGATAGTTAGTACTTATTATGGACGAGTACATAGAGATATTACGCGAATGGGAGCGCAATGTGGCGCTCCCTGCCGTGTATGAACATATCGATGTGCTCTTTCCGGAATCTCAGTTCCGTCGTGTCCAGGCGGGCTCATCCAAGGACCATTGGGCCAGCCGCTATAAGATGGACGGCTCCCTGCCGAAAGTGAGGAATTATGAAAAGACGGTCATCTACCGTTCGGATATGAAGTTCCGGGAGCAGGGTGACTGGAACAATGCCGTTTCGGTGGTCGATGCGGTTATGAGGAGACAGGGGCTCTCATCAGTATATGATTTCGATAACTTTGTCGCTGGCACTTTTGGCCTTGACATGCCTAGGACCGATTCTTCGGAGGTAAGACAGGCCGCATCCAAAAATATGGTAAGACGGCGGATCCTTGAAGAGATGCTCGACTATTTCGTATGGAATCTGAACTATAATGCCGGTCCTGGAGCCGGTAAGGTGAGGAATTATCTGAAGAATGTGAGAAATTTCACTCCCGATGGAATCGCTTTCTTCAGGTTCGGTTTTGTTCCGACGTGGGAGAAGGTCGTCAACTACATAACGGTTCAGAAAAAACTGCCTAAGGAGGAACTGGATGTCGTTTGTCAGGTATACAATGATGCCGGAAAGACGGCGGTGGGGAAGACTCACACCCTGGCAATACCATACATCTGCGGAGACGTTCTCAAAGGGTTCATATTCAGACGGATAGACGGGAATGAACCACCCAAGTACATTGCGAATGCCGGCCTTGACCGCAAGTCCGTATTCTTCAACATTGCGCAGACGGCCGAAGAAATTGTTGTTGTGGAAGGTGAAATGGACGCCATAACAGCTACGGCGGCAGGAGTTGCGGGAGCAGTTGCCATAGGCGGTTCTGAAGTCTCAGGCGAAAGGCGTAGACAGATTGAGGATGCGTTTAGAAGGGGAGTGCGGAAGATTACGCTTTGTCTTGATCTCGATTCAATGAAGGATTCGCCGCTGGCCCCTAATGTAGAAGCGCGCCACAAGCATATCATGCGTACCATCCATACCATCAAGGACGTCGAGCCGGACTTCGATGAGATCTATATCGCTGCCTTCACTGAACCTTGTGATCCGGACGAGTATGTGAAACGGCATGGGAGTTCGGAACTTGTGCAATTCATTTCGTCTTCGGTCCCGTATTGGCAGTATGCCTACGACTATTATTCTTCCGGGAAACGTTGAATGTAACGATTCCCTGTGTCATCCAATCGACACGACTACGTTTCTTCAACAAATTTCTCTATTTGTTGAATCATCTTTCGTTTCTCAATTTCCGTCTTGATCCGACTCGCCTGTTCTTTCAAATGGTCCTGATTATAATTGAGTGCGGCGGTCAGTTTCAATATGGAGCCTATTATCATGCATGGCTCTCCCTTACTTGCCGTCTTCCAGACTTCTTGTCTTAATCGAGAATTTACCAGACCTCATAGCAAGTTTTCTTCATCGAGGATACCCCGTATTCTGTCGTTGTTGCATTCCATCGTAATATATACAGAGAAATAGGGGGTCAGGGGGGAAACCCTGTGTATGTCCACCCTTTCGCTTCCTCTGCCACAGAGGTTTTTCAACGCTTCACGATATTGATGCGTTCAGATGCATCGTTGCGGAAATTTCAGACAACCTGGCGGGTAACAAAAGAACGATAGTGCTGATTATCAGCGCATTGAAGTAAACAATAGCCGCCAGGTCCTATGAAAAATTATACAACCAGGCAGGAATCCTGATGAGTTATATTTATCACAATCTTCTGACAATTAATGCGTTACATCTAATGAATGTAACGAAATCATCCGCCAGGTTGTCTGACATATAATCGTAGCATTGTGCTGTATGCCGATAACCCTGTGCTTGGACGCACCCTCACGTCCCTGGCTGGATATGTCATTTGGTATAGTTTCCCCGTTTCGTGGCTGGTCGGCGAAGGATGCACAGGGAACTAATTGCTAAGCACCTGAACGGACGGGCAACCACCGTCGCCGGCAACCATACACTTGATGTTTCCATGCTATTGAGGTTCTGTAGCGGGCGATTAAGGAACATGGTGCACCGGAAATCATCAGCACCGACCAGGGAATTAACTTAAGAGGAACTTACAACTGTCCAAAGAAAGGGGTACATTATAACTCCATCATCTTGACCATTTCTGTCGGAGTTACGACGAATGGCTTGACGGGGAAGTGCTTGATATTTCCTGTCACGAGGTAGGAGTCTTCTTTGGAAAGAGCCACTTCGTAGAATACGATGTCTTTAGGATCTGGGAAATCGACGCCTTCAGCTGATGTCCAGTCGAGGTTAAGGCCATCGGTGACGACTGCCTTGAGTACTGTCTCAATCTGCGCTTGCGTAAGGTGGAACTTGGGTCTTGACAATACTTCGCGGTATTCGTCCAGAATTTCATCGTTGAACAGGGGAACAATGCGGTCCTGTACGATGGCGCGGATGATCTTTGCCGGATTGGACTCCAGACTCTTTGAAATGACCGCCGATACAATGACGTTCGTGTCAATAACGGCGTAGAATTTATCTTCCATTGCGCACCTTCTGAATCTCGGCGTTTATCTCTTCAAGTGACATGTCCTGGATTCCTGCCTCGGCAGCTGCTGCTCTCATCTCGAGGAAAGCGACCCAAGCGTCCTTGTTGATCTGTTCTTTGGTTGATGCCTTGATCTCAAACGGAATGCGTCTTTCACGTACAACGGTCTTCATGAATACAGTGATTGCTGCTGTGCTGGTGAAACCGAAATCATCGCAGATTCTATCGAAATTTTTCTTGAGAGTATCATCAACTCTCATTGATAATGTTGCCTGTGCCATAGTTGTAGATCTTAATATGTATTGACAAATATAATACGTTGTATTGTAATTTGCAAACAATATGCCGAATTAAGTCGAAGTTCGGGGTGGTTTCTAATTAACCCTACATGTTCAACCTGACTCAATAAATGGCCCAATAAAATTGACCGAAAGACAGGAGCTGATTTTGCAAATGTTTGCTGAGGACAAAAGTCTGAGTAGAGAAAGGATATGCGAAAAGACGGGATTATCAGATGGTACAATCAAACGCGAGATTGCATTCCTAAAAAAGTCATGATATCTGGAACGTGTCGGGAGCCTTAAATACTTTCTTTTTAGACTACAGAAAATCTATGCGTAATACACAGGGTTTTCCCCCTGACCCGAAATAGGCGGATTCTTTCGTCAGAGAGGGATTTTTTTCTTCCCGTCGTAAATTCCCGTAAGGAATATGATGACTTGCTGTATATATGGTTGAACCCCAGAATATGTTTATATGATTATTGATAGTGAATTATCAAATCTGGTTATAGTGCCAGACGTGCACGGACGAAGGTTTTGGCGGGATGCCGTTGGTGGGCGAGAGGGAGATAAGATTATCTTCCTTGGAGACTACGTGGATCCGTATGGATGGGAGGGAATCTCTCCCGGCGATGCGTATGAAGAGCTGTTGGACATTATCGCATTCAAGAAGGAACATAACGACGTCGTACTGCTGTTGGGCAATCATGACCTTGGCTATCTTGATCCAGCAATATGCTCTTGCCGCAGGGATTATTGCCGTGCCGGGATACTGCGGGAACTGTTCGAGGCGGAACTGGATTTGTTCGATATAGTCCATGTCGAAGAAAAAGGAGGCAGGAAGTTTTTGTTTACCCATGCCGGAATTGCAGAAGACTGGGTCAGACTTCACGCGGACATTGCCGGTAGTCTGGATGAATTCATGCCCGAGCGTCTGAATGGACTGCTTCACGGGAACCTGTCCGAACGCGGAGCTTTGTTCCGGTCACTTGCAGAAGTGTCCTGGTTCCGGGGAGGTCTTGATGAAGTCGGCAGTCCGGTCTGGGCAGATGTCAATGAGTATCTGGTGGGGGAATGTCTTGTGGAAGGATATACTCACATCTTCGGTCATACGTTGCACGACGGCGGACCAGTCAGTGTGAGCGACAGCGGTTTCTGCCTGGACTGCGCACGTGCTTTCACTTTGAATCAGGACAATGAGTTGGAAATGCTATAATATTATGAATCAATATGTCTGAGACAGATGAGATATTCGGCTCTGCGGAACCGATGGAAAGCGAAATATTGTCCGACAATCTGCAGCTCATTGTCGGACACAGGGAGTATATATACGGTCATCGTGAGCTGTTCTTTTCGCCGGCGCCGGTTTCGGTATATGGCATAAAGGGGCCGATAGCCGTCGGCACCCTGTTGAAGTTATGGGAGCAAGGTAACGGATGGCTATGTGTCAAGTGTGATGAGTGCGGGGAAGATGCCTGCATATATTCATTTGCAGGAAATCCGATGACCGGGACGACGTCCGTCAGTTATCAATGTTGCCATTGCGGGGCAAGCAGGCAACATGTGAGGACCGGCAACTTTATAGATAGGGCAAGAGCGCTGGCGGCAGCAGTTGACCAATATCAACATGGTCAGGATGATGTGGAAGGAATTCCATTTGAGAAACTGATCACCCTGCTGCAGAAAATGAAATGATCATCGGGCACCATAGGCCTGACATAAACGAAAAACGTGAAATTCTTAAATTTCTGATTGTTTGGTGTAAGAATCACGCGTCTGAATTGTATAGTATAACGGATACGAGTGGTTCGGAAAAGACAAAAGAAATAATACTGAGATATGATCGGTGCGATAATCGGAGACATCGTGGGCTCTCCTTATGAGTTCCACAACATCAAGCGGAAGGATTTCCCGCTCTTTCAGACATCCAGCCATTTCACGGATGACACGATGATGACTTTGGCCAATGCCAAATGGCTGACGGAGGACCATACGCATTCTCCGGCCGGGCTTGTGAAACTTATGCGCGAGATTGGCCGTTCTGATCCCTACATCGGTTATGGCCCCACGTTCATCGAGTGGCTCTATGTGCCTGACGAGTTGGCGGTACCATACAACAGCTGGGGAAATGGCGCGGGAATGCGTGTGAGCCCGGTGGGATTGTTCGCTCATTCAATGGAGGAATGCCTTTATCTTGCAAAGATAAGTGCGGAGGTAACCCATAACCATCCTGAAGGCATAAAAGGAGCCCAGGCCATAGCCTCAAGCGTATTCATTGTTCGGGAGTCCGGCGACGCATTTTCTGAAGATACCAAGTCGCGAGTCAAGACATTCGTGGAAGAGAAATTCGGATATGGTCTTGATTTCACCATTGACGAGATTCGTCCAGGATATGGTTTTGACGTTTCCTGTCAGGGCAGTTGTCCGCAGGCTATCCGGGCATACCTGGAAGGAATGGACTTTGAAGATGCCGTCAGGCTGGCGGTTTCCATCGGCGGAGATTCTGATACCATCGCCTGTATGGCTGGAGCAATCGCCGGAGCTGCAGGACAGATTCCAGAAGACATCTCCCGCAAGGCGTATGATATTCTCTCCCCGGACCTTCAGATGATTCTGGACAAGTTTGAGCATTCAATCAAAATGCAGGAAATGAAGACCAATAAAAATGAAGCAGAACATGGATCCTGACCAATATTATGAAGAATTCGAACGATGAATCTCAACCGCAATGGAGGTGGTCATCCAAATCAGCAACATTTACGAAGATGGTTGTCATAAGATAAGTCGGGAAATGTACAGCTCGTTGGATACGGCTGTCACGATTCTCGGACAAGCCGGAATACTGGACAAAAAGGTCAATTCCTTCTATGAGA
>OLOU01001756.1_pt1 | contig 14044 bp, 10 predicted proteins | sample 1672101 | NCBI WGS metagenome assembly OLOU01 (sample SAMEA3136645, study PRJEB25190) | human gut metagenome | biome: human gut; feature: human-associated habitat; material: faeces | place: Austria | collected 2013
CTTTTGTGCGTCAAAACGAGCAGCCGTCGCCCGGCTGCTCGTTTCGCAATTCGCCTCAGCGCGGTCATGCCTGCGGCGGCTGCGCGTCGGTGCGCAGGGCGGTCGACTCGGCCTCTGTGATCGTCTTGACACCAAAGGCAAAATAAACGACATGACATGCCCAGATGACCGCAAGAATCACACATGGCACCAAAAGTCCCTTGCGCAGCATGAGGAAAAAGCCGACCGCCATCAGCAGCGTTACCGGCAAGAGAATACCGGCCTTTGTGCGCACAGTCATGCCCTTTTTCTTCACGAAGGAGTCAAGGTGCTTTTTATACATCTGCGTGCCGATGAACCAGTCGTGCAGCCGCTGCGATGAGTTGGCGAAGCAGAACACCGTCACGAGAAAAAACGGCACCGTCGGTAAGATCGGCAGCACGATGCCCACACAGCCGAGCGCAAGACTCAGGCAGCCGATGATAAGAAAAATCAGTTGTTTGAGTTTCAATTCGTACCTCCTTGGAATCAGCTCATGCGGCCGTTTTCGACCGAATAGACCGTGTCGGCGATGCGCATCGTCGATGCGCGGTGCGACACGAGCACGACCGTCCTGCCCGCGCGCTCCTCGCGCAGGGCACGCAGGATGACCGCCTCGTTGAGACTGTCGAGATTGCTCGTCGGCTCGTCGAGCAGCAGGAAGGGCGCGTCGTGCAGGAACGCACGTGCAAGACCCAGCCGCTGCCGTTCGCCGCCGGAGAGCGTGTCCCCCAACTCGCCGACCGGGGTATCATACCCCTGCGGCAGCGTGCAGATGAAATCATGCACCGCCGCCTTGCGGCAGGCCGCCTCGATCTCGGCATCGGTCGCGTCGGGGCGCGCAATGCGCAGGTTGCTGCGAATGCTGTCGTGGAACAGATGCGTGTCCTGTGTGACAAAGCTCTCGAGCGCGCGCAGGTTTGCGGTGTTGACGGCCGAAATGTCCGTATCCGAAATATGCACGCTCCCCTGCTGCACGACCCAGAAGCGCATGAGCAGCTTCAGCAGTGTGGATTTGCCGCTGCCGCTGCGCCCGACAATACCGACGATCGCATGCTCCGGAACCGTGACCGACACATCGGAGAGCACCGTTTCCCCGCCATAAGAGAATGTAACGTGCTGTGCATCCGCGCCGGTAAATGCAATGTCCGGCCGCCCCGTCACTTCAGCGACGGCAGGCGTCTCGTCGAGGATGTCCAGCACACGGTTCCCGGCGGCAAACGTGCTCTGAAGCGTACTGCCGAGATTCGCCAGTGCGACCACCGGCCCGAAGGACGAGAAGAGCGCGAGCGTCGGGATGAGCACACCGTCGAACCCAACTCGCCCGGTGCGGCAGAGCGCCGCCGCGATAAAGAGCATCGCCAGATCAAACAGCAAAATGACCGTGTTCGCTGCCGCGGCATTGCGGCCGGAGATGCGTTTGAGACGTGCGGCGTCCTGCGCAAGCGCGTCGGTCTGCGCATTCATCTGCGCCAGCCGCTGTGTCCCCTGCCCGTACTGTACCGTCTCCGGCAGGCCGCGCAGACTGTCGAGCACAAACGCCGAGAGTTCGCCCGCTTTTGTGCGGTAGCGCAGCCCGGTGTCCTTGCTGCAGCGCGACGTGACAAGCGGGACCATGATGCCGACCGTCACATACGCCGCCAGCGCCAGCAGCCCAAGCGCCCAATGATAATGCCCGATGAGCAGACTCATGCCGGCGCTGAACAGCAGCGCGATGGCCGCCGGAGAGATCGTGTGCGCGTAGAACACCTCAAGCAGCTCGATGTCCGACGTGATGACGGAAATGAGATCGCCCTTGTCGCGTCCCTCAAGCTTGGCCGGACAGAGCCGGCGCAGCGCGCGGAACACCTGATCGCGGATGCGCGCAAGGAGCTTGAAGGCGATGAAATGGTTGCACGTCTGCTCTGCGTAGCGGAAAGCCCCGCGCAGCACCGCAAATACGAGCACGCACGCGAACACTCCCTTAAGTCCCAACGGTGTCGGAAAGTGCAGCAGCTCCAGCAGCGCATAACCACCAAAGACCGTGATCAGCGCCGCGCAGGCATGCCCGAGCAGCCCCATCGCGATGGCAAGGAGCATATATCCTACCAGCGGCCGGACCAGTCCGACGAGCCGGGCCATAACGGCAAAACCGCTTCTCTGCTTCATAGCGCAGCGCCCTCCTTTGCGTAGTTTTCCAGCGCCTGCTGCGCATCCCACAGCCGGGCGTAAACCCCGCCAGCGCGCAGGAGGGCTTCATGGGTGCCCTGCCCGGCGAGCGCGCCGCCGTCAAGAACGTAAATATTGTCCGACACCGTGACATTCGCGAGCCTGTGCGAAATCAGGATCACTGTCTTGCGCCCTGCAAGCGCATGGATCTCCGCCATAATGTCGTTTTCGCTCTCGACATCAATGTTCGATGTGGCCTCGTCGAAGAGATACACCGGTGTGTCATGCAGCAGCGCGCGGGCCAGTGCCAGCCGCTGGCGCTGGCCGCCGGAGAGGTTGCCCCCCCGCTCGGTCAGCGGTGTATCCAGCCCCTGCTCCTGCTCGAGAAACTCTGCTAGCTTCACCTGCCGCAGCACGGCCCAGAGCGCGTCGTCCGGTGCGTCCGGCCGCGCCATGCGCAGATTTTCGCGCACGGTGCCCTTGAACAGGTAGCTCTGGTGGCTGACATAGGTGATATGGCGCATGAGGCTGTCCTCGGAAATGTCCGCGAGCGGCACTCCGCCGATCGTGACCGCGCCGGTATAGCCGCGGCTGCGTCCCATAAGGATGGACGCAATCGTGGACTTGCCGCAGCCGGATGCGCCGACAATGGACGTAAAGGATCCGGCCGGGAACGCGAGATCGAGCCCATGCAGGATCTCCCGCTCCGGGGTGTAGGAAAAATACAGCCCCCGACAGACGATGTCCCCGTCCGGGCAGGCCTGCGTGCGCGCCGGCGGCTCCGGCAGGTCGAGCAGGCGAAAGATCTTGTCGCTTGCTGCCATGCCGTTCATGGCGATGTGGAAAAACGAGCCGAGCTGCCGCATGGGAATGAAAAAGTCTGCCGACAGCAGGATGATCAGCAGCGCACCCGAGAGCGCGACATGCCCCGCGCGGTACTGCGTCGCTGCGAGGATCACACCCAGCGCTGCACCGCCATAGGCAATGACATCCATGATCGTAACGGAATTGAGCTGCATGGTCAGGACCTTCATGGTGATCTTACGAAACATCTCCGCTTCCTCGTTCATGACGTCGTTGCGCAGTCCGTCTGCCTGATAGATTTTCAGCGTGGTCAGTCCCTGCAGATTCTCCAGAAAGGTATCGCCGAGCTTCGTGTACTGCCCCCAGTAGCGCGACAGGAGCTTTTTTGCCCATGTCTGCACCGCCGCAATGGCCGCCGGGATCAGCGGAACGCACACGAGCAGCGCAAACGCAGCCGGCACATTGACAAAGCACAGCACGGCAAAGAGCGTCAGCGGCGCGAGCATGGCGTAGAAAAACTGCGGCAGATAAGCGCCGAAATACGTCTCGAGCTGATCCACGCCCTCGACTGCGACCTGCACGACCTCCGCCGTGGAGACCTGCTCGGAATAAGACGCGCCAAGGCGCAGCAGCTTTTCGTAGATCTGCGTGCGCAGCGTTTTTTTCACAGCGCGCGACGACAGGTCGCTCATGCGCGCGGCGCCGGTCGTGCACAGGCAGCGAATGAGCACGGCCGCGGCCGCAACTGCCGCCGTCGTCAGCAGCCGTGCCGTCGCGGCGGGAGCTGTCAGCAGTGAGGCGAGCAGCGACGCAACGCTTATCATCATGGCGACATTCGCCGCGAGACCGCACCACTGCAGCGCCACGTTCGCGGCAATGTATTTTCTGCTCTCCGGCACCGTACCGATCAGGCGCTTGTCGATCATCATCGGCAGCACCCCCTGTCAGGCGCCGCAGTGCAGCGGGTGCGCACCTGCATCTGGTCAAACTTCATAGATTCTCTTCTCCTTTGTATTTGTTTCCCGGCAGCAGCCGCTGCAGCGCGGAAAAGCTTTCCGGGCTGACCGCATGCTCCAGCTCGCAGGCGTCATGCGCCGAGGTCTTCTCATCCACGCCGAGCGAGGCGAGCATCGCGCGGAAAAACCGGTTGCGCGCATAAGTTGCCTCCGCGATCTCTCGCCCGGCGTCCGTCAGGCGCACCGTATGGTCAGCCATCCGCAGCAGGTATCCCTCCTGCTCGAGCGCCTTGAGCGTGAGCGAGACCGTCGCCCGGGAAACACCGAGCACGTCGGCGATGTGCGTCCCGCGCACTTCACCGTGCCGGGACAAAATATGGATGGTCTTGAGATAATCCTCTGCGGTTCGTTTCTGCTTCATATATGTCTCCTGCCGGTACGTCAGACCGGGATAACGAATGGCTTGCCGTCGACCGGCCGGATCGCCAGATCCACGTCATATACACGCCGGATCAGTTGCGGAGTTACAATCTCTTCCGGCAGGCCATGGGCACACACCTGACCGTCACTCATGGCAACAATCTCATCGCTGTAGTGCAGCGACTGGTTGATGTCATGCAGCACCATAACGATCGTCATACCGTATTCCCGGTTCAGCTGCCGGATCAGGTGCAGGATCTGCAGCTGGTAGCGGATATCGAGATAAGTCGTTGGCTCATCGAGGAAGAGCACCTGCGTGCCCTGCGCGAGCGCCATGGCGATCCAGACGCGCTGCTTCTGCCCGCCGGAGAGCTCGGCGACCGGCTTATCGCGGTACTTGTCCGTGTGCGTGATCTCCAGCGCCCAGCGGATCTTCTCAGCATCCGCCTCCGGATCCGGCGACAGCCCCATGGTCTGGTACGGTGTGCGTCCATAGGCGACCAGCTTTTCCACCGAGAGGTCCGCCGGTGCGGTGTTGTATTGGTGCACGATGGCGACCTGTCGGGCAAAGTCGCGTAGGCGGCAGGCGGAAATGTCCTGGTCACGCAGCAGGATCCGGCCGGCGTCCGGACGGAGATTTTTCGTCATGAGATGAAACAGCGTGCTCTTGCCGCAGCCGTTTGCGCCGATGAGCGTCGTGATGCGTCCGGCGTGCAGGTCAAGATCCAGCCCCTTGAGCACGGTGTGCTTGCCGTAAGCAAACGACAGGCCGCGGATCTGAAAAACATTATCCGACATAGGCTTGCTTTGACCTCCTCAGCAGCAGAATGAAGAACGGGCCGCCAACGACCGACATGATGACCGCCGCGCTGATCTCGTAGGGGGATGCGATCGTACGGCCGACCGTGTCGGCCAGCAGCAGCGTGAATGCGCCAAGCAGCACCGCATACGGCACGAGCACCTTATGATTGCTGCCGACGAGCAGGCGCGCAATATGCGGCACGATCAGTCCCAGAAAGCTGATGGGGCCGATAACAGCCGTGCTGATGGATGCCAGCAGCACCGCGATCACGGAGATGACAATGCGGCTGCGCGTCACATTCACACCAAGGCTGCGCGCGGTCTTATCCTCGAGTGCGAGCAGGTTGCACTGCCCCGTCACGAGCAGGGACGCGGCAAGTCCGATAAGCACATAACCTACGAGCGTCTGAAAATCATCCCACGTCTTTTGCGTAATATTGGCGTTGACAATGCTGGCCACGCCAGAGTAATTGCTGCCGGTGCCGGAATTGAACGCGCTCATGAGGCCTGTAAACATGGCGTTGACCGCCACGCCCACGAGCAGGATGCGCAGCGGGCTCAAGCCGCCGCGCCACGACAGGCTGTAAACGAGTGCGAAGGCGAGCATACCGCCGAGGAACGCGAACAGCGGCGTGACAAAATACAGCGACGGCACGAACGCCGTCACGAGCACGGCCGCCAGACTGGCGCCTGAACTCACGCCGATGATGCCCGGGTCGGCCAGCGGATTTTTCATCACAGCCTGCAGCAGCACGCCGGATACGGCCGTGGCCGCGCCGCCGAGCAGCGCAATGAAAATGCGCGGAAAACGCAGGTCATAGATCGTGGCGACATTCTTGTCATACGCCACAAACAGGCCGCGAAACAGCTCCCCCGGCGTCACCTTCAGGCTGCCGGTATTGACGGCAAACAAAAACAGCACCACAAGTGCCAGAGCCGTGACGACAAAGGAGAGCACTTTTTTTCGTCTTGAGATCAATGGAGACAACCTCCCTTTCTAAAGCGAACCGGCCTGCCGAGACACCGACGGCAGGCCGGCCGCTGCATGGATCACAATATCAGTCTTCACCGTAGAGCATGGGCTGCAGTGCCTGCAGCGCCTCGCTGTAACTGAAGTTCGCGCTCATATTAAACAGAGATGAATCCAGGTCGTAGACCCGGCCATCCTGCACGGCGCGGAAATGCTTCCAGACATCGTTCGTGGAAAATTCCTCGGCAAACATCTGCTTGACCTTATCCGGCAGCGCGTGTGCCGCACGCAGGATGATATCCGGATCCTTCTGCTGCATATCCTCGGTGTTCGCGGTCAGAAATTCCTGCCCGTCACCGTCACCGTAGACGTTCGTGCCGCCGGCGAGCTTGACAAGGCTGCCGACGTAGCTGTTGTCGGTAGCGACAATGTATGATCCCGGCAGACCCATGAGCACGAGCACGCGCGGGCTGTCCTTTCCGGCATTTTTCGTGCGGTATTCCGCCATGAAGGCATCAAACTCGTCAAGCATGGCCTGCGCCTGCTGCTCGCGGTGGAACTTCTTGCCCAGCCCCTCGATGGCGGCATACATGCCGTCGACACTCTTGAGATTCAAAAACAGGGACTTGACGCCGATGGAGGCATACTTCGGCTGCAGATCGGATTCCAGCGAATTCGGCGAGAGGATGTAGTCCGGCTCGAGCGACTTGAGGATCTCGAGATCCGGGTTCATCGCCAGACCGACCTTCGGCAGATCCTGATAGCGCTCGGGGAGCGTTCCGGACGTCTGGCAGACCCCGACGAGGTCGAGCTCGAGCCGGTTGCAGATCTGCGCAACGGCGGGAGATGTTGCGACCAGACGCGGATTTTCCGTGTCGGCGTCCGTGTCCTCCTGCGTGTCCGGATGCTGATCGACACAGCCGGCCAGCGCGAACACCATCGCCGCCGCCAGCACAAGTGCGAGCAAACGTTTTGCTTTCATCGCGCGCCCCCTCACTGCTTTTTCCGGCGGAAGAAGCCGAAAAACCACACGCTGAAGCCGGCCGCAGCCACAGCCAAGCCGCCGATGATCCACCACACGGCACTGCCCGCCGCATGCGTCTCTGCCTCGGCACCAACCTTGTTGCCGCTCGCGTCAAACTCCTCAAGGCCGCCGCTGCCGGTGTCCGGATCCGGGGCCTCGGTCTCGGCCGCAGGCGTTGCCTCCGGGGTCGCGGCTGCAGGGGTCTGCTCTGCCGCCGGGGTATTGCCGGCAGGCGTGGAGACCTGCTGCTGGGGATCGACGGTAATGCTCGTGACGAAATCACCCGAGCCAGCCTGCAGGTTCGAGACCGTGATGTAGAACACGACCTGCCGCCCCATTGCCACAACGTACATGGAACAGCGGATGACGGAGTTTTCACTGCCGACGCGCATGCGGTAATCGGCTGTGTTGTTCGTATAATCCTCCTGCATGAGTGTGGCGTTGACGGCAGCGCCGTCGACCTGAAATACGGGGTTTTCAATATTGTCCATCAGCTGCAGGCGCACGGTGATGTAGGTCTGACCGGCGCTGTCAACTTCAACAAGCGCACGGCGGTAGGTGGCGGATTCGGTCATGGACTGGCCGAGCACGGCCGAGCCGTCACCGCCGGCGTCTTCAATAACACCGGTGACCGGATGCCGGTAGTGTGGCGTGGCCGTAGCGATATAAATGCCGTTAGATGCTGCAAACACCGGCACGGAAATCATGCTCGCCGCGAGGGCGAGCATGATGACCGCGCAGCACAGCAGCCGGAAAAGGTTCGTGCTGAGCGTACGTTTCATGGTATTAGTCTCCTGTACGATTTTTGCGCTTGGCGGGAATGGTCAGTGCCGCAAAGGTGCCGGCAAAGGCGATCGCCAGCAGCGTCCAGATGGCGATGGTTCTGTTGTCGCCGGTCTGGGGCGTACCGTTGGAATTGGTGCTGCCGCTCGGGTCGGACACACTGCCGACATCGGCCAGCGCGTAGCTTCCGCCGGTCCTGGTCACGATCGTGTAGGCACCGTCGGCGGCACTGCCCTTGACAAGCGTCTTGGTGCCGTCGTCGTTGATGCGGAACGCGGACAGAGTCGCACCGTTGTAGCCGGACGGGACCGGCAGGCTGATGCTGACCGTGCCGTTGGGCGTGATCTCATTGCCGTCCTTGTCCAGGAACTTCACGTCATAGAGCTGGAACTGCTTGCCGAGGCTGCCGAGCGCCTTGACGGCATTGTCGTAATCGGCGCCCTTCGTAACCGGTGTCACAACGACCTGCACGCCCTCGGGCAGGACGCCCTTGTCAGCGCGGACGCGGACGCCCGTCGCAGGATCGGTGAAGTCGACCGCCGGGGACTGCTCGACCGGCTTTTCGGGCGTGATGTCGCCGGTGTCCTCCTTGAGCGTCGACCAGTCGAGCTGCATGAGCACGGCCTGCGTGCCGGTCTCGTCGGCAATGGACTCCATGACCGGGACGAACACCTGCAGCGGGACATACTTCTCGCCCGCTTTATCGACGAGCTTGATGCGCAGCAGCTCCGGATAGAGGTGCTCGGCATCGTTGTACTGGTCAATGACATCGCTGCCGTCGCTGTCCTTCTGGGTGCTGAGCACCTCAGCGGGCACGAGCGTGCCCTGCGGGACGCCGTATTCGTTGTAGGTGTAGCCCTTGTCAAAATAGGACAGGTTCATGAGGTAGCCGAACTTGTTGTAGATCGCCATGCCCTTGAACTGCATGGTCAGGTAGTACTCGCCGTTTTTGACCTCCAGCCACACATTGTGGTTGATCGCGTTGTTGGACATGGAGAAGCTCTGACGATCGGTCTTGATCATCTGTGCATAGAGCGTGTACTTGCCGTCCGGGAGGTTGTTCTTATCGCTGAAGTCCGGCGCCTTTGCGACCAGAGCCTGAATGGCAGCATCCAGCTCGGCGGCCGCGCTGTCGACCTCGTCCTGCGTGGCCTTCGTGTTGGCCTGAACGGTCTTGGCGTTGGCCAGCGCATTGCGCATGGTCGTGTAGGTAGACATGGTGTACTTGTCCTCGCTGAGCTGCTCCGCCGCGGCGACCAGCTCGTTGAGCCGCGTCATATCCGCCGGCTTGAAGTTCGGGATCTCTTCCGGGGCCGGATCGGGCGTCTCGTCGGAGATTTTCTCCGCCTGATCGTAGTAGATCGTGAAGATGGCGTCACGGGTCGCATCGCCGTTGTCGCCCATGATGGCGTCCATGGCCGAAACGCGGAACTTGGTCATGAACTGCACATCGTCGGTGGGCAGGATCATGTAGCCCGTCTTGGGATAATAATTGTTGGTGCCCTCGTTGAGCGCGTCGGTGAAGTACGAGCCGTCGTCATTCTTGAAGTAGGAGGTGTAGGTAAGCTCTTTCCAGTCGCCGTTCTGCTCCTGCTCCCACATCTGAATGAGATAGCCGTCCAGATCGCTGATATCGACAGGCCTGAATTCCAGCTCCAGACGCTTGACACCGTTTTTGACCACGAGTGTGGCGTATTCGCCCAAGCACTGCGCGGACATGGAGGTCTGGTCCGGCTGCACCTCGTTGAAGGTCGTGATGGGCACGCGGTACGTGCCGTCGGCCAGGTTGGAGCCGTCCGTAGTGGACATCAGCTCATCATAGATGCACCAGTTGCCGGAGAGGTAATCCTTATCGAGCAGCAGCGAATAGCCGCCATTCACGGAAACGATGTCCTGATTGAACCAGCCGAACGCATAGGTCTCCCACTCATCGTTCCATACGGCCAGGAACAGACGCAGCGCCTTTGCATTCAGGCCCTCGATCTCAGGCACGACGACCATGGCATTACCGCCGAAGTCCGTAACCGTCTGGTCGCCGTCCGTGACCGTCAGATTGAAATAGAGCTCCTTGCCGTATCTCGGCACCTTGCTCTTCATGAACGCCCAAGCGTCCTTTTTGGTGTCGGTGCTGCCGGAGTCGTGAATGACAGTGGACGTCAGCTTCGCGCTGTCGGAAACATAGCGGCTGCTGGTGTAGAGCCGGATGCCGGTCGCGGCATCCGTGAGCACGACCGACTTCGCGCTGAAATCCGGCGCCAGATCCCAATGGTAGAGCCGGTTATAAGCACCGCGGCTGCTGCTCACGATCGACGCGTTCACGGCAACGTGCTTGCCGATGATCACTTCGTCCAGGCTGTCGTATTCCAGCGTGACCTTGCCGTCGTTGAGCGCGATCGGGTTTCCGGCCTCGTCGCAGAAAACGCCGCTCTGCGCATCCGTGATGTTGTTCACATAGCCGGCCACATTGATGGGATAGGTCACATAGAGCTTCCCGTCGCGCGCCTCTGTCGCGGCCTCGCCGGTGCGCACCATTCTGCGGATCGTTCCGTTTTTATCTTCCGAAACGGTATAGTTTCCGCTCATGCCGTCGAACGTCTCGGACACTTTTGCAATGCAGGCTGCATCGAACGCAAACGTGTCGTACTTCAGATAGCAGTAAACCTTGCTGACCGCACCGCTTGCATCGTGATTTGCATAAGAGACCAGCTCGTTCAGGAAAAAGGTCCCGTCGAGCGTGTCCGTTTCAAAGGTCGTCGCCATGACACCGTCAGCGATCTTGCGATAGCTGGAGTCGAAGAACATTTTGTCATTGTCCGCGCTGACCTTTGCCTTGGCGGAATCCGCAAGGGGGCTGGAAGCCAGATCAAAACCGGGCGCCAGATTCTTCTGGGCAACATACTCATTACCTTTTTTAAACTGATCGTTGTACGCCGGGTTCACGACCTCCACCAGATTGTACTGGTAATCCGATCTATCGGTCTTCTTAAAGATCTTGTTGCTCTTTGGGCCGCCGTCAAAGCTGTAGGAGATGTCACCCACAGAGTAAAGCGTGACCTGATACTTGCCGTCCTTGGCGACGATTTTCGCCCGGCGGACGAGTTCATATCCCGAAGACTTGGTATTCAGATAGGCAATATAGGTGCCGTCGTCCAGCCGGATGCCGCTTTCCACCAGCGCGGCCATCGCCGCTTCCAGCTCGCCGAGCATCTTGGTGGCCAGCTTCTCGGTGATGTTCTCCGCAGAGACCGGGCGGACGACGGAGTCAATGACCTCCTGCACCGCAGCCCAGGATTCCGCCGTGTACTTGTCCGGGTCGAGTGCTTCCGCCTCCTGCAGCTTTTCTTCCAGCTGCTCATAGACCGTCTTCTGGTTGGCCGGGACAAGCGCGTCCTTGAGCTTCGTCAGATTCGTGATCATGAGGTTGGCGACCCAATCCGGCATACCTTCTCCGGTCGCCTCATCGTAAGGCGTCACGGGGCGGTTGACCGAATCGGCCGTCTCTTTGAGCTCGTTCCAGCTCTCTTCCGTGTAGTCGTTCGGGTCGAGCGCATAAATCTCATCGAGCAGCGCCTCGAGCTGCTGCTGCGGCGTCTCCTTCTTGACCAGGCCGTCTTTGAGCTTCGTCAGATTGGTGATCATGATATTGGCGACCCAGTCCGGCATGCCTTCCCCGGTCGCCTCATCGTAAGGCGTCACGGGGCGGTTGACCGAATCGGCCGTCTCCTTGAGCTCGTTCCAGCTCTCCTCCGTGTAGTCATTCGGATCGAGCGCATAGATCTCATCGAGCAGCGCCTCGAGCTGCTGCTGCGGCGTCTGCGCGTCTTCTGCAAAGACGGCGGCAGAGAGCAGGCTCACACACATGAGCACAGCCAGCAGCAGCGCCATGCCGCGCTGGAGCCAATGGCTCTTCGTTTTCGTCATATCTACATATCCTCCTTTGATTCCGCCCGTTGCGGGCATATTTGCTTGAAATCAGCGGGTCGCTGGTCTGCACGGTATGCAGCCGATCCCCGGAATGCGTCGTCTGCGGCGAGCGCTCACGGTTAGGTGAGACTAATTCACGTTAGATAAGGCTAACCGACGCGGCAGAAAAATGCCCTTTTCAGGGCCGTGTTTCCCGAACGAGAGCCGCACGGGAAGCGGTATTCTGCCGGCCCTCAGCCGGCGCATCCGGATCGCAGCACCGGCGGCCCGAATCCTCGATCTTTCAGCGATTGTACTATAGCAAATTCGGATTTTTCGTGCAAGCGGCCGTTTGTCCCGCACGCGATACAAAAATGGCCGTTCCGCCGCAAAAAACGGCCGAATCCGCGATGAAGCCGCCTTTTTTCTGTCACGCGGGCGTGACAAAAAACTTCTCCGCGCTCGGATGCCGCCCTCAGATCAGGATGGTGAAGATAGCAGTGGATTCCGGCATGTGCTTTGTACCGACGGAGCACTGCATGCGCAGACAGACGCTGCCGTGCAGGATCTGCCCCACGCCGGAGCCGATATTGAGAAAATGCAGCGTGCGCGCAGGGAACGAGATCGTGCTGCCGTCGTCATAGGCGGGTGCAAACGTGCTGCCGTCGAGGTACATGAGGCGGCGGACGCGGCCGTTCATCTCCCGTCCGGTCATCTGCGAGCGCGCGGACAGATCCACCGGATGCAGGCGCACCATGCCAACGCCATTCGCCACGGCGAGTGTGCACGGGTGCGAGAAGCCCTCATTGGCCATGGACAGGTTCGTGCCGCCGGAAACATACTCCTTGTAGATCAGAAACGGGAAGCGGTATTCCCCGTCCTCCAGACGGCGGCAGAGCTCCGCCCCGCCAAACTCGCTCTGGCGGCGCAGCTCATACTTGGCGCGGTAGCGCTGCTCCGAACTGCGGATGAGCGCCATGCCCTCGTCGCTGCTCATGAGCGCCCATGCATAGGCGTCGTGCAGGGCGCTGTCAATGTCCAGCCCCTCGTAGAGCAGGTGGTTGAGCACAACGTTTGTGCGCTCCTCGTAATAGGCCGCGCGTGCTCGCCCGGCTTCCGTCAGGCACGGTCGGCGCGGGTCGCTCCGGTCGAGCAGTCCCTCGCGCTCGAGCGCCATGAGCATACGGCTGACCTTCTGCTTCCCCTCTCCGAGCACACCGGCAAGTCCAGTGACGGTACAGGTTTTCTGCTCTTCGTTGAGAAAGCAGAGCAAGACCCGAAGCTTCAAAACATCCAGCGATTCCGGCATAACCAACTTGACTCCTTTTCAGATACACTTCACAGCAGAGCGCATGCCCGGCAGAGAGTTAGACGAGGTTAACTGAGCATACTGTGCCACACCTTTTCCGGTTTGTCAAGCAACAGCAGCTGATTTCCACCACCTGTTGCAAAATCGGAAGAAGTGCGGTATAATGCATTCGTATACCTGCGCGCGGCGTCTTTCTGGCTGCCGCCATGGCGAGGGCTGATGCTGATCGTTTTCCGCAAGGGGTAAACAGGTGCTCCAAGCGCTGGTGTACAGCGCTTGCAGGGCGTTATCTGAACAAGTAGAAGGCCGCAGAGATGCGGCTTTTCCGAGGCACAGCAGTTAACATTCTCTAACCGTGCAGCTGCGCACATTGGTTAGATAAATCTAATGAAAAGAGGTATGCTATGTCATTCTTTGAAAACACCCGCAAGCCTGTGGGGCTTGGCGGGAAAATCATGGTTGCCATGATGAATCTGGGCCACAGTCCTGTGGCACGGTGGGGGCTTCATTTTTTGGAGCTTGCTCCGGACGCCAAGGTGCTGGACTGCGGCTGCGGCGGAGGGGCGAACATCAAGAGACTTCTGAAAAAATGCCCGGAGGGTATTGTCAAGGGCATTGACTATTCCCCCGTCAGTGTGGAGAAATCCAAAAAGGTCAACGAGGCCGCCATAGCGGAGGGCCGCTGCACCGTCCTGCAAGGCAGCGTGGCGGATATGATCTTTGCAGGCGACTGGTTCGATGCGGTAACGGCCTTTGAAACCGTCTATTTCTGGCCCGATCTGCCGCAGTGCTTCCGGGAGGTTTACCGGGTGCTGAAGCCCGGCGGGACATTACTCATCTGCAACGAAAGCAACGGCGATACGGACAAGGACAAGAAGTGGACGGAGATCATCGGCGGCATGACCATC
>OLOU01001759.1_pt1 | contig 14015 bp, 13 predicted proteins | sample 1672101 | NCBI WGS metagenome assembly OLOU01 (sample SAMEA3136645, study PRJEB25190) | human gut metagenome | biome: human gut; feature: human-associated habitat; material: faeces | place: Austria | collected 2013
CCTCCGGAAGCTCATTTTCAGGCTTGTATATCTGAAGATATCTAACTTCGAGTGAAGTCTTGAACTTCTCTATCTGATTGCCTGCGTCATTGATATAGAACTCTCTTGCTACCTCATAGCCTGCCTTTTCAAGAACAGACGCAAGACAATCGCCTATAGCTCCGCCTCTTGCATTGCCTATGTGCATAGGACCTGTTGGATTTGCAGAAACAAATTCCACAAGAACGCTCTTCCCTGCGCCAAGGTCAGTTTCGCCGTATTTCTCTTTCTGCTCCAAAACAGTGGCAACTACAGTTGCATACCATTCAGTAGAATAGAAAAAGTTGATGAACCCAGGACCTGCCACTTCACATCTTGCAAAGTATGAGCCGTTAAGGTCTATCTTTGATACGATAGCTTCTGCTATTTTTCTTGGATTGTTTCTGAAAGGTCTTGCACATACCATTGCGGCATTAGTGGAAACGTCACCGTTTTTTGAGTCGGCAGGTATCTCCGTATTAAATGCAGGAACAGGCTCTGCTGGAAAAGTTCCGTCTGCAACAAGCTCGCCCATAGCCTTCATTACAAGCTCCTTAGCCTGAATAAATGCGTCGCTTATGAGATTAGTCATATTATTTTTCCGTCCTTCCAAATATAATTATGCGACAACATTTGCCGCTTTTACTTCTATAGCTATCTCAAAATCACCGATATAGCTTGAATTGACATCTAAAACATAGTGAAAGAAAAGCATTCCACCGTTTTCGTCAAGATCTGATCTTATGGTTTTAGCGGTTATGCCTATCATAAAATCACCGTATGGAGTGCCATAAACGCAATGCTGCTTTTCGCCCATATCAACAACAAGATTCGCTTCAACCGTTCCGGTTCTGTTCATAGTCACCTTGCGGCAGCCTTCGGTTTCTAGCGTTGTAACGCTTCCTTCAAATCCTGTTGCCTCAGACTCCTCATACGATATGCGATATCCTTTTTCGGTTGCTTCATAAAGTCCTGCTGAGATAAGCTCTGTTTCTTCTTTTGTATTACCGTCGCTTTGACGGCTAACAAGTTTTATTGATACTTCCTTGCTGGTCAAATAAAATCCTCCAGTTTACAGCTTTAGGCTGCATTTTGATATTTGTGCATTGATATTGTTTCCGAGAAAACGTTCAACATTCTCAGAAAACAGCTCAACGCTGTCGGTACAGTAAAGCTCAAGGCTCTCACGCTCTTCTCTTTCAGCCGTATCATCGCTGTATGAAAGGGAGTTGAGTGCATATTTCGCAAGCTCTGCACCTGATGAAACAAGTGTTACACCCTCGCCCATTATATCTGAAATTAGTTCAGTGAGGTGTGGATAGTGAGTACAGCCGAGAATAAGCGTATCAACGTCTTCTTTTTTCATTATTTCAAGATACTCCTGTGCGATATACCTTGCAGGCACGCAATCAGGGGCAGTATAGCCATTCTCTACCAGTGGTACGAACATAGGACAAGCCTTGCCGACCACCTTGATGTTAGGGTTAATGCTTCTTATAGCTTTGCCGTAAATGCCGCTCTTTATGGTCGCACTTGTGGCTATAACGCCTATCCTGTTATTCTTTGTAGCAGAGCAGGCAGCCTTTACAGCAGGCTCAACAACTCCGCTTATGGAGATATCTGACTTTATATCCATTGCAGGCAATACAGAAGAAACTGTACCGCAAGCAACGAGTATCATTTTAACGTTATGCTGTTTAAGAAACTCTATATCCTGTCTGGCATAGCTCATTATAGTCTCTCTGCTTTTTGAGCCGTATGGCACTCTTGCCGTGTCGCCAAGATAAACGATATTTTCATTTGGCAGAAGCTTTATAAGCTCTTTCACACAGGTAAGCCCGCCAACTCCTGAGTCGAAAACTCCAATGGCGGCGTTATTCATAATCAACCTCCGCCTTATCAAGTGCCAGCTTGATAAGCTTATCTTCCTGCTGTGCAGGGGTCATTCCCTCGTACTGCATAAGCTGTGGATACATACTTATAGGCGTGTGACCTGGGAGAGTATTTATCTCGTTAAGAATAACAGTGCCGTCTTTCATAAGGAAGAAGTCTACTCTTGAAAGTCCGCTGCAGCCCATTGCTCTGTATGCCTTGACAGCCGTCTTTCTTATTTCTTCAATGCTTTCCTCGCTCATTCTTGCAGGGATAAGCGTTTTGGAAGCGGCGTCATTATATTTTGCGTCAAAATCGTAAAACTCGTCATTTGCGGAGCATACTTCACCGACAGTTGAAGCAAAAGGCTCGTCATTGCCCATTACCGCACACTCGCACTCCATGCCTACTATAGTTTCTTCTACAATGACCTTGCTGTCATGAGCAAATGCAAGCTTGATAGCAGATTTAAGCTCGTCTCTGTTTTTAGCTTTTGAAACGCCCACCGAAGAACCACAGTTTGCAGGCTTGACGAACATAGGATAGCCAAGCTTGCTTTCCATTTCGTCGCACTTTTTGTCAAGATGTGAAAGCTCTGAGGTTATAATGCCTACCCACTTTGCTGTCTTTATGCCGTTTGCGTCAAGAACAGTGTGTGTAAGTCCCTTATCCATGCAGTTTGCAGAGGATATGCAGTCACAGCCTACAAATGGTATCTCAGCAAGCTGAAAAAGCCCCTGAATAGTGCCGTCTTCACCGTTCTTTCCGTGAAGGACTGGGAAAATAACGTCAACTTTTACATTCTGATATTCGCCGTTTTCGCCAAGAGCGATAAAGCCCTTGTGAAGAGGGTCAGGGCTGAGAACGCATGGAACATTATCAGGGTGCTGTTCCCATTTGTTTGACGCAATATCGTCAACATCTCCTATATATTTCATCCAGTGACCTTTTTTTGTTATTCCGATACAAATAACATCATATTTGTCCTTTGGTATACTCTTTATAACGTGAGTTGCAGAAACAACAGATACGTCGTGCTCGTTTGATTTTCCGCCGAAAATAACGGCAACTCGGATCTTAGACATAAAAATTCGTCCTTTCTGAATTAGTATCATAATATTATAACATATTTCCGCTAAAATTGCAAATCTTTTTGTGCCAAAATATGCAGCAAACAGCTATAAATATTGTGTTTATTGCATAAGGCGTGGCTATTTGCCGTAGACAGCGACTTTTTCAAAGTTCATATTTCCACCGAAAATGTCAAGGGCAGAGCCTATGGTGAAATCTATCTTTCCCCTGCCGAGTTCTTTCAGGTTATCGAGATCCTCAAATGATGAAATTCCTCCGGCATAGGTCGATGGAATGGTGCAGTATTCTCCCATTATCTTTGCTATCTGCGGCTCAATGCCCTTTGCTTTGCCCTCTGTGTCAACAGCATGGATAAGAAATTCATCACAATATTTTGAGAACATTTCTAAGGTCTGGCTGTTCATTTCAATATCGGTGAATTTCTGCCAACGGTCGGTCACAACGTAATACTTCCCGTCCCTTTTGCGGCAGGAAAGGTCAAGAACAAGTCTGCTTTTGCCAACGGACTTCACCAGTCTGTTCAGATTATCGAAATTAACAACACCGTTTTTGAAAACAAAGCTCGTCACGATAACGTGACTTGCGCCCTTTTCAAGAAATTGTGCGGCGTTTTCATCATTTATTCCGCCGCCTATCTGCAATCCGCCCTCAAATGCGGATAATGCACTGTAGGCTTGTTCGAGGTCTGCGTTGTAAAATTCGCTGCCGACAGGGTTCAGTATAATAATATGTCCCCCCGTCAGTCCGTATGACTTATAAATCTTGCCATAATAAGCTCCGTCATATTCTGAAACGAAGTTATCCACAGCATAATTATTTTTGTCAGAAAGGCTTCCGCCCACTATCTGTTTTACATTACCGTTATGGATATCTATGCAAGGTCTGAATTTCATTGCTCTCTCCTATCTGAATTTTCTCATGTACATCACCAAAACTATATCATTTCCGTTTTGAACGCGTTGACAGTATACTTGATGATCTGTATGCTTTTCGCAGAAGCTGTCAAAAACTTTGCTAAGCCCTTTGATATTTTCCTCATTGAAGTTCGTGTCTATCTGGTCAGTTTCACTGAATTGAAAATCGCTCATATCTGACGTTACCGCCACGCTGTCCTGCATATTATCCAAAGCCTTTTCCATAAGACTCTCTATCTCATTTACTGAGTTTATATGCGTAACTGTCTGCGTAATATAGCTGAACTTTGTACTATCTGTATCAGGAAGCTCTGTATCGTCCCAGACGTGTTTTGTTTTCATGTATTCTTTTGAGACGTTAAAATACTTGTGCCTTACTGGTCTATCCGTAAAGTCAGGGATAGGGTCGTCCCAGCAGGCATCAACATAATACCAGCTTTCTCCTATTTGAACTATGTTCCATGAGTGATCGTCGCCCTCAAAATCTGTGGCGTATATGGTCTTGCAGGGTATTTCCAGCATATCCATAAAAAGCTGAAACGTTGTGGAATAGCCTGAGCATATTGCTTTTCCGTTTATAAGACAGCCATATGGATTATCAGAGTTTGGCAGGCCAATACCAAGCGCATTGAGATGTGCTTCGTCATAGCTTGAACAGCCGACTATATAATCATGTACCGCAAGCTCTTTTTCGTAATCGTTCATGTCAAGGGTAATAAGTTTTTCAATGGCTGAAACGGCTTTGTTGTATATTTCAAGCTGTTTATCATCAAGATTTGCTGTATTGCCTGAGAGATAAGCCTGAGATATAGGCGTGCTGTCATAGTAGGAATTTGTGCTGTCGCTGTCAGCACTTGATGACGTAGTCACGGCAGAGGAATTATCCACAACTGTTGTGGGCTTTTGTGACTCTGTACAGCCTGTCAGACATAGTATCACCGCCGATAATAATATCAAAACAGTTTTTGCTTTCATGCTTTTCACCGCCTTGTTTTCTCTGATAACACAACTATTATATAATATACGCTTTGCCGTGTCAAGTAAGGATATCGTAAGAAATGAAAATTTATACAGTAAATTGACGTATACCATGCAAAAATATGCACTAAAACGCTATAAAATCAAGCAAATGTTTATATTTACCTTGACAAAAATCGCAATTTGTTATAAAATATTAATATCAGTTATTTTTGAAAGGATTGTTGTTACAATGGGACTTACTTTAACAGAAAAAATACTTAAAGCACATCTTGTTGACGGCGAATTTGTTAAGGGTCAGGAGATCGGTATCCGTATCGACCAGACACTTACTCAGGACGCAACAGGTACAATGGCTTATCTTGAATATGAGGCAATGGGCGTTCCTCGTGTCAGAACGGAAAAGTCTGTAGCTTATATCGACCACAACACGCTTCAGTCAGGCTTTGAGAATGCCGACGACCACAGATTTATCGGTTCTGTCTGCAAGAAGCACGGCATTTATTTTTCACGTCCCGGAAACGGTATCTGTCATCAGGTACATCTTGAGCGTTTCGGTATACCAGGTAAGACCCTTATAGGCTCTGACAGCCACACTCCAACAGGCGGTGGTATCGGAATGATCGCTATAGGTGCAGGTGGACTTGATGTTGCAGTTGCAATGGGTGGTGGTGCTTATTACATCACATATCCTAAGATAGTAAAGGTAAATCTCACAGGCAAGCTTTCTCCATGGGTATCAGCTAAGGACGTTATCCTTGAAGTTCTCAGAAGAATGTCTGTAAAGGGCGGCGTAGGCAAAGTTATAGAATACTGCGGTGAGGGCGTAAAGACACTTACAGTCCCTGAGAGAGCAACTATCACAAATATGGGTGCTGAGCTTGGTGCAACCACATCTATCTTCCCTTCTGACGAAACAACACTTGCATTTCTGAAGGCTCAGGACAGAGCTGACGTATGGAGCGAGCTAAAGGCTGATGATGACGCTGTCTATGACGAACAGATAGACATCGATCTTTCACAGCTCGTACCACTGGCTGCCTGTCCTCATTCTCCTGACAACGTTAAGAGCGTAAATGAGATCGGAAAGCTTAAGATAGATCAGGTTTGTATCGGCTCATGCACAAACTCTTCTTATGTTGACATGATGAAAGTAGCTCACATTCTTAAGGGCAAGACAGTTGACCCTAGCGTTTCACTTGCAATCGCTCCAGGCTCAAAGCAGGTACTTAACATGATCGCTGAGAACGGCGCACTTGCTGATATGATAGCAGCAGGCGCAAGAATACTTGAATCCGCTTGCGGCCCATGTATCGGTATGGGTCAGTCACCTAACTCAAAGGGTGTTTCACTTAGAACATTCAACAGAAACTTTGAGGGACGTTCAGGCACAAAGGATGGTCAGATCTATCTGGTATCACCTGAAATGGCTGCTGTTTCAGCTCTCACAGGCTACCTCACAGACCCAAGAACACTTGGAGATATGCCTGAGTTCAAGCTTCCTGAACATTTCAAGATAAACGACAATATGGTTGTTCCGCCAGCTGACGAGGCTGATATGGACAGCGTTGAGGTTCTTAGAGGACCAAATATCAAGCCTTTCCCACAGACTTCACCGCTTGATGACAGCATTGATTGTCAGGTATCACTTAAGGTGGGCGACAACATCACAACCGACCACATCATGCCTGCCGGTGCGAAGATACTTCCATTGCGTTCAAATATCCCTGCTATATCACAGCATTGCTTTACAGTATGTGATGAGGACTTCCCAAGACGTGCAAAGAACATGGGCAAGTCAATAATCGTTGGCGGCTCAAACTATGGTCAGGGTTCATCAAGAGAACACGCAGCACTTGCTCCTCTCTATCTTGGCATAAAGGCTGTTCTTGTTAAGAGCTTTGCAAGAATACACAGAGCTAATCTTATCAACGCAGGTATCCTTCCGCTCACATTTGTAAATGAAGCTGACTATGACAAGATAAATCAGGGCGATGAGATCGTTCTTGCTGACGTTCGTGCAGATGTTGAGGCTGATATGTCTAAGCTCATTGTTGTGAATAAGACAACAGGTGTTGAGATACCAGTTCTCTGCGAGCTTACAGGCAGAACAAAGGATATTATCCTTGCAGGTGGTCTGCTTGACTACACAAGAGAACAGCTCTCAAAATAATGAAGTCTGATATGGAGGTCCCTATGGGGATTTTCTCGAAACTTTTCGGCACAAAGGACAGCACTCCGGAAATGAAAAACTATTCTTTTATTGCCGATATTGCCGCATTTATTACGGACAATGACAGCGACAACTAGGAGCTTATAATTGCAAGTCTTGACGTTTACAAAAAGATATCTGCGATAGCTAAAAACAACGGATATTCCATTATTACTTTATAGGAGGTCTTACCAATGGCAAAAATTCAGATGAAAACACCGCTCGTTGAAATGGACGGCGACGAAATGACCAGAATTATCTGGCAGGATATAAAGGATATTCTTCTTACTCCATATATTGACCTTAAAACAGAATACTATGATCTTGGTCTTGTTCATAGAAATGAGACCGACGATCAGGTAACTGTTGACTCTGCAAACGCTACAAAGAAATACGGCGTTGCTGTTAAGTGCGCAACTATCACACCTAACGCTGCGAGAATGCCTGAATACAACCTCAAGGAAATGTGGAAATCCCCTAACGGCACTATCAGAGCTATCCTTGACGGTACAGTTTTCAGAACTCCTATCCTTGTTAAGGGTATCACTCCATACATTCCTACATGGACAAAGCCTATCACTATCGCTCGTCACGCATACGGCGACGTTTATAAGAACGTTGAAATGAAGTGTCCTGCTGGCTCAAAGGCAGAGCTTGTTTGCACTGACAAGGACGGCAAGGAAACTAGAGAAACAATTTACAACTTTGAGTGCGACGGAATTATTCAGGGTCAGCATAACAAGTCAACTTCTATCGCTTCATTCGCAAGAGCTTGCTTTAATTTTGCACTTGATAAGAAGCAGGATGTTTGGTTTGCTACAAAGGATACTATTTCAAAGAAGTATGACCACACATTCAAGGATATCTTCCAGGAGATATATGACAACGAGTACAAGGCTAAGTTTGAAGCGGCTGGTATCGAGTATTTCTATACTCTTATCGACGATGCTGTTGCAAGAGTTATTCGTTCAAACGGCGGTTATATCTGGGCCTGCAAGAACTATGACGGTGACGTAATGTCTGACATGGTAGCTACAGCATATGGCTCACTGGCTATGATGACTTCTGTTCTTGTTTCACCTGACGGAATCTATGAATATGAGGCTGCTCACGGTACTGTTCAAAGACACTATTACAAGCACCTCAAGGGCGAAGAAACTTCTACAAACTCAGTTGCCACACTGTTCGCATGGACAGGCGCTCTGAGAAAAAGAGGCGAACTCGATAACCTGCCTGAGCTTATGAACTTTGCTGATTGTCTTGAAAAGGCAACTATCGAAACTATTGAAGACGGTGTTATGACAGGTGATCTTTATCTGCTTTCTACACTTGAAAATAAGAAGAAAGTAAATACAGTGGACTTCCTTAAGGCTGTTGACGAGAGACTTAAAAAGCTTCTGGGTTAATTTTCATATCACAAATATTAAAAGCTGTAGCACTTTGCGGTGTTACAGCTTTTTTTAATAGAATATTATGCCGAGAAAGGCGGAGCTTACGATAATTGTGATCGGTGAGAGCTTGAATTTCTTCAGTTTCAAAAGAAGCACATCTGCCAAGGCTATGAGCAGGAATATTATCAACGCTTTATAGTCAAAAGCAGGCTTTGAATTTATGGTGGTGATATTTAGCAGTGAAGATAAAGCCATTGTAATGCCAGTGGCGAGTATCATTGCAACAACGCAAGGACGAATGCCTGAAAGCATTGCTTTTACCCCTGAGTATTTCAGCAAATCTTTCATGATCGAAGCTATGATGAATATTATCACGAACGAAGGCAACACAACGCCAAGAGTGGCTATCAATCCGCCTATGAAACCTGCCTGCGATGAGCCTACAAAGGTCGCCATGTTCACGGCAAGTGGTCCAGGTGTGGACTCAGATACGGCAATAAAGTTCACAAATTCGTCCTCACTGAGCCAGCCAAAGGTAAGAACTTTTTCACGGATAATGGATATCATTCCGTATCCTCCGCCGAATGACACTGCGCCTATTTCCAGAAAAATGAGAAAAAGTTTGAGATATATCATTTTATTGTACTTCTCTTTCTGAGGGTTTTAATCAGATACACGGCAATGCCCACAGCACCACTTATGATAATATAAAATACTGATGAAAACTTCACAGAAAAAAGTGTGAAAAGTATCATCATTATGAAAACTCCAAGAATTATAATTTTGTCAAGCAATGTGTTATCAAGTGCTTTCAACATTCTTAGTCCTGCAGTAAGTATGAGATATATTACGCCCACCTGAATGCCACGGAATCCAGCGTAGACTACTTTTAAAGACAGAAATTTGTCAAAGAAAAGTGATATTATGTAGATTATAAAAAACGACGGTATGCACACACCGACAGTTGCCGCAATAGCACCCAGCACACCGCCTATTTTGTAGCCGATATATGTAGCACTGTTTACAGCAGTTGGTCCGGGGGTGGACTCTGATATAGCTGTCATATCGAGAAATTCTTTTTTATCAAGCCAATTTTTGCGCACACAAAATTCTGTTTCTAGCAAGGCTATCATTGCATATCCTCCGCCAAAGGTAAAAACGCCTATCTTAAGAAAGGTCAGAAACAATGTTCTTATATTTGAATTGTCATTTTTCAAAAAAACTCACCTCTTTTTATATTATAACGAACTTGTCCTAGTTAGTCAATGCTTTTATTAGTATTTGCTGATTTATTACGAAACATTAAAATAATCTATAATTATGTGTAAAACAGTTGACAATAGTCGATATATGGTGTATAATATATTTTGTTAAAATTAAATAGCCTTATCAAGAGTGGTGGAGGAAACAGGTCCTGTGAAGCCCAGCAACCTAGCGTTAGTTAAGGTGCTAAATCCTGCGGTTATTTCCGAAAGATGAGGAAATTGAGTAATTTCAAGCGTTTCGGAATGAAGCGCTTTTTTTGTGGCTGTTTTTAGATTAACAAATATTCAGAAAAGAGGTATTTTTATGTCAAAGTATTTATTTACATCTGAGTCGGTTACTGAGGGACATCCTGACAAAATATGCGATCAGATCTCTGACGCTATACTTGACGCTCTGCTGGAGCAGGACCCTATGTCAAGAGTTGCCTGCGAAACGGTCACTACAACAGGTGTAGTAATGTGCATGGGCGAGATAACAACAAAGGCTATAATCGACATACCACAGATCGTTAGAGATACAGTTGTCGGTATAGGCTATGACAGAGCCAAGTATGGTTTTGACGGACACACCTGTTCAGTTCTCACAACTATAGACAAGCAGTCGCCTGATATTGCAATGGGTGTTGACAACGCTCTCGAAGGCAGAGCTGAAAACGCATTCGATACAGGTGCAGGCGATCAGGGTATCATGTTCGGTTTTGCTTGTGACGAAACACCTGAACTTATGCCAATGCCTATATCACTTGCTCACAAGCTTGCTCTTAAACTTACAGAAGTCAGAAAGAACGGCACTTTGCCATATCTCAGACCGGACGGAAAAACTCAGGTAACAGTTGAATATGATGATGGCAAGCCAACAAGAGTTGACGCTGTTGTAGTTTCTTCACAGCATGATGACGCTGTAACACTGGAGCAGATAAGAGAAGATATTATCGAGAACGTTATAAAGACAGTTATCCCTGCTGAACTTCTTGATGAGAACACTACTTATTTTGTAAACCCAACAGGAAGATTTGTAGTCGGCGGCCCTCAGGGCGACAGTGGTCTGACAGGAAGAAAGATAATCGTTGACACATACGGTGGATATGCTCGTCATGGTGGTGGTGCTTTCTCCGGAAAAGATCCTACAAAGGTTGACAGAAGCGCAACATATGCTGCAAGATACGTTGCAAAGAATATCGTTGCAGCAGGTCTTGCCAAGAAGTGCGAGGTTGAGCTTGCGTACGCTATCGGTGTTGCTCACCCTGTTTCAATCATGGTCGACACATACGGCACAGGAAAGGTTTCTGATGAAAAGATAGAGGCAGCTGTAGAAAAGGTATTTGACCTTCGCCCTGCTGCAATAATCAAGAGCCTTGACCTTAGAAAGCCACAGTACAAGCAGCTTGCAGCTTATGGTCATATGGGTCGTGAGGATCTTGATGTAGCTTGGGAAAAGACAGACAAGATCAATGATCTTCTTGAAGCAGTTAAATAATAAATATCAAAGCCTTGACAGGAATTTGCCTGCCAAGGCTTTTTGTGTTCAGCATTAATTTTGTTTTAGTCTTTGCCTTTAAGAATAGGCGACAAAGGCTTATAAATAAGAATTGTGACCAATGCACAAATAATACCCTTCACAAAAGTAAAAGGCAGATTGAAAATACACAGTGCAGAGAAAATATTCTTTACACTACCCATTATCTGCTGGTACATACCGAGTATAGCAGCTTCTCCGCCGAATGCTTTAAAGTATATAGGATAAACGATAAAATAATTCAACGGCAAGCTTATTACTGTGAAAACCAAAGTGCCAATGATACAGCTTATGATAGCATTCTTTCTGGTTTTTTTCTTGTGGTATATAACAGAAGCCGTCAGCACAAAAGCTGCGCTTGTTACAAAGTCGAATATGTTGCCGATACCCATTGTTGTGCCTAGTCCCTTTATAATCAACTGGATAACGTTCTTGATAAGGCAAACGATCACGCCTGCAATAGGTCCCATTGAGAAACCTGCCAGCAGGGATATAACGTTTGAAAGGTCAAGCTTGATAAATCCTGGCATAAGTGGCACAGGGAAATCAAGGTAATATATCACAGTAGCTATGGCGCTGAGCATTGCCACCGTTACCATTTTTCTTGTTGTAAAAGTTTTATTTCTTGGCATAGTGTTATCACTTGTCATTTTAATTCCTCCAAATAATAAAATTATCGGGAGAAACAGCAGCAAAAGCAAAAGCACCCTGAAAATAAAATCAGGGTGCAATTTATGCGTTATTGATCTGTCGTTTCTTCCATCCGGACTTTACCGTCGGTTTCGGATTTTCACCGAATCAGCGCATTTCTGCGGTCGAGGACTTACGAATACTATTCGATCACCTCCGGTGTGGAATTTCACCACCCCTGAAACACATTATTAAATTTTGCTGAACACTTTTTATGAGATCAATCCTCGTTGTCCTCGTCCTCAATTTCTGAGAAATCAAACTCAAGGCTCTCTCCACAGTTTGGACAGTCAATAGAACCGTCAGCGATAATGTTCTCGCCGAGCATTATTGTGTCACCGCAGTTAGGGCATACACACTCATACATAGCGTCCTCATCATCGTCATATTCGTCATCACAGCAACAATCATCGTCACTATCACAGTCGTCGTCATCATCATCACCGTAAATTAGATCTTCTATCTCGCCGAGATCCTCATCAAGAGTATCTACAAGCTCAACTGTTTCGTCAACTTCTTCGGCAATATCTTCAACTGTAGCAGACATCTCATCAAGAATATCAGCCATAATTGTCAATATCTTTCCCTCGTTTGTGGAATCGTCAATTTTAAGACCTTCCATAAGTCCCTTTAAATATGCAACCTTCTTTGACAGCTCCATAATATTCCCTCCGTTTCTAAAAAACCGTAAAGGCTAAAACTTACGCTCTTTCCATGTACTCACATGTACGAGTATCGATTCTTATTCTGTCGCCTGTGTTGATGAACAGAGGAACTCTGATCTCAGCACCAGTTTCAACTGTTGCAGGCTTTGTAGCATTTGTAGCTGTATCGCCCTTGATACCAGGCTCTGTCTCTGTTACTTCAAGATCAACAAAGTATGGAGGCTCTACGCCGAATACTGTACCTTTGTAAGAAAGGATCTTACATACCATGTTTTCCTTTACGAACTTAAAGTTATCTGAAAGCTCAGCCTTGTTTACTGGAACAAGCTCATAGCTCTCTGGATCCATGAAATAATAAAGATCACCGTCATTGTAAGAATACTCCATATCCTTTCTCTCAACATATGCTGTTGGGAATTTAGCTGTTGGATTGTATGTCTTTTCAACAACAGAACCTGAAATTACATTTCTAACCTTTGCTCTGACGAACGCTGCACCCTTACCAGGTTTAACGTGCTGAAACTCAACGATCTGCATTACGTTGCCGTCCTCTTCAAAAGTCACGCCGTTTCTGAAATCACCAGCAGTTACCATTATTTAGTACCTCCATAAACATTCTTAATTAATGTGTACACAGTTCAAAATGTCCGCATACCTCTTTATTTATTTTACCATATTTATTTGTTTATTGCAATAGCTTTTGAAAACTTTTTTACCAAAAAATCAAAAAAAGTTACAAGCAAATAAGCTCTTTAGGGGCTTTTGTCATATTGATACAGCCGTTTTCTGTAACAACAACAAAATCTTCTATTCTTACACCAAACTTGCCCTCAAGATAAATACCTGGCTCTACTGTTACGATCGAATTTTCAGGCAATATATCTTCCCTGCTAGGCGAAGCATAAGGGCTTTCATGTATCTCAACTCCCACACCATGTCCGAGAGAATGACCGAAATTATCTCCATAGCCTGCTTCAGTTATGATATCTCTAGCTATCTTGTCAAGCTCTTTTCCTGACATACCTGCCTTTACTGCGTCAAGAGCTGAAAGCTGTGCATTAAGAACAGTTTCGTATACAGACTTCATCTTGTCACTAGGTTTGCCTACGCATACAGTTCTAGTCATATCGCTGTGCCAGCCATCATAAGTTGCTCCGAAATCCATAAGCACGAACTCACCGCTCTCAACTTTTTTGTCAGATGGTACACCATGTGGAAGCGAAGTATTAGAGCCTGAAAGTGCAATAGTGTCAAAAGACAGAGCTTCAGCACCATTTTTAAGCATATAATAGTCAAGCTCCAGCTGAATTTCTTTTTCAGTTCTGCCGACATTGATAAAGTCAAGCATATGTGCAAAACCCTTTTCAGCGATACGCTGTGCTTTGATTATCTTGTCTATCTG